>WFLX010369430.1_pt1 | contig 11179 bp, 9 predicted proteins | sample 4967041 | NCBI WGS metagenome assembly WFLX01 (sample SAMN12857096, study PRJNA449069) | gut metagenome | isolation source: stool from male and female vole | host: Microtus ochrogaster | place: USA:Florida | collected 2017 | reverse complement strand
AATTGCCTATGATCTCGGGTTTAACTATCCACACCATCTTAGCCGTACATTCAAGAAGATAGTCGGCATCACTCCCAACGAATTTAGGCTTAAAGCAGTTTGAGTAACCATATTCCACCAACCCCCACATATTAGTAAGAAGAGGCACTGAGTTGTGATACCCGGTGTCGCTCTCTTTTTTATGTTCTGAATTGTTTTAACAAAACATCCCAACTTTATGTTCCCAAAATTAAAACATGGGAACTATTTGGGCACAAAACACTCTCACAATGATTACATAAAGGCTGAATACCACTCTGTTAAAGAATGGCATTCAGTTCAAGCGTAGGAATCTGTATCTATTGCCGTCCTACGTCCTGAGGCTTCTCGCATTGCCTAACTTGTGTCGGACGGCAACGCAGAGGCCTACGCCGGTATATGCAACGACAACGTTCGGCTACTTCTTCTCTCACGAGTCGGGTTGCCGAAAGTATGGTTTTACATATCCACGAGGCATCTATCGTTGCACAATCCCTGGCACAAGTAGAAATTTTGCGAGAATTTCAGGACGCCAAGAATCAGCGCGGATAAACGCTTTTCATCATGTCTGTTCCCCGCCCACTTGACCCAAGCCGGGTCTCTGCGTGGCGGCTTGCACCGCAAAGTTAATGATTATTTTCATAAGACCGCATATTATTGTTTAAAAATTGGAAAAATTTTAGTGAGGTGAGGTTGCCGCGCGTAATTTGCATCATATTAAGAAGTTTGTCGGAGTTTCCCTGAATTTGCAATTCTGCAAGTGCCACTTGCTGGTTTGAGTAATGATTGGGCGAATGTAGAAGTACCGTTATTTAAAATACCATACATCTTTTATACGATTCCACAGACTGACAAGATAAGAATGTCGTAATACACGGATCTCTCGCAGCCGATGTGGGGAGGGTCAACAGCGAAGTGGATGCGACCGTTTTTTACTAATTCCGTGCTCTTTTTGGCCTCTTCTAAATGGGTTGAATCCGAATTTCTTTAAAAAAACTAAGTGATTTAGTTGTGTAACTAAAATATTTAGTTTATATTTGCCGCATCAATTTTTATCATTATGAAACAGCTCACTGAGAAGGAAGAGATATTGATGAGGCAATTCTGGCAGAGAGGGCCGCTTTTCGTCCGAGAGATCGTGGAGGCGTGGCCCGAACCTAAACCTCATTTCAACACCGTCAGCACTTTCGTGCGCATATTGGAGGAAAAGGGATTCGTCGGTCATGAATCATTCGGCAAGTCATACCGCTATTTCGCCGTCATCTCCGAGGACGAGTATAATCGACAGTCGGTCAGGTCGTTATTAAGCAAATTTTTCAACAATTCGGCTGCGAAGCTCGTCAGCACCCTCGTTGAGGATGAGGAAATATCAGTTGAGGAAATCGAACATCTCATTCAGCAAATCAAGAAGTCATGAACTCTTTTCTCTCATACATATTGTATTCAAGCGCGATCACGCTCTGCTTATATTTGATTTACAAGTGGTTGCTGTCAAAAGAAACGTTCTATCGGTTCAACCGCGCGTATCTGCTGGCCGCTTATGCCGTCGCGTTTCTCGCTCTCCCGGCGAAGTGGATAGCGGCGAAGCTGTCGGCGTCGCCTGTTGCCGTGGCCGCAGGGGCGGTGAAGGTCGATGGCGCGGCGTTTGAGGGTTTGGCCCCGGAGGTGAGCGACCAGCTGCTGCCCGACGGATTGATCTCTGCCATCTTCGCCGTATATCTCGTTGGGCTGATAGCGGTAGTGGCGCAGACTATTATCGTCGCTGTTCATATCGCATTGACTATCAGGCGGGGAGAGAAGTCTAAGATAGGCCGATATACCTTGGCGGTTACGAATCGTTCGCGGCTAGCCCCCTTCAGTATATGCGGCTACGTGATCGTAAATCGCAGCGACTACGACGAAGCTGACCGCATGATCCTGACCCACGAAATCAACCACCAGAGGCAGCTTCACTGGGTCGACCTTTTCGTGGCGCAAGCTGTCATAGCGCTCCAATGGTTCAATCCGGCGGCATGGCTTATGCGCGACGAGCTGCGATCGGTCCATGAGTTCCAGGCCGACATGGCTGTCATTAGTCAAGGGGCAAATGCCAAAGAATATCAATTGTTGCTAATAAAAAAGGCAATTGGCGCAAAGTTTCCAGCCTTAGCCAATTGCCTGAATCACAGTAATCTTAAAAAACGTATCACTATGATGCTAAAATCAAAATCGAGCCCTTGGGCACGCATGCGCGCCCTCGCGGCTATCCCGGCGGTGGTAGTCGTCGCTGCAGTTGTCANCNCTCAGGCGATCNCNTCGGCGCTGACGCGGAGCGGCGTCGGAGAGCNTGAGCTTGGTCGGGTTGATACCGACNAAATTNCGGAAAAAACGGGTGAGTTGCCAAATTCGGCTGCCAAAATTTTAAGAATCCCCGCCGATACCGACGCTAACGCCCTAGTAATCAATGCTGAAACGTCAGAAGCCTCTGAGGTCTTAGTCTCCGACGAGACCCCGCAGGCCGAAAAGCCCGATTTCTATGTCAACGGCGTGAAAGTCGACGAAGCCGTGTTTAAAGCCCTTGATCCTAAGGCGATTGAGTCGATCACCGTCGATAAGAAGAAAGATGCCGTCTACGTCAAGCTTAAGCCTGAGGCTGCCGCCGACGCTGTCGATGAGGTGGCCGATGCCGTCGACGTGATGCCGCAATTCCCTGGCGGAGAGTCGGCTATGCTCAAATTCCTCGCTGATAACCTGAGATACCCGCAGAGCGCGTTTGAGGCAGGCAAAGAGGGTAGAGTAGTGGTGAGATTCGTCATTTCAAAAACCGGCAAAGTGACAGACGCAGAGGTTGTCCGCTCGGTTGATGCTGATCTCGACGCGGCTGCTGTCGATGTGGTCAAGTCGCTGCCCGACTTCGTTCCCGGCTCGGTCAACGGACAGCCTGTGGCCTGCAAATATGTGCTCCCGGTGTCGTTCAAACTGACAAAACCTGAAAACAAGTAATGCACGAAGTGCCCAAAAACGCGTCTGTTTCGTATTGTAATACAAAACAGACGCGTTTTTGCGGGTCGTTGCATTTAAAAAAACGTGTTTACAGCTATTTTTTGGCAGTTGGACGCGTAAAACCGTCCTTTGCGCAGCGTTTTTTCATGTTTTCGATGCGCTTTGCAGTGTCGGGATGATCGGAGAAGGCGTTGGAAAGTGAGCTGTGGGAAGCGGCTTTGCCTTCGAGTTGCTGCATTTTCTCGAAGGCGAGAACCATGTTGTAGGGGTTGCGGCCGTTGGCCTTCAGGAAGTCGTAGCCGTAGTCGTCGGCTTCGCTCTCCTGCTTGCGGGAGTATTTGGCCGACATCAGGGAGTTGGCGAGCTGGCCGAGCTGCCCCTGGGTGAGAGTAGCCATGCCGGAGCTTGTGGAGCCGAGGGCGTCGGTAAGCGCGCTGTTAATCAGCGCTTGCTTGAAGGCGTCCTTAGAGTCCTCGTTGGCCACATGGCCGATTTCGTGGCCGATGATGCCGAGGAGCTCGTCATCGGTCATCATGTCCATGATGCCGGTGTATACCCTGACGCTGCCGTCGGCGCAGGCAAATGCGTTTATGTCGTTGGTGACGTATACTTTAAAGTTGAGGGGAGTGCCGTTGATCGACTTGAATCCCTGAGTCAACTGGTTGAGGCGCTTGGTGTAGGGGCTCGATGCGGGTGCGATTTTAGCCTGCGCATCCATTTGGGCCACAGCCTGTTTCACGTATTCCTGCACCTGGGCGTTGGAGAGGGTCATGGCCTGAGTGCCTTTTTGCAAGGCTGAGCCGAGAAGGGCCATATCGACATTTTTCATAGAGCCGCACGAGGCGGTTAATGCTCCGACGGAGAGCAGGGCCACAATTGCCCGGATGATCGTCTTATTCGCTTTCATATTTGACTGAATTATAAAATCTTCTTAAATTGTGAAGANGTTGCGTTGAATTTTGCGCGAAANTACGCAAAAAACTTCTTATCTTTGCAGAAATNTTGGCGATATATTACAGATTGTGCCTGCCAGCCGNNCGATAAATCTGCCGANGCCAATAATTATCACACTGCTTTGAGATTCTCTCGTCGACATAAAATATTAATAATAAGTCTATTATGCTGCTTCGGGTTTATGGTGGCCATCGGAGGCAAGCCGTCTCCGGCGAGCGGCAACTCGGCGTTGACCGCCCAGCCTCTGGCTGATACGTCCACAGCATTGCCCGCGATACATGATTCGCTGCCGCTCAAGCGTTTGGCGGTTGCTGACTCGGCTATTGTCGCNAGCGACATACCGGTTGCCGACGCACNGCCGATCGACACCGCCGCAATCGACACGATGNNTCGGTCGACGGAAATAGCCGACACGNTGGCCGCTNATACACTGCGGGTTAAGAAGCCGTCGAGGATACGTCGCGAGAAGGTAGACCTCGACAATATCGTCACTTTCTCGTCGAAGGACTCGATGATAATCATAGGGCGCAGCAATATGTACATGTATGGCAGCGGCGAGGTGGAGTATGGCAAGCTGAAGCTAAACGCTGCGCAAATCGACGTTAATCTCGAGAAGAATGAGGTCTACGCCGTAGGCGCGCTCGACTCGGTTGGCGACGTGGTCGGCACCCCTGTCTTCGATGAGGGGGGCACTACCTACGAGACTGAGACGATGCGCTATAATTTCAAGACCAAGCGCGGCTTCATCACCGATGTTATTACCCAGCAGGGTGAGGGTTATCTTACTGGCGGTCAGACAAAAAAGACCGACGACGGATATTACTACGTGCAGGACGGTAAGTACACCACGTGCGACAACCATGAGCATCCCCATTTCTATTTCCAGCTGACAAAGGCCAAGGTTAAGCCAAAAAGCAATATCGTGACTGGCCCGGCATATCTTGTTCTGGAGGGGTTGCCGTTGCCGTTGGCGGTGCCGTTCGGCTACTTCCCATTCTCCGACAAATATGCTTCGGGAGTGATCGTGCCGACGTTCGGCGACGACTACAACCGCGGTTTTTACCTGAGCGACGGCGGCTATTATTTCGCGATTAGCGACAATATAGACCTTGCCCTGACGGGCGAGCTTTATACCAAAGGCTCATGGGGTTTGCAGGCAAGGTCCACGTATTCAAAACGTTATAAGTACAACGGCAATTTCAATATTAGCTATCTGAAGTCGATCTACGGCGACAAGGGGCAACCCGACTACTCGAAGCAGACCAACTTCCAGGTGACGTGGAGCCATTCGCAGGACGCTAAAGCCAACCCCAACATGACGCTTTCGGCCTCGGTCAACTTCACGACCTCGGGCTATACGCGAAATAACCTGAACTCGTACTATTCGTCGGCGTTCACTGAAAACACCAAGAGCTCGACGGTCAACATGACGTATCGCTTCCCGCAGTCGAAGTGGTCGCTGTCGACGACTCTCAATATCAGCCAGCGCACGCAGGACTCGACGCTGTCGGTGTCGTTTCCTAACGTTACGCTCACGATGTCGCAGACCTATCCCTTCAAGCGTAAAATCAAGGTAGGCGACGAGAGGTGGTATGAGAAGATACGTATGTCGTATTCGGGTCAGTTCTCTAACTCGTTGACGGCCAATCAGAATCAATTCTTCAAGAAAAGCCTTATCAAGGACTGGCGCAACGGCATGAAGCACTCGATACCAATCTCGGCGACATTCAACGTGCTGAAATATGTCAACGTCACGCCGTCAATCAACCTGCGCGACCGCATGTACACCAACAAGGTGCGCCGCCGTTGGGACCCAGCCGCGATGATCGAGCGGCAAGACACGGCCTACGGTTTCTACAACGTCTGGGACTTTGACGCGGCGGTTTCGTTTGACACTAAGATTTACGGTTTCTTCCGCCCGCTGCCGTTCTTGGGCGACAAGGTGAAGATGATACGCCACGTGCTGACGCCGACGGTGTCGTTCAGCGCGGCACCCGATTTCGCGTCGCCGTTTTTCGGCTATTACGGCCAATATGAATACGTCGACGGCCAGGGCCGGGAGACGAAGCGCCGCTACTCGCTTTTCCCTAACTCGCTTTTCGGCGTTCCGGGCGAGGGAAAGAGCGGTTCATTGAGTTTTTCGCTGTCTAATAACCTGGAGATGAAGGTGAAAACCAATGACTCGATCGGCGAGAAAAAGATTTCGCTGATAGAGAACCTGTCGATTTCTGAGAGCTATAATTTCGCCGCCGACTCGATGAATTGGAGTAACCTCAACACTTCGATACTGCTCCGCCTGGCAAAGAATTTCAATCTCAATCTCGCGGCAACATGGGATGTCTACACCTATCAGCTCAACGCCGCCGGCAACCCGGTGCGCGTCAACATCCCCCGCTGGAAGGCAGGGAAGGGCATNGGACGACTGATNNCGACNGGCACGTCGTTCTNNTANACGTTCAACAACAACACTTTCAAGCGGAAGAAGAAAGAGAACACTAAGAAGAAGGGCGACGGCGGCGCCGACGGGGATGAGGACGACGAAGGAGATAATTTCTCTGGAGCGAACTCGGCTCCCGAAGGGCGGAAGAACAGCAATCATGAAGGCGGATTAGTGATGAGCGATGACGGGTACGCCGCATGGGAGGTGCCCTGGAGCCTGTCGGTCAACTATTCGATAAACTATGGCTATGGGTCGTTCAACAAGAAAAAAATGGAGTATAACAGCCGCATTACCCAGAATCTCAGTTTCTCGGGAAACATACNCCCGACGGCAAACTGGNANTTCGNCTTCTCGGCGTCGTACAACTTCGACACGCACAAGCTGGCTTACATGAACTGCAACCTGAGCCGCGACATGCACTGCTTCACGATGACGGCGAGCTTCATTCCCGTAGGCCCCTACAAGAGCTACAACTTCCATATCTCAGTGAAGTCGTCGCTGCTGAGCGACCTGAAATACGACAAGCGCTCGTCGCGCTCCAACGGCGTCACCTGGTACTAACCGCTTCATTTCAAGAGGTGATTTCCCGCAATCCGTTGCGACGTAATATTCATTAGTATGTATCCATATTTTGAATCTGAGTTTGTGGAACAATGAAATATATCGAAACAAAGAGATTGATTCTTCGGTCATGGAAATCGGAGGACGTGGCTTTGTTCGCCGCTATGAACAAGGATGCGCGAGTGATGCGCTACTTTCCGGCTACTTTAACTGAAGAACAAACCGAATCATTCTACAATCGGATTCAATCGGAGTTTGAGCGGAATGGGTGGGGATTGTACGCCGTGGAGTTGAAATCAACGGGAAAGTTTATCGGTTATGTCGGTCTGCATGAGATCNGATTTGAGGCTGACTTTACCCCTGGGGTGGAAATCGGGTGGAGATTGGNTGNGGAGCATCATAACCAAGGATTGGCAACGGAGGCAGCTAAGGAGGTGCTGAANTTGGCTAAAAAAANCGGACTTANAAGATTATATTCATTCACAGCGAAACAAAACGCGCCCTCAGAAAGAGTGATGCAAAAGATAGGTATGACAAAGGTTGGAGAGTTTGAGCATCCCAACTTGTCGGCAGATTCACCTTTGAGACCGCACGTCCTGTATCAAATTGATTTATAAATAGCAGAAAAGCGGATAGCACTGGCGATTACAGAAATTATTCGCTTAGCGAGCAGTTTTGACTGACTATTCCTTATTCAGAATTTTGGGATTTATGTTGCCGATGCAGAAGCGGTTAACTTGTTGAATTACAAAAAAGAAAAAATCCGTATAAGGTTCGTACATTTTCACTGTTTGTAAGTTGTTAACTCACTGCGCTTTAATATATTACAAGCCGCATTTGCCTCATTCAGTGAAGAATTTATTGGTATTCGGCGATTTTCAATTGCTAAACTGACAACAGTGACTCATTGCAGAATTAGTGATAATCTCCCGATTATCAAAGCAATATCAGAATTTAACATTCTCCGCTATGCGATATACCGTACAAACTTAGCAAAAAAGAGTTTATTCCCTCAGCTACGTCTTCTGCGGTGAACACGCCAACTTCGACGACTCCGCCGTCATTGAAGTATGATATAATCAACTTTAGCCTGATTATAGTGTCACTGTTGAGCTGATTAGTATCGAAAGTATGAATTAATAGACTTGGGGACAGCTATTCTTCTTCTTCGTAATAATACGAGTAGTCAATGGCATTCATGAACATCTCACGGTCATTGATTTTATCAGTCAGCGCTCCTTTTATCAGGGTTTTTATATGAGCAGAATCAACAACGCCTTCACGCATGGCAGTAAGATACTCGTTCTTATCTATCTGACTCCAATCAACGCAACGTTTCAATGCACGGCGTAGCATTACGTCAAGCCAGATGTGCGTGCTACGACCATTACCTTCCATAAATGGATGCATCACGTTCATCTCAACATATTTGTCAACTATCTAGTCAAGTGTGGTTTCCGGCATATCCTCAATAGTCGGTATTATGGTCGGGAAATGAAGATAGTTGGCAAAAGTAAATCCACCCTTTGATATGTTCTTCGTCCTTATCTGCCCGGCGAACTCATATAATCAGCCAAACAGATAGGCATTAATCTGTTGCAAACACTTTATGCTTCCCGGTTCAAGAGAGTTGAGCAGACCGCTTTCAAATAAGGTGTATGCTTTCTTACGGCTCTGACCATGAATAGTGTTGTCGCTATATGTGAACCAGTCAAAAAACTTGCTTGCCCTATTATTGGGATAGTGCTTTGCGAGTATTATTACACCCTCGTTATTAAGGACGTCAGCTTTTCGTTGCTTGCCATCCGGAGCCTCAAATTTGAACCCGTGAGTGGGACTCACGAGTTGAATACCCTCCTGCGCCAATTTCCTTTTCAGCCAACGCCAGTAGTTGCCGGCTTTGGTATAGTCCGGTTCATCGTTTATGGCACGTACAACGTCAGTAGCGGAGAACCACCAGCAGTTGTTCTCGTCATCCCAAATCGCTCTAACCTCACGGTCGTTGAAAAATCGAATAGACTTCTTGCTCATAATTTCGTTACGTTATTTGGTAAAAGAGTCTGCCTTTCCCTCTCCTTATCAAGCTGAGCATAGAGTTCCGGACGGAGCTTTCAATTGTATTCTTCATTCTCTTTTATCTTTGGAGAATCGGGAGGTATGATTTCATAATATCCATCCAACCCGTGACTGCGCATTCTATCGTTTTTAGGCATATTGGCGTAATGGACGCTTAACAACTGACTAACTTCATTACGTGTTATTTCTCACTTTACGTTTCTGATGGCAAGGTCAAGTAGAAATGAGGAAACCTTTCATTCAGCAGCTCCTTGCAATCCGATACCGATTAACCAGTTGTCAGCCTTATGCTTAATGTCCGAGTTATCACTATGGGACAACTCAACAAGTTTCTGATATTTTTCTTCGTATGTAATGGCAATTGATTAGTCTGTATCCAATGAAAGAAGGTTGTCGTTGAAACGGTCGAAGTCAGATTGGAATAGTCGGTCTTGGATGATGCGGTATTTCTCAAACTCTGATTCAGCAAACCTTTTGGCGAGTTCAGCAGTGATTTTTCCGGCATCGGTTAGAACTGAATCGCCGGTTGCTTCAAGTATATTGTCAATACGTTTCGCCCAATCTTCCATAGTCATTGGAATATGACGCTTAGCCATTCGCTCAGCCATATCGAGGACTGCATTGACTAGACGTCCCATATCCTCCAGCTCATTCTCCTTAAGATAATTCTTGGCGATGCTGACATCCGGCTTAACGATTTTTCCGTGAGGAGCATTCTCCCATGTAGTCAGNCCCATGTGNTCTTTCTCNGCNTNGGCNCNCTCNACNATNANNTCNGCNGCGGTATGTCCATGNACNGCATAGTGCATCTTATTCTGAACCTTCTTGAAGAAAAGTCGNGTGGTNGGNGCATCNCGGTTATANTCAATCGCAGTGGAGTATATGTCCGTNAACTTCTGATAGAAACGTCGTTCACTCAGACGTATCTCCCGGATCTCAGCCAACAGATGCTCGAAATAGTCCTCACCGATAAACGAACCGTTCTCCATTCGCTTCTTATCAATGACATATCCACGAATAGCAAACTGACGTAGAACGAAAGTGCACCACTGCCGGAACTGGGTTGCCCGTGTGCTATTCACACGATAACCAACTGATATAATGGCATCAAGATTATAGAAAGTGACCTCTTTAGTTTGAGTTTTATTAGGAATAGCACCATGTTGGGTGGTTATTTCCATTTTGGAAACAACCATATTTTCAATAAGCTCTCCTGTCTCAAAAATATTTTTTAGATGCTTGCTAATGGCCGGAACGCCTATATCAAAAAGCTGCGCCATAGCTTTCTGTGTACACCAGATACTTTCATCTCGGTACACAACTTGTACACCGTCCTCCTTTCCCTCAATCTGAAAGATCAGGAACTCCGCCGTACTATTTCGTATCTCAAATTTCTTAGCCATAGTCAATGTTCTATCTTGCAATATTCTTAATTTGACGCGGTAGTATTCAAACAATTAACTTTGCACGGTGCTTTGAAAGATAATCTTGCGAAGGTTTAAACATTGAAGGAAGAATTATTGTCGTACCCTCGTATTTTAGGAAATGTGTCTTAAATGCCTCTGATGTGTATTCTTCTTTTAATACAGGACTTAGTACAAGTCTGTAATCTTCATCAAATGTAATTAGGTGCTTGTCAAAGGCAGCATCATATGTAGCGCTAAGGCATAATCCATTTTCTGGATTCAATCTCGTGTCTATACATTCAGCCCATGGAACAATATGACTGGCTCGGAGTACTTCCGGAATATCTATTCCGGTTATACAACATTTTGCATCATATATTTCCAGAAGCATCGCCCTAAAAATATTCTGTCCGACCCTTCGTTTAGCTCGAATCTCCTTATCAGTTCCTTTATCATTGATATGAAATTTCTTTAATAAGTCAGAAGATAACTTCGATCCTTTATGGGTAGAACTTCGCATTATATCAGTAGCATCTTCACAGCAAATAAGGTTCACAAACTCGCCTAATCTACGAATTGCTGCAGTACAAAACCTCTTTCTTGGATAACTGGTTTGAGTCGATTTACCCAGATCGAATATAGAATTTTCTCCCTGTCTGTATTTATCTTCCTCCTCAGCGATATAATCAATAATTCTATCTATCAGAAAAGGATTCTTAATTTCGACTAGGGATTTACCATT
>WFLX010000949.1_pt1 | contig 11189 bp, 9 predicted proteins | sample 4967041 | NCBI WGS metagenome assembly WFLX01 (sample SAMN12857096, study PRJNA449069) | gut metagenome | isolation source: stool from male and female vole | host: Microtus ochrogaster | place: USA:Florida | collected 2017 | reverse complement strand
CCCGCTGCCTGACGTATACGTCTACTCTTAGACCATCCCACAGCGTGGATTCAAATGCAAATTTAACAAAAATCCTCCAATCACACAACCCCTTATGCTCTAAAACATATTTTTCACCTATCTCACTCCCCTTTGCGCCCTTTGCGTGATATATTAAGAACTTCCGAAAGTGGATTAAAATTAATGAGTTTTTTTTGCAAAATAAAATATTTTCATTACCTTTGTAAGCGATATAATACATTATTAACCAAACTTATTTTTTCAAACCATGAAAAAACTGTTTTTATCTCTTGCAGTAGTTTCGGTTTTATTCGCTCTCGCTTCATGCAGCGGCGACGGAAAACCACTCACTGCCTCATCGGCCAAAGATGCNCTNAAGAAAGATGCCGTATTTGCAAAAGACTCTCAAGTTGCTTCTTTTGAAGTAGGATTCCAAGAAGTCTCAGAAGATCAACTCCAAAATCTCGCNAAACTCAAAGCTGCCGGTGTCATCGACTATTCTGCNGAGTCTGTTAAGGAAACCCGCTACGAATCTTATGGAAGNTACTGGACCGGNTACTACAAACGTCCTTACGAAGTNACCCACATCTTCGCGGACGTCAAACTTACTCCCGAAGGCGAAAAACTCGTTGTTGAGAATCCAACAGAATTGAGAGCAGACCAAATTAAGGACTTTGCTGCCAACAAGGACTACGAAGAAAAAGTTCCCGACTATATGTCGGCTTCTGACTACAGTTTCTCTGACTCCCCGGCTCCGGAACCAGTTGAAGAAGAGCCTGTAGAAGTAGTAGAGGAAGTGGTGGAAGTGGTTGATTCTGTTGCTGAAGTAGTGGAAGAGGTAGAAGTTGCACCGGAACCAAAGAAACCAGAACCCAAAAAGGAGAAAGATCCCAACGCTGCATATCAAGCAATGCTCGATAGAGTAAACACCACAACTGTGAAAGTGCTTATCGGCAGATTTGAAATTGTCAAAGTCAAGGAAGTATTATGCACAGAAGACATGTTTAAGGAAGGCCGTGGTTCTTGCACCGTCCTCTATAAATTTGTCGACAAAACTCCATTCGGCTTCGTATTCAACGCCCCACAAGAAAACTACATCCAATCAGCAAAAGTCAACTTAATCCACTACCAAGACTTAGGCTGGACCCTCGTCTCCGACAAAGACTAATTCCCAATAATCATAAAAATTAAAGAGACCCTCCTGCAGGAAGGTCTCTTCTATTATATCTCCCCGACACCATCCCCCAGCATCCAAAACGTAATCAAGCATTTCTATTAATCATAAAAAATAATAACTCAAAATTTTCAACTCAACTAAATTGAAGAAGAGAGCAAAATTGGGTTCTTTTTTTATTTGGTTGAAAAATTCCGAATGTCGCGAGAAGTGGGATGATTAGGCCCAGATCTTTATTTCCTTTTGACTTCGTGGGACGCATGCGGAGCATGCTTGATTACGTTCATTTGCTTCGGTCTTNGTTTNCTTTTGACTGCGTGGGACGCATGCGGAGCATGCTTACTACTTTATTTGACTCTGAACTTTAGNGAGGGCTTCGGCATCTGGTCTCTTTCGATAGTGTCGGATTCNGCAACAACAAGCGCAGCGCAGCTCAGCTATTCTCCGCGAGCGGACGCCGGAAGCACAAAAGATGGGACAAAAGCAATGAAAGATAAAAAAATCCGCGCCCCATCTGCCGCCATCGGCGACCCCGGCAAGGCGAAGCCTACGCCATCCGCGTAGTGGAAAANTTCCTTTATATCCAAGAGTAGCACTTTTGAATTACGATGACTGACTATCTACTTTTCAACTAAATTGAAGAAGAACCAGTTTTAAATGGGCAAATTTCTTTGAAAAGTGTAGTTTTAAGGAGGCTAAATCCTTTGAAAAGTGTAGTTTTAAGGAAGCTAAATCCTTTGAAAAGTGTAGTTTTAAGGGAGTAATATCCTTTGAAAAGTGTAGTTTTAAGGGAGTAATATCCTTTGAAAAGTGTAGTTTTAAGGGAGTAAAATCCTTTGAAAAGTGTAGTTTTATTTGCACATTTAATTAATAATTAGTATCTTTGCATCCTGATTAATCAATAGTGACATGCTGACAAGAAAAATTTCAAAATTCATAGAAGAACATCTATCTTCCAATTCGGATAAAATTTTGGTTATTGAGGGTGCACGCCAGATAGGTAAATCGTATATTATACGCAATGTAGGAAGTGCTTTGTATAAGAATTTCATCGAAATAAACTTCGTGAAAGATGATGAGGGTCCTCAGTTGTTTAAGAATGTACATTCCTTGGAAGAATTCTATCTGATTCTTGGAAGTGTATACGGAAAGAAAATTGGAAGCAATTCCGACACTTTAATATTTCTCGATGAAATTCAGCAATATCCCCAATATCTTACATTATTGAAGTTTATGAGGGAAGACCATAGATACAAGTATATTGCGAGCGGAAGCTTACTTGGATTGACATTACGTTCTGCCACTTCTATTCCTATCGGAAGCATCATCCGAAAGGAAATGTATCAGTTGGATTTCGAAGAATTTTTGTATGCTAATGGAGTTGGAGATAATGCAATCTCAAATATAAGGGAGAAATATGAGAAAGGAGAAAGTTTGAATGAAGAACTCCATAATCATCTGCTTGGACTATTCAAACGTTATTTACTTGTAGGAGGAATGCCTGATGCTGTAAATGAATACCTTGATTCTCATAACATTATTAAAGTAAGGGAAATTCAAGATTCAATTAGGATTCTATATGGTGATGACGCATCAAAATATGAGCATAACAGTGGAAAGGCTTTGGCTATTCGTAGGATTTACGACATGATACCTTCTCAGATGGAAAATAAGAAAAAGAGAATAGTAGCTAAAGATATTCTCAACAAGAAAGGCGATCGGTTTGATAANTNTNAAGATGAATTTGAATATTTGATTTCTTCTTCTATTGCCTTGAGCGTGAATGCCATTACAAATCCGCGTTATCNATTATCTGAATCAGTAAGGAAAAACTTATTGAAACTTTATCTGAACGATGTCGGATTGCTGACATCAAGACTCTACGGCAACAACATTCAACCAGTATTGAATGACTATAAAAGCATCAACCTCGGCTCTGTATATGAGAGTGTCGTGGCTCAAGAACTGAAAGCTCACGGCCATCGACTGTTTTATTATGATAATCGCCAAAAAGGTGAAGTGGATTTCCTTATTGACAATCATGACCAAGTATCAGTAATGCCAGTGGAAGTGAAATCCGGTAAGGATTATACAGTCCACAGAGCCCTTTCACGACTACTCGAGAATCCAGAGTATAATATTCACTCAGGAGTTGTTTTTTCTAACGAAAAGGAGGTCAAAAAAATAGGTAAAGTAACTTATCTTCCCATATATTACGTGATGTTTCTCGACAATCAACCCCCCAATGAAGATATATATTTCTAACCTATCATATTTCCTTAGCTTTTGAATGGTCCCACTCGACTTTGGCTTGCGCTCGCGGAGTCGAACTGAGCTGCGCTTCGCTCGCTAATCTAATATGGAAGGGTGCCGCTGTATTCTTTAGTTTTCTTTTGACTGCGTGAGACGCATGCGGAGCATGCTTACTACTTTATTTGACTCTGAACTTTAGGGAGGGCTTCGGCATCTGGTCTCTTTCGATAGTATCGGATTCCGCGACAGGAGGCGAAGCGATGCTCAGCTATCCTCCGCGAGGGGACACCCTATGTGAAAATCAAAAAATAAAGACAAATCCGAGGTTTTTTCCATTTTTTTTTGTAACTTTGGCTCGCTATTCGTGTCTATACTTCTAAACGAGGATGCAATATACCTTTTTCATCTTCCGTTTATACTATCAGACACTTATTTACAAACAACAATAAAAAAATTTACATATGTTTAAGAAACTTATTCTTTCTGCTTGCCTCCTCGCTGGAGCGCTGACTTCCTCAGCAGCCCTGCCGCAAGTGCAGCTCCGAGATATGCACGGCAATTCAATCGACACCTCAACCCTCAGCAATGACGGAAAACCATTCGTAATCGATTTCTGGGCTACATGGTGCAAACCTTGCGTCCGCGAACTTAAGGCTATTGCGGATGTCTACGATGAATGGGTAGAGGAAACAGGCGTAAAGATTTATGCCGTCAGCCTTGACGAGGCTCAGAACGAGCAGCGCGTTAAGCCTTTCGTAGAGAATAAAGGATGGGAATATGAAGTGCTTCTTGACCCTAATGGCGATTTCAAACGTCAACTCGGTGTCAGCGATCCTCCTCACGTATTTGTCGTAGACGGTGAAGGAAACATCGTTTGGAACCACCAGGGTTACGTTGACGGTGCCGAAGAGGAAATCCTTGAGGCTGTCAAGAAAGCAATGAAATAATTGAACTGACCATCAAAGATGAAAAGAATAGTCATTCCATTCTGTTCCCTTCTTTTAGGATCTACTGCTATGATGGCGGAAAATTCCGCCGAGTCCTCAGCAGTTGAAGCGCAGGATGTCAATACTTATGTGGAGGGACAGCCACTTCTCCCCTCCACTTATGTGGAAGGAGCCTCAAAGCGTCCTTCTACATTTGTTTATGATCCTTCCACAAAAAAAGATGATGATTCATGGTGGAGAAAAATCCGCGCTAACGGTTCGATCCAGTCTGAATTCCTTATCCCTTATGATTTTAAGGGTAATAAGACTGGTGAATATGAGAAGGATGTGCTCAATAACACCTATTTCGACCTCACCATCAATGCCCCTTATGTATCGGTAGGCGCTCGCTTCCAATGGGCGAAATGGCCTCTACCCGGCTACGACAAGGGCTTCGGCGGCTGGGGCGTCCCATACATCTGGGCTACAGGAGGATATAAGTGCTGGCAAGCCACAGTTGGCGATTTCTACGAGCAATTTGGTTCCGGCCTGATCCTCCGCACTTATCAGGAACGTTCTCTCGGTGTGGACAATGCCATCCGCGGAGCGAGAGTGAAGGTTAATCCTGCCAAAGGAGTCCACCTCACAGCTCTCGGCGGCAAACAGCGTCGCTATTGGGAATGGAACTCCTCCTGGCTTTGGGGCGCGGATGCAGAGTGGACTCTCAATGAGACCTTCAAAGACAAGTTTAACAAGAATTTTGGCCTGACATTAGGTGCTTCATATGTAGGCAAGCATGATAAGGATGAGAAACGAAAGGAGACTCCTTCNGAGAGCCTTGTTCCTGACCCAACTCCTGGCTACAACTATTATCTGAATCTTCCTAAAAATATCGCTGCCTTTGACGGCCGCGTGAAANTGAGGGCCCACGATTTNAATTTCTTACTGGAATACGCAACGAAAAACAACGACCCCAACACTCTCAATAATTTCACATATCGCCGCGGNGAGGCTGTCTTGCTTTCAGGCACATACTCAAAAAGCGGATTCTCCGCCCTCCTTCAGGCAAAGAGAAGTGAAAATATGGATTTCCGCTCCAAGAGAGTGATTGAGGCTGAATATGCGCTCAGTTCGACTGTCAACCATCTGCCTGCCTTCACTTTGACGCAGACTTTCGCTCTCGCTGCTATGTATCCTTATGCGACACAGGCCGACGGCGAATGGGCTTTCCAAGCCGACTTGAGATATCTCTTTAAGAAGAAGACTCCACTCGGAGGAAAATATGGCACTAACGTAAGGCTCAGTGCGAGCTATATCTCCGGTCTTGACTACAATATGCCTGCCGGCGCTTCACTCAACGACCGCGAACCCGGCACCAACCAATATGGCGCTCCTTTCTGGAAAATCGGTTCGCTCTATTATGCCGACCTTAACTTTGAGCTAAATAAGAAGCTTTCACGCAGATACCAGATGACGTTTTTCTACATGTTCCAGAAATACAATCAGACCATCGTGGAAGGTCATGGCGGGATGGTGACGAGCAACATATTCGTATATGAAGGGCAGTGGAAAATGGCTAAGAAGGCTCAGCTTCGATTTGAGGCACAATATCTTCAGACGAAGCAAGACAAAGGAGATTGGTTTGCAGGGCTTGTAGAAGTGTCGTTTGCTCCTCACTGGATGATCACTCTGACCGACACTTGGAACAGTACTCACAACGATAATTATTATTCTGCCCTTGTGACTTATAATCTAAAGGCCAACCGCTTCACTTTCGGCTATGGCCGTGTGAAAGAAGGNTATAACTGCTCTGGTGGTGTATGCCGNTGGGTGCCGGAGACAAAGGGCTTCAATATAACTTATAACTATACTTTCTGATGAAAGCATCTTATATTTCTTTAGGACTTCTTCTTCTCGCCGGAATCGCCACAAGCTGCGACAATATCCCGGAAGACGACAGATATTATAAGGAAGAAAAAGTTCCCGCTAAACGTAATCTCCTGATAATGGAGTTTACCGGCAATAATTGTATCAACTGCCCGTTAGGTGCCGCGGCTGTNGAAAAGATAAAAGAAGACGAGGGCCCTGACAAAGTCATTTCGATTGGTGTGCATCCTGAAGGAAATATCAACACCAGGCCTATGATATCAAACTATCCAAAACCTGGATCCCTTCAAAATTTCACCTGCGAACTGTCTACAGAAATCTTTAAGTATTATGATAGTCCCAATGGTTTTCCGACTGCTATTTTCAATGGCCTTAAATCCACAATGTCGTCAGACTATGGAAATTGGCCGACTGAAGCCTCGAAAGCTTTGGAGATGACTTCCTACGTAATGTTGGAAGCCAATTGCGACTATAATGATTCTGACCGCAATCTGACTGTTGACTACAAGGTTACATTCAGCGATGACATCAACGAAAGCCTAAGTGTTGCAGTATGGATTGTGGAGAATAATATTCCCGGCACTCAAATGATGCCCGGAGGGAAAAAGAATGAAGACTACATCCATAATCATGTGCTGCGCGGATCGCTCAACGGCACTTGGGGAGAAAATATCGGCAGGTCGTTCACTTCTACCTCCGAAGTGAATGGCACAGCCTCAATGACCATCCCGGATAATTGGGTTGCGAAAAACTGCGAAGTTGTAGTAATTGCTTTCCAAGACAACGACAAATACACACAGCAAGCAATTTCTGTTGATGTAATTGAGAATTGAGAATTTAGAATTTAGAATTAATCTTTGAGAATTTTNAATTTTGAATTTAGAATTGAGAATTAAAATTTTACTATAGATGAAAAGGCTTTCTTTATCAATCCTGACAGCTCTGTATGCTTTGGTCTTAGGCATTTCCGGCTTTGCTGCCGATGCTGTGAAATGGGATATCAAACTTGTCGGAGACGGCACAGATTCCCCCAAAGTNGTTGCAACTGCCACCATCGATCCCGGTTATCATCTTTATTCTATTGATAATCCTGCCGGAGGATCCAATCCCCTTGTATTTTATTTTGACACCAATGGATGTGAGACAGTTGGAACTCCAACTGCCGACCATCCTTATACAAAGGAATTTGACGATACTTTTGAAGTAGACCAGCATTTCTACTCCAATAAGGTGACCTTTACTCAAAAGCTGAAACCTACCGCCGCTAATTATTCGGTCGACGTGGAAATAAAAGGTCAGGCTTGCAATGACACCGGATGCACNCANGTATTCGGTGCAAAATCCCTCTCAGGNAAGGCTCCCGTTGCTGCCGTCAAAGAACTTCCTGAAACNAAGGCTGCGGTAGAGGAGACNCCGGCNGAAGATAANGCTGAACTAATTGCCGAAGAGGTTGATTCCCTTCATAAGGCTGATGGTCCTCTCGTACCGGGAGTCCTGACAGATGGCGACGTCACTAAAGAAGGATGGTGGAATAATGTTGAGGCTGAACTCCGGGCCTTTGAGACAGATGCCCCTGAAGCCACAACAAGCCTGCTCTACATTTTTATTGCCGGATTCTTGGGTGGACTTATCGCACTCGTTACTCCTTGCGTATGGCCAATGATTCCTATGACTGTATCTTTCTTCTTGAAGACAAACAAAAAGAGTCGCAAGAAGGCAATACGCGATGCCGCCGTCTACGGAGGTTCAATTATCGTAATTTATGTGCTTCTCGGTCTGGCGGTGACGATTATCTTCGGTGCTTCCGCCCTTAACAATCTTGCCACAAACGCCATCTTCAATATCATCTTCTTCCTCTTGCTTGTAGTGTTCGCAATCTCTTTCATGGGTGGCTTTGAACTCACTCTCCCTTCAAGCTGGACCAACAAGATGGACTCAAAAGTGGATGCCACCACAGGCATGCTCTCCATTTTCTTCATGGCGTTCACTCTGGTTTTGGTGTCTTTCAGTTGCACCGGCCCGATTATCGGAACTCTTCTTGTAGAGGCTGCCTCTACGAGCAACTTCGTCTCTCCGGCTGTAGGCATGTTCGGTTTCGCTCTTGCCCTTGCCCTTCCATTCACTCTATTCGCAATGTTCCCGACAATGCTCAACAGCATGCCGAAGAGTGGCGGATGGATGAATACTGTGAAGGTTGTGCTTGGTTTTCTCGAACTTGCCCTCGCCCTTAAGTTCCTATCTGTTGCCGACCTTGCCTACGGATGGAGAATCCTCGACCGCGAGGTATTCGTAAGCCTATGGATAGTGATATTTGCGCTTCTCGGCGTATATCTGCTCGGAAAGATCACATTCCCTCATGACGATAAGGTGGAAAAGACAGGTGTCACTCGCTTCTTGCTCGCATGCGTCTCTTTCGCATTTGCAATCTATATGCTTCCCGGTCTTTGGGGCGCTCCGCTGAAGGCTATCAGCGCATTTGCTCCTCCCACTTATACTCAAGACTTCTCCCTCTACGAAGGAGACGTGCATGCTGTNGTAGACGACTACGAGGAAGGTATGGAACTCGGTNGTAAACTTGGAAAACCNGTCATGCTCGATTTCTCCGGCTACGGTTGCGTCAACTGCCGAAAGATGGANGCTGCCGTCTGGACTGATCCTGACATCAAGGCTACCATCGACAACGACTACGTGCTTGTCACTCTGATGGTAGACGAAAAGAAAGCACTTCCCGAACCAATCAAGGTGACAGAGAAGGATGGCACNCAGCGCACCCTGCGCACTTATGGCGACAAGTGGAGCTACCTGCAACGCTCCAAATTTGGCGCAAACGCACAGCCCTTCCACGTCTTGGTAGACAACGACGGAAATCCTCTTGCTCCGGCTTTCGTATATGAGGAAGACATACCGGGCTATAAGAGATTCCTGAAGCAAGGGCTTGACAACTATAAACGTAAATGATAATTTATTAATGATGAATGATAAATTAAAGATTCTATTTACATTCTCGATGATAANNATGGGGGCGGCTTGCGTNATGGCGCAGGCCGCTTCTGCAACAGCGCCTCANAATACTNCAAGTNNGGAGCAGTCAAGATATCTGGCACTTGCCGATTCCGCTCAATATTTCATCGGCAAGGAGCAATGGAGCGACGCTGCACGCTGCACACGCGAGGCGCTGCGCCTCGACCCGGCAAACGTAGGAAACATTATGCTCTTCAATAATCTTGGTTTGGCTACAGGCATGGACGGAAAATTTGGAGAAGCCATGCAATGCTTCGACATCGCCCTATCTCGGGCTCCCAAGAGTATTCCGGTGCTGACTTCAAAGGCGAAAATCCAAATCAAGGCTGCCGANCAAGAAGGGGCTCTCGAGACTCTCGACAATATCCTTTCTATCGACAGCGTTGCTGAATGGCCACTTCTCACCCGTGGACTCCTGCGAATGCGCAAAGCCGACTATAAAGATGCTTTCTCCGACTTCAAGACGCTGACCAAACATTACCCNAAGAACTCCTGGGGATATGGCGGACTTGCCAAATGCATGGAGATGCAAGGGTATCTGGCTGAGGCTGCGGGGTATTATCACGATGCCGTAGATCACACTATAGCAGGAGATGAAGACAGGGTGGAGTTCCAACTTGGTCTGATAGAGAATCTTGGGCATACGGAAAAACTGACAGAGGCTTTGGAGGAAGCAAAAAAGGCGATCGCTGAATCTCCTCACGATGGCAGACTTTATCTCCTCAGAGGCTGGATAAAGAAAAAACTACTTATCTACAGGGAGGCGGAAGACGACAAAAAACTTGCAATTGACTACGGCGTTGACTTCCAAACCATTGAGCGATTCTTCCCGCAAAAACAATAAAAAAGATATTGACAACCCTTTTCGACATCAGATTTTTTTATTAATTTTGCACTCGCAAACGACAATTAACGCTTAACGAAAATGGAACTTCTTCCGCTACATATCGAATATTTGCTCACGCGCCATGACTGTGTCATCGTGCCAGGTTTCGGTGCTTTTATCGCCACCGAATCAGAGGCTCAATTCGATGCTGAAAACGGAATAATCCGGCCCCGCAAGCGTGAGATCAGTTTCAACAGCAGTGTTGTGACCGACGACGGGCTACTCTCCCACTCTATCGCACGACGTGAACACCTCTCTTATGAAGAGGCCCACCGATTCATGACTGCGCTCATCAGCAAAATGAGCAACGACCTCCGCAATGAAGGAGAAGTATCGTTAGGAATGGTAGGCAGACTTGTAATGGATGCGGAAGGGTTTATCAATTTCGTGCCAAGACGGTCGTATGTCAATTCCGACATTCTCACAGATATCGACCTTCCTAAATTTGAGGAGAATCGAATTGAAGTTGAAAATTCAGATGAGTTGGCACTTGCTTCTTCTGCCGAAACTGCGGTTGAAGATGATGGAATGCGTACTATCCGAGTGGCTCCTGACAGATATGTGTTCACAATCAGCAAACGTGCCGTACATGTTGCAGCCATGCTTATAGCAGTATTCACTATCGGGCTCTCTATCCTTTTACCGATCAATCACGACAATGAGCAGAAGGCTTCAGTGATATCCATTGAAGAAATTTTCCATCGCTCTTCGTCAAAAGAGAAGGCTGTGAACTCCACTGATTCCGTCGTTTCACCCACTGTAGATGACTTGAAAACCGCCAAATAAGGTGATATTTTCAAAAAAAATGGCTAAAAAATTTGCACAGTTAAGAAATAAGTATTAACTTTGCATCGCAAAAACGGGGGACACCCCACCAACATGCGAAAATAGCTCAGTTGGTAGAGCACGACCTTGCCAAGGTCGGGGTCGCGGGTTCGAGTCCCGTTTTTCGCTCCAAGCTTCGGCTTTAACCCTGTCCGGATGGCGGAATTGGTAGACGCGCTACTTTGAGGGGGTAGTGAGCTTTCGCTCGTGTGAGTTC
>WFLX010113710.1_pt1 | contig 11192 bp, 9 predicted proteins | sample 4967041 | NCBI WGS metagenome assembly WFLX01 (sample SAMN12857096, study PRJNA449069) | gut metagenome | isolation source: stool from male and female vole | host: Microtus ochrogaster | place: USA:Florida | collected 2017 | reverse complement strand
ATTGAAAACGCTTTCAAATACGGCATTCCAGCTACGGCCAAGGCGTTCATCAACATCTTCATGAAATGGGACGCCCAAGACGGCGTGCTGGAATTTACCTGCAGCAACCCCCTTTGCGACGCCGCCCCGCTGTCTTCCGGCGATACGGGCATCGGCATTCCGAACCTGCGCCAGCGGTTGGAGTATCTCTATCCGCAACGGCACGTCTTTGAACTCAAACAAGAGGGTTCGGTCTTTATGGTGTATTTGGCGATCCGCATTTATGCGGAGAAACAGACGAACGGATGATGGAAACCTTACGCTGTATCATCGTGGACGACGAGCCGTTGGCCTTGGGACTGTTGGAAACCTATGTCCGCAAGACGCCTTTCCTCCGTTTGGAGGGCGCCTTTCCGGACGGTGCTTCAGCTTTGGAACGGCTCAAACAGGACGATATAGATTTGGCCTTCCTGGACATACAGATGCCCGACCTCAACGGGCTGGAATTGGCGCGTCTGCTGCCCGAACGGACGGCCGTCGTCTTTGTGACGGCCTACGAGCAATACGCCGTGGAAGGCTTCAAGGTGGACGCGACAGACTACCTGCTCAAACCGGCCTCCTACGCCGACTTCCTGACGGCCTGCGAACGGGCCGCGAAACGCCGCAAGGGCACGACGACCGAAACGATCGGATCCGGCCAGGCCATGGCGGCCGACGAGACGCTTTTCATCAAGGCCGACTACAAGACGATTCCCGTCAAGTTGCGCGACATCCGCTATATAGAGGGTGTCAAGGACTACGTGTTGATTCATTTGGACCCGGCCGGCGGAAGCCGGCATCCGGGCAGCCGCACGCCCTACGACATCATGAGCCTGCAAAGCATGAAGAGTTTGGCGGAGTTCTTGCCCGCGCCGCCGTTTATCCGCATACACCGCTCCTATATCGTGAACCTGAACCAAATAGACTGCATCGAACGGCAGCGTGTGATTTTCGGCGACACCTACCTGCCCGTTTCGGACTCTTACCGCGAAGCGTTGGAACAAGCCGTGGCGGCGCGGACGCCCTAATACGTAAAGAACAGCACGGCGGGGTCCGTACAACGGAAACCGCTCTTGGACAGAACTTTCCAATAGTCGGCAATCACTTTGCCCGTAAGGCCGACGGGGTTGTTCATCAGCCGTTGGTAAACGTCTTTCACGGCTTGTTGCACCCGGCCATCCTCGCCGCAAATCGGGCTGTCGGTCAAGCCGAACACCAGCATTTCCAGATAGGCGTCGCGCCGTTGGCGTGCCTCGTCGGCATAGATTGACCCGGCGTAATCGTTGAGGAAACGCTCCCAACCGACTAGACGGTCGGCCAACTGTTGCCATGAAATCGCAAGCCGTTCGCCGGTGCCGTAGGGTTGTTCGGCCTCCATGGCCGACAAAACGAAGAACGTGCGCGTGCCGTCGCTCAGATAGCGGCCNATNCNTTCNCGCACGGCGTCCAAATCGGGACGCACCAGCACTTCGTCCGNCGTGTAACGCACGATGAAATANTTNNNGCCCAAGAGNNCNANATACTTGTCCGCGGCCTGTTTTTCGCGCGCGGAGCGCGGCGATTCGGCCGCCTTGAGCAGATGTTCGTTGAACGTGGTTTGATCCAACACCGTCATCGCAAAGTCTTCCAACAGGACGAAGGCCGAATCGCAGGCGGCGGGCGCCGCCCCGGAAAATTGCCGCTCGAACTCCGCCACGGCCAACGGCAAGGCCTCCATCTGCCCCCGGTCCAAATTGACCAAGTAGGTGTAATAGGCCTGCAACGGCCCGCCGTCAAACATGAGTTGGTCGGCCACGGGCTGCGGATTCTGCGCCGCCACCGGCCCCGCGCCCAAAAGCACGAGCGTCCAAACCGCCCCGGCCGCCTTTTTAACCTTATCGCTAATATTGTGATATACCGTCATCGCTTTTATCGTAAAATCATGCAAAGGTAAGCATTATTCCGTTGCTTTCATTTTTTCCCGAAAAACGCACAAGACTTTGCCACAATTTTCGTATCTTCGCTGTTTATTTTAAGGATTAAACGACGAACTAAGATTATGGCGGAAGAACAACCGAAAATCATTTTTTCGATGGTGGGGGTCGGCAAGATATACCCTCCTTCGAAACAGGTACTCAAAGATATTTACCTCTCGTTTTTCTACGGGGCTAAAATCGGCATCATCGGTTTGAACGGCTCCGGTAAGTCTTCGCTTTTGAAGATTATCGCGGGCTTGGACAAGTCGTATCAGGGCGAGGTGGCGTTTTCGCCGGGCTACTCGGTGGGCTATCTGGCGCAGGAGCCGGAACTGGACCCGCAGAAGACCGTTAGGGAAATTGTGGAGGAAGGCGTACAGGAGACCGTTGACCTGCTGAAAGAGTACGAGGCCATCAACGCCAAATTCGCCGAGGAGATGAGCGACGACGAGATGAACAAGCTCATTGAACGGCAGGGCGAGGTGATGGAGAAACTTGAACAGCTTGACGCCTGGGATTTGGACGCCAAGCTGGAACGCGCGATGGACGCGCTCAACTGTCCGGCGCCGGAAACGCCCGTAAGCGTGCTCTCCGGCGGGGAACGCCGCCGCACGGCCCTCTGCCGCCTGCTGTTGCAGGAACCCGACATCCTGCTGCTGGACGAGCCCACCAACCACTTGGACGCCGAATCCATCCAATGGCTGGAACAACACCTGCAACAATACAAGGGCACGGTGATTGCCGTGACGCACGACCGTTACTTCCTCGACCATGTGGCCGGCTGGATTCTCGAACTCGACCGCGGCGAGGGCATCCCTTGGAAAGGCAACTACAGCTCGTGGCTTGACCAAAAGACCAAGCGTCTGGAACAGGAGGAAAAGGCCGAATCCAAACGCCGCAAGACGTTGGAACGCGAGCTGGAATGGGTGCGCATGAGCCCCAAGGCGCGGCAGGCCAAAGGCAAGGCGCGTCTGAACGCCTANGAGAAGATTTTAAACGAAGACAGCAAGCAGAAGGAAGAACGTTTGGAAATATACATCCCGAACGGGCCGCGCCTCGGCAACAACGTGATTGAGGCGACGAACGTGCGCAAGGCCTTCGGCGACAAACTGATTTTCGAAAACCTCAACTTTTCGCTGCCGCCCGCGGGCATCGTGGGCGTCATCGGGCCCAACGGCGCGGGTAAAACCACGCTGTTCCGCCTGATTATGGGGCTGGAGAAGCCCGACGCCGGGCAGTTCGCGGTGGGCGAAACCGTCAAAATCGGNTACGTGGANCANCAACACGCCGCCATCGACCCCGAAAAGAACGTGTGGGAGGTGATTTCGGAGGGCAACGAGCAGATTCAGATGGGCGGCCGTCTCATCAACTCGCGCGCCTACGTATCCCGCTTCAACTTCAACGGCACCGACCAGAACAAGAAAGCCGGCCTGCTTTCGGGCGGCGANCGCAACCGTATGCANCTGGCCCTGACGCTCAAGAGCGAAGCCAACGTGCTGNTGCTCGACGAGCCCACCAACGACATNGACATCAACACGCTGCGGGCGTTGGAAGAGGGNTTGGAGAACTTTGCGGGTTGCGNCGTGGTCATCTCGCACGACCGCTGGTTCCTCGACCGCATCGCCACGCATATCCTGGCGTTTGAAGGCGAAGGCCAGGTCTATTTCTTCGAAGGCGGCTTTACCGAATACGAGGAGAACAAGAAAAAACGCTTGGGCGATACCGAACCCAAACGCTTCAAGTATAAAAAACTCATGGAATAATGGCATCTCACGAAGAACAATTCAAAAAACTGATAGCCCATACCAAGGAGTATGGCTTTATCTTTCCGTCCAGCGAGATTTACGACGGCCTGGCCGCCGTTTACGACTACGCCCAATACGGCGTGGAACTCAAACGCAACATCCGCGACTATTGGTGGAAATCGATGGTNCAGATGCACGAGAACATCGTGGGGCTGGACTCGGCCGTTTTNATGCACCCGACGATTTGGAAGGCTTCGGGNCACGTNGACGCTTTCAACGACCCGATGATTGACAACAAGGACTCGAAGAAGCGCTACCGCGCCGACGTGCTGATTGAAGACCAAATCGCCAAGTGGGAGGAGAAAATCGAAAAAGAGGTGGCCAAGGCCGCCAAACGGTTCGGCGACGCTTTCGACCGCGAACAGTTCGTGAGCACGAACCCGCGCGTGTTGGAATACCGTCAGAAGATTGAGGCGACGAGCCACCGCATGAACCAAGACCTGACCGACAACAATTTCGACGACCTCAAGAAGCTTATAGAGGAACTGGAAATCGTATGCCCCATTTCCGGCAGCCGCAACTGGACCGACATCCGTCAATTCAACCTGATGTTCGCGACCAAAATCGGCTCGGTGGATAACGAGGCCTCGACCGTGTATCTGCGCCCCGAAACCGCGCAGGGTATTTTCGTCAACTTCCTCAACGTGCAGAAGACCGGCCGTATGAAGGTGCCGTTCGGCATCGCGCAGACCGGCAAGGCGTTCCGCAACGAAATCGTGGCGCGTCAGTTCATCTTCCGCATGCGGGAGTTCGAACAGATGGAGATGCAATTCTTTGTGGCGCCGGGTGAGGAACTCACGTGGTTTGAATATTGGAAGCAGGAACGTATGAAATGGCACCGCTCGCTGGGCATCCCGGCCGAGAAATACCGTTTCCACGACCACGAGAAATTGGCGCACTACGCCAACGCGGCCACCGACATCGAATACGAATTCCTGTTCGGCTTCAAGGAGTTGGAAGGCATCCATTCGCGTACCGACTTCGACCTGAGCCGTCATCAGGAGTTCTCCGGCAAGAAAATCCAGTATTTCGACCCCGACCGCAACGAGAGCTACACGCCCTATGTGGTGGAAACGTCCATCGGCCTCGACCGTATGTGTCTAGCCGTTTTGAGCCATGCGTTCCACGAAGAGACGCTCGAANACGGCAGCGAACGCGTCGTGATGAAATTCCCGCCNTTCCTCGCGCCCTACAAGGCNGCCATCCTGCCGCTCGTCAAGAAGNACNGCATGCCGGAAAAGGCCAAGGAAATCNTGAACCTGTTGCGCGGCGACTTNATGTGCCAATACGAGGAGAAAGACACCATCGGCAAGCGTTACCGCCGTCAGGACGCCATCGGCACGCCCTATTGCATCACGGTGGATACGCAGACGCTCGAAGACAATACGGTGACGGTGCGCGAACGCGACAGCATGCAGCAGACGCGTATGCCCATCGCCGAACTGCCGGCCTTTATAGCCAAAGGCCTGAAACCGCAGACGGTGTAATATATACGAAAGACTGACCCTTAAAAACTTAACGACATGAGACATTTTCAGCTATACAATCCGGTGCGCGTGCTGTTCGGCGTAAACCAAATCGCCAACATCGGCCGCTACATCCCCGCCGGCGTCAAGGTGCTCGTAACCTACGGCGGTGGCAGCATCAAGAAGAACGGCGTGTACGAACAGGTCTGCGACGCGCTGAAAGGCTTTGAATTCATGGAGTTCGGCGGCATTGAGCCGAATCCCAAATACGAGACGCTGATGAAGGCCGTGGACATCGTCCGCAAGGAGAACATCGGCTTTTTGTTGGCCGTGGGCGGCGGTTCGGTCATGGACGGCACCAAGTTCATCGCGGCGGCCTCCTGCTTTGANGGCGGCGACCCTTACACGATTTGCACCGAAGGGGCGGAAGTGAAGAAAGCCCTGCCGCTCGGCTGCGTGGCGACCTTGCCGGCCACGGGCTCCGAAATGAACGCCGGCGCCGTTATCAGCCGGCTATCGACCCAAGAGAAATTCGCGTTCCATTCGCCCTTGGTGTTTCCGCAGTTCTCGGTGCTGGACCCGACGGTGACGCTCAGCCTGCCGCCGCGTCAACGCGCCAACGGCGTGGTGGACGCCTTTATCCATGTGACCGAACAGTATCTGACCTACCCCGCCGACGCGAAGGTACAGGACCGCTTTGCGGAAGGCCTGTTGCTGACGCTGATAGAGGAAGGCCCCAACTACGTGAACCAACCCGACGACATCGACACGGCCTCCAACGTGGTATGGGCGGCGACGATGGCGCTCAACGGCCTGATTGCGGCCGGCGTGCCGGAAGACTGGGCGACGCACCAGATAGGCCATGAAATAACGGCGCTCGAAGGCTTGGATCACGCCCAGACGCTGGCGTTGGTATGGCCGGGTCTGCAAAAGACGATGCGGGCGGCGAAACGCGAGAAGCTGTTGCAGTTTGCCGAGCGGGTGTGGAACCTGCGCGAGGGCGACGAAGAGGCCCGCATAGACGAGGCCATCGCGCGCACGGAAGCGTTCTTCAGAGGTTTGGGCGTAGGCACCCGCGTGGCCGACTACCCGCAACTTTCGACGGGCTTCATAGACGTGATTGTGGAACGCTTCCGCCAACGCGGCACGCGCTTGGGCGAACGCGCCGAGATAGACAGCGACACGGTACGCCGTATTTTGGAAGACCGCCGCTAACACGGCTTGAGACAGCGCGGCATGACGGCAGACAGCAAAGACATTGCCATTGTGGGCATGGGGCGCGTGGGGACGCACTTGGCGCGGGCGCTGCGCGCGGCGGGCCACCGGGTGACGGAAATCCGCACGCACGAGGCCGTGGAGGCGGCGCGATGTGCGGCCGGCGCGGACTTGGTGTTGCTCTGCGTGCAGGACGAACGGCTGCCGGAACTGAACCGACAGTTGCGGTTGCCGGCCAGCCGCACGGCCGTGGCGCACGTTTCGGGCGCCACGCCGCTGCAAGCCATTGCAGACATCGCGCCGCACCACGGCGTGTTTTACTGCCTGCAGACGTTCAGCCCCGGCGACGACATCGACTACAGCCGTATGCCGATTTGCGTGGAAGCGGCCGACGAACCGACGGCCACCCTGCTGGAAACGGTGGCGCAATCCGTGAGCCGCAACGTGCGCCGCATTGACTCGCGCCAGCGCTTGGGCCTGCATCTGGCGGCCGTCTTCGCCTCCAACTACAGCAACCTCATGTACACGGCGGCGGAACAGGTGCTGCAAGCCTGCGGGCTGGAGCTGGAACTGCTGCAACCGATTATAGAACAGACGGCCGCCAANCTGCGGCGTCTGCCCCCCTTGCAGGCNCAGACCGGCCCCGCCCTGCGTCACGACGANGGCACGTTGGCGCTGCACCGCAACCTGCTGAAAGACCTGCCGGTGACGGACGGNCTATTGNATATATACAANGAANTGGCCGCGCTCATCGTGGCNATGCGGGCGGATGGCCTTGCGGGCGAGCCCCCTGCGGGCCGCGAAACGGGGGCAGCCTCTGCGCGGGNGCCGCGTTCAAACTAAAAAAAACAGAAAACCGATGGGGAACTACAAAGAAAAACTGCATAAAATCACGACGATGATTTTCGACTACGACGGCGTGATGAGCGACGGCAAGGTGTGGGTCATCGACCCGGAGACGCAGCTCCGCAACGCCAATGTCAAGGATGGCTACGCGCTGCACCATGCCGTGAAGAAAGGCTTCCGCGTGGCGGTCATCTCGGGCGGCAAGGGCGAATGTATCCGCCAGCGTATGGCGTTTTTGGGCGTGCACGACGTGTTTCTGCAAGTGCCCTACAAACGGCAGTGCTTTGAGAACTATTTGGCCGAACACGGCCTGCAACGCGAACAGGTGCTGTATATGGGCGACGACATTCCCGACTACGAACTGATGAAGCTGGCGGGCGTATCGGCCTGCCCCGCCGACGCGGCGCACGAAATCCGCGAGGTGGCCGACTACGTGTCGCACCTCAACGGCGGCGAAGGCTGCGTGCGCGACATCGTGGAACAGGTGATGCGGTCGCAGAACGTGTGGTTTGACGAAGCGGCCCTGCATTGGTAAAAATGATATATAATATATACTGCATATAAAATTATGAAGACCAAACTTTCAAATCTGTTGTCCGGCCTGATTGTGGCCGCGATGGTGGTCATTGCCGGCACGGCCGTTATCAGCAGCGCGACCGGACGCCTGCGCGCCCAAGAGCGCATCAACTGGTTTCAATTTGAACAGGCGCTTGAAATGAACCAAATGCGGGCGGAACAGGGTCTGCCCGTCAAAAAGATTTTCGTAGACGTATATACCGACTGGTGCGGCTGGTGCAAACGGCTTGACGCCACGACGTTTGCCAATCCCGAAATCATCAAATACATGAACGAGCATTTTATTGCCGTCAAACTCAATGCCGAACGGCAGGACACGGTGGTCATCAACGGNCAGGCGTTTGTCTATGTGCCGGGCGACGGGCGGCGCGGCGTGCACCAGNTGGCGGTGGTGNTGCTACANAACCATATGTCGTATCCGTCGTGCACGTTCCTGAACGAGAACGGCCAGCAGCTGCAGGTTATCCCCGGCTATATGGATGCCAAACGCTTTGAGACCGTGTTGCATTTCTTTGGCGAGGACGCCTACAAGACGCAGGATTGGGACACGTACAGCGCGAATTTCAAAGGCAAGGTGACGGATTGACGCACGGAGTTCGCGCGAAACGCAAAGAGCCGACCCCGAAAGGAGCCGGCTCTTTTTTTGGCCGTCGGTCGGACGGCGCGGCGACCTGCGGAAAAGGCCTACCGGTATTCTATCACACGCGTCACGACACGGGTGGGCACGTATTCGCCCGCGTAAATCGTGCAACGCGTCCAGTTTTTCTGCGCATCGTAGTCGTAGGCGATACGGATGGTGTTGACCGCACCGTCCGCCGAACTGCGGCGCACGTTCGTGATATTGCCGTTGGCATCGTAGCTGTACTCCGCCTTGGACGTCAACGTGCCCGCCTGGTTGTGGTATTCCTCGCCCGTAAGACGGCCCTGCGCGTCATAAATCATGTTCTTCTGATAAATGAAGCGGTCGTCCTTGCCTTTCTGACGCTCCATCGTACGGTTGCCCGCGTTGTCGTAGGCGTATTCGAGGGTTTGCAGTTTCTCGCCGCGCGGATTGCGNCGCACGACGTTGAGGAGTTTGCCGGCNTTGTTGTANGTATATACNTCNGTATANANCAACNNNCCCTCGGNATTATAGGCGGNTTCGGACTGCAGNTTCTTGTCTTTGTATTCGAACGTGCCGTAAGCGTCCATCCACTCCTTGTTGGAGTAGCGTTTCTGCGTACTCGGCAGGCCGTCTTTTTCCTCGGTCGTGAAATAGAAAAGCATATCGCCTTTCTGATTCAACTCCGTTACGCGCGACTGGTTGCCGTTGGCCGAGAAATCGATGATGACCGGATGTTCCAACATCTCGCCCAATTCCACATGGTCGAACTTGTCGATGGCTTCGAACGTCTTGACGACGATGCGTTTGACAGGTCCTTTGGCCTTGTAGTTTTCGTTTTCGGTGTATTGGGGCGGCACCAAAGCCTGAAGCGGCGTGGAAACGCACAAAGCGGCCACGAGAAGCAACGGCCAAGCGTTTTTGCGACTGCGGGCGGCCTGCCCTTTCGTTACATTGTGGTTGAACATAATCGTTTATCTTTTATGGTTCTTATTCTGGTTTGTTGTCTGCACCGGGGCGAACCGCTAACGCAATTCGGCGCCGGTCTGTTGAACGAGGCTGTTGAAAATCTTTTCCATCGTCTTTTCAATCTGTTTGTCGGTCAGCGTCTTGCCGGGGTCTTGCAGCATAAAGCTGACGGCATACGACTTCTTGCCGTCGGGCAGGTTCTTGCCTTCGTACACGTCGAACAGCCGGATGTCGCGCAACAGGGCCTTCTCAGCCTGATGCGCGGCGGCCTCTATCTGCTTGAACGCGACGCCCCTATCGACGAGCAAGGCCAAATCGCGCTTCACGGCGGGGAACTTGGCGATTTCCTTATATACCACGGGCTTGACAGGACGGCACTTGAGCACGGCGTCCCAATCGAAGTCGGCATAGAAAACGGGCTGCTTGAGGTCGAAGCGGCGCAAGAGTTGCGGCTGCACTTCACCGAAAGCCACGAGCACCTTGCCGTTGCATTCGTATTGCAGACCGTACTGCAAGCCGGGCAACTGCGCCTCTTCGGTCTTGACCTTCATGCCGGCGGCCTCGGTCAGACGCAGGCTTTGCAGGACTTGATCCACGGCCCGCTTGAGGCTGTAGAAATCGCTCTGCCGCGCCGGTTGGTCGCGCCAGTTTTCGGGCTGTTCCAAGCCCGTGAGCCACAAGGCCAAATGCTGGGCCTCCGCAAAACGCTCCGTTACCGGCGCGTCGGCGGCGGCTTCGGGCTGGCGGCGGTAACTGCGGCCGAATTCGTAGAATTTAAGGTTGTTCTGCTTATGGTTCAAGTTGAGGGCCACCGAAGCCAAGCCGCCGAAAAGCAAGCTCGGACGCAGCACGTTCAGCTCCTGACTCAACGGGTTGGCCAACGAAACCGCCGTTTCGGCATACCAGCCGGTGTCGGTCACGTCCGCTTGCTTGCAGAGCGAGTTGTTCATGATTTCGATGAAGCCGTTGTCGGACAGCAGGTCGGCCGTGCGCTTGCGCACCTGTTCGTCGGGGCTGCCCGGCCGCGCGTTGGGCGCATACGACAAGCGTTCGCTCATCTCGATGCGGTTGTAGCCGTATATACGCAACACTTCTTCGGTAATGTCGGCTTCGCGCGTCACGTCGGGCTTGTTGGTCGGCACCTTCACGCGCAGACGGTCTTCCGACAGCGTTTCCGTCTCCATCTCCAAGGCCTCCAATATCTGCCGCGTTTCCGCCGTCGAAATGGCCTTGCCGATGAGCGTCTGCATACGCGGAATATCCAGCTCCACGACCGGCTGCGCTATCGGCTGCGGATAGACGTCCACCACCGCGCCGTCGGGTTCCGCGCCCGCCAACTCGATGAGCAGAGCCGCCGCCCGCTGGAGCGCGTAGAGCGTGATATTGGGGTCGGCACCGCGTTCATAGCGGAACGAAGCGTCGGTATTGAGGCCGTGCGCCCGCGCCGTCTTGCGGATGCTGACCGGGTTGAAATATGCGCTTTCCAAGAAAATCTCCGTCGTGTCGTCGTGCACGCCGGCTTCCTCGCCGCCGAACACGCCCGCGATGCACATGGGCGCCTCGGCATTGCAAATCATGAGGTGCGTGGGCTGCAGTTCCCGCTTTACGCCGTCGAGCGTCACGAGCGTCTCGCCCGCCTTGGCCGTCCGCACGACGATTTTGTCGCCCTTGATGTGCCGGCGGTCGAACGCGTGCATCGGCTGCCCCATTTCCATGAGGATATAGTTGGTCACGTCCACGA
>WFLX010064130.1_pt1 | contig 11193 bp, 3 predicted proteins | sample 4967041 | NCBI WGS metagenome assembly WFLX01 (sample SAMN12857096, study PRJNA449069) | gut metagenome | isolation source: stool from male and female vole | host: Microtus ochrogaster | place: USA:Florida | collected 2017 | reverse complement strand
TGTTGTTGTTGGCAGGGTGATATTCAGTGCTCCAAGCCACGTCACCACCTTCATTGATAAGAGAGAAGTTGATTGTAGTACCGTCGATCTTACAGCCCTCCTCAAATTTGAGGATGTAGGGAGAAGTCAGGGTGTTGTTGAGCTTCAGTTCTGCCACGTCGCCGTTAGACATGTTATCGAACTGAATGATGCCGTCGGTCTCTTTGAAACGAGCTTTCGGTTCTGAGCCGTCTTCGGGGAGTGTAGCTATTGAGATGACTGAATAGTCACCGTCGATTTTCAGTGGTTCCGCATTGGGAATGTCCTGAACTGTCTGTGCGTTGGCAGCAATTGCCATTGCAGCGAGACCAAAGAGAAAAGTTGACCTCATGTTGTAATTAATTAAAAGNTTAGTGAATCATTATTTTTTTCCCGTTGTGGATATATAATCCGGGAAGTGTTGGCGCTTTGATTCTGATGCCCTGCATATTATACCAGACATCCTCATCATATTGGGGAGCAGCGACGGGAATATCATTCACTCCGGTCTGTCCGTCGTTAGTGTAGAGGAAGATACGAACCCATGGGTTGTTACCTTTCCATTTCATTGTGAAGTTATGCTTCAAGCCCTCGGGGAAGGAGAGATCGATTGTGGCATCTTCAGTACCCTTAGGAAGTGAGTAGGTGCCCTCTTCAAAAGCTTGACCGTTAAGCTCAATCAGATTTGCGTCGGTGAAGTTGTCGAGGTCATAGCGTGCATGACCTTGGATAACCATACGTTTCACCTCTACGCCGCCGGGGAGAGTGATGAGGTGGAGCTGGTCGCGACCCATACCGAGATAATCGCCACTTGTGGTGTAGCCGCCGCCGTCGCTGTTGGAGATTGAGATGTCGTGACCAAACGACCAACCGGTTTCTTGGCGGGTAAGGTTGCTGATCTCGTATACCTCCTCTACGGGGTCATATTCAAATATGCCACCCTCGATTGTGCCACCTTCGTTCTGGGCAACTGTGATGTCTTCTACAAGACTTGCAAGATAGACCTCAAGCATCGTATACCCTTCAGCTGAATATTCGTTGCCATCTTTGGCATCGTTGGGGTTGAGACCGTTTGCCGTTTCCCATTCATCGGGCATACCGTCGCCGTCAGTGTCAAGCGGTGCTTCCAAGCTGTTGAGAGTGGGCCATGCGCTCCAGTCGGCGGGTGCATCCTGTGGCTTATTGTCATTCTGAGAGTTGATGAAGCCTTTTCCGTTGCCGTTTCCGGTGTAGGAAGCAACTCCGTCACGCACATCGCTTACCATAAGGTCGTCGTGGCTGTCGCGTCTCAGGCTTGCTCCTGCATAGTCGAGCACTTTCTCATAAGCCTCTTCAGCAGTGTGGGTAGTGGTGTAGATAAAGTCAATCGGAGCATCGAGCTTGATATCCTTCTTCACCTGATCGTTCCAAGTGCCGTCGGTAGCTTCGGCAGAGGTGTCGATCTGGTTATACATACCGTAGTTCCAGTTGTCGCGGGTCACATCGGCGAATTTAGAGTTAACGTTGCCGTCAACGTAATATGTGCCCCATATATCGAGCATCGGCAGACAGCCGGGGTAAGTCTCGCAATAAGCCTTTGTGCGGATACCGATGCCGGCAATGCGTCGTCCTTTTGCACCACTCGGAGTAGAGGGACCCGGCTTATAGTAGTTGTTGACGATATTGACATTCATACCTTCACCGCCGTAGCAACCGTTGCCACCCCAGTTATACATTACGCAGTTGCGCATATCAACTCTCTCATCGGTCTGCGTACATTCACGAGCACCGAAGCGCGGTGTGCGGCTTGTGTGATGCACAAGGAGATTGTGGTGGAATGAAGCACCTGATCCTCCCCATATGGCACCATAGCCGTGGTTGCCCTTGCTGTGGCCTGCATTCACAAGGCTCTGGCTTACGATGGTCCACTGAACGGTTGAATTGTGGTTGCCGTAGATGGAGCAACATTCGTCGATACTCCAGCTCACCGANCAGTGGTCGATGATTATATTCTCACCGTCGTTGCCGCCGAGAGCATCCCAACCGTCGGCTCCGTTCTGCTTCACATTCTTGTTGCCAAGACGGAAACGCATATATCTTATGATAGTGTTGGAGCCTACATATACGGGGTAGTCGGCAAGACAGATGCCGTCACCCGGAGCTGTCTGTCCCGCCAGGGTAGTGTTGGCGGAAATCTTGATAGCGCTGTTGAGGTGAATTGTGCCCGACACATCGAATACGATTGTGCGCGGACCGGGCTGGGAGAGTGCCCAGCGAAGGGAACCTTTTACATCATTATCTTTAAGATTGGTGACGTGGTATACGTTACCTCCTCGCCCTCCTGTGGTATATCGGCCAAAACCTTCAGCACCGGGGAATGCCGGGGTTTTCTCCTCTGCCAANATATTGGTGCTTCCCAATAATGAAGCTCCCAACGTGAGCAGTGTAAAAGTTTTTTGGAAATTTATTTTCATGGTGCTTGTTGTTTTCTGATTGCAAAATTATGCTATAATCAAATCTTGGAGGGTGAAAAATTTGTCGGAAAACTACTCTACAAGGGGTTAATTTTGTTCGGATGATAGAATTCCACCCTCATTTTGGCTTTTAGTTATTGAATCCACCAGTTCTGCGAGGTAAATTTCAAGCATCGTGTAGCCATTTTCTCCTATAATATTCCTGTCGGCGGGATTTTCAGGATTTAATCCTTTTGCCATTTCCCATGCGTCCGGCATACCGTCGCGATCAGTGTCGAGAGGTGTTTCGCCTGAACGGAGGATAGGATACACAGGCTGTCCGTTCAGTNTGGGGAGACAGTCGTAGGGGGTGTTGATGAACCCCGGCGACAAACCTTCTGAAGTGAAAGTGGCTNTTCCGCGACGTGTNTCGTCTACCATTATAGAGTCTATGATGTCTCGGTGGAGAGACGCGCCGGCATAGCCGAGTACCTTCTGATATGCCATGTCGGCAGTGTGGGTAGTGGTGGCGGGATAGGGCATGGGTCGGTTGAGGCGTAGCGAGAGGCGGATACTGTCGTTCCAGGTGCCGTCAGTAGCTTTAGCGGTTGTGTCAATCTGATTGTAGATGCCATTTGTCCAATTATCGGCTGTGACATCGGGATGTGCGGAATTTACATTTCCCTCTACAAACAGATGTCCCCATTTATGCAGAGCTGGGAGGTAACGAGGTTGATCGTCGCAGTATTTCTTGGTGCGGATTCCAATGGCGGCGATGCGTTTTCCACGATAATCCTTGTGGCTACCGGGACCGGGTTTGTAATAGTTGTTGACAATGTTTACGGTCATTCCCTCGCCACCGTAGCACCCGTTGCCGCCGAAATTATAAATAACATTGTTNCGCATATCCATCCTTTCGTCNAGTTGTGTGGTATGGCGCGGACCGAGGCGCGGTGTGCGGCTTGTGTGGTGGGCAAGGAGATTGTGGTGGAAAGATGCNCCGGATCCGCCCCAGTTTCCTCCATATCCGTGNTTCCCTTTGCTATGCCCGGCGTTGACAAGGCTTTGGCTAACTATGCTCCACTGGAGAGTNGAATTGTGGTTGCCAAGNATTGAACAACATTCGTCAATGCTCCAGCTCACCGAGCAATGGTCAACGATAATGTTATTGCTGCTCATGGCTCCGAGGGCATCGAAATTGTCGGAATGGCTGGCGGTAACGTTGTCAGAGCCGAGTCGGAAACGCATATATCTGACTATATTCTCATTACCGAGCTTCACGGGGTAACCTCCGATGCAGATGCCGTCGCCCGGAGCAGTTTGTCCGGCTATTGTGGTGCTGTCAGGCACAAGGAGAGGAGCGGAGAGCATAATGGTTCCTGATACGTCGAATACTATTGTGCGCGGACCCGGTTTCGAGAGCTCGTGGCGAAGCGACCCTTCCGAACCGTCGTCTTTAAGATTGGTGACGTGGTAAACTTCTCCACCACGACCACCGACTGTATTCATGCCAAACCCTTCGGCTCCGGGGAAAGCCGGANTCTGCGCTGAAGCGATTGATGCTATCGACATCANTGNTGTTAAAATCTTAAATCTCATATCTAAACTTAAACCTCATACTTACATAAATTCCCCGGAGTGACTTTTACACCACCCCGGGGATGTCTAACTAACTAACTTTTTATTATTTTACAACCTTTTCACTTTTAACTTTGCCTTCAGCTGTGCGAGTGACTTTGATCACTACGCCCTTGACCTCGCTGCTGACGCGCACACCTTGCAGATTATAGTATTCAACCTGGCTGCCATCCTCAGCATTGATNCCACTGATGCCGGATGTAGATGCAGATGAGATCTTGCCACGGCATCCGTTAGCATTGATGGCTGCCACTGTGTAGAGGGTGTCATCGTCGGATGCCTCGGGAGCATAAGCGGGCTCAGAGGTGTAGCCGACGAATTTGCCGTTGGAGAATACGAGGTAGCCTGCTGCACCATCTACTGCATTCCAGCTGATTGTGCCGTCTTCAGCAATTGTAATAGTCGGAGCCTCACACTCTGCTACAAGAGCCTCAGCATCCCAAGAGTCGAGACCGCCAAGCACGTTGCGCACTGTGAAGTGGTCGGCATACATCTCCGGAAGGATCGGAGAGTAGCTGTTGGTGCTTGAGGGTGAGTTGACGCGCTCGCTAAGATCAAGGAGATTGCCTTGAGCATCCATTGAGTTATACTCGAAGAAATGAGTGGGTATGTCGCTCATACGACCCCAGCCACCGGCGTTGGGAAGAACGTTCATTGTGGTGTTGAGGAAGAATGTGCGCGGTTCGTTCTGCCAAGGACGACCAAGATCGTAGGGACCTACACCGTCGATTGTGCAACCCTGGAACACATAACCATACTTGTTGGCTGCCGAGGTAGCGGGTGCCACGATATAACCACCGGCTATTTCGTGAATAATGTTGCAATGGTCGAAGTAGTGGTCGCCACCGCCGCAGATATAGTCAACGCTGCCGTGTATTGTGACATTATACCAGTAGCCGCGATTGCCGGTCACCTCTGTATCCTGAATTGACTGGAGAGTTACGTTCTTTAAGATGTCGAGTTCTCCACCATAGTGAGCCACGCCTACACCTGCACGTTCTGCCTTGCCGAAGTCGAGATCATTGCGGATAGTGAGGTTCTCCATATAGATATTTGAAGAATAGCGTGTGGAGACAACGGGGTAGGAGATACCGGTCTGGACACCGTGGATAAGCACACCTTCCTGACTTTCACCGATAAATGAAACGTTATGGAAGTTATTGATGCCCAATGCAGTGCCTTCAAGGTTATAATCACCGTTGGTGAGGAAGATCACAGTCTGAAGATCTGTGCGTTGGCTATTGGTGTTTTTGAGATTGTCAACTGCAGCACGAAGTTCCTCTACGTTGCTTACACTTACAAATCTCTCCTCTGCAATAGGAGCAACGATAGCGGGTGACCCAACTTTCAATACGTGAGTAAACGCCTCTGTGGTGGGATTGCCATAGGTGTCGGCAACAGCACCGGCTGGGATAGTGACCTCAACGTCTGAGTTATAGGGGAGATCCCAAATCGGGAAGTGGAGAGTTGCGCTTCCCCCCTCAGCTTTCACCTCTGTACCGTTCACAGAGATTGTAGCGTCGTTCATCGCACGGTTGAATTGGAAGGTAACAACGGCGTGATTGCGATCTTCAACAGTTGTAGCTGTGCTCTTTATAACTTCGGGAGCAGTGGTGGGCACGACAGTCTCGTATATAAACTCAAACCAAGCAACAGGTTGGCTGCCACCCTCAAATGTGATTATGAAGGGTGTTCCGGCTACGTGATTTTCCACATTCATGACCAGATTGAGAGAATGATCGTCGTCAACACCNGTCTGGAATGCGCTTGCAGAGGGCATATGGATAGTTGCACCTTCACTTGTGACGGATACCACGCGACCGGGTGTGTAGTTGTCGCGCAGACGAGCCATAACNAGCTGCTTGATCTTCATGTCAGAAGGGGTGGTGAGGGTAACAGGGTTAGCGCTCTTCATCTTGAATTGCTTGCCGTCCCAACCGTCGTTGCAGGAGATAGAGTAGAGTCCGTTGTTCCAGATGCCGTCGTCACCCTTATAACCACCGTCGAATACGAGAGTGGCAGTCTTGTCATTCTCAGAACCTTCATAGAGGTAGATGCCTGNAAGAGTGAAGCTGAAATCCTCTGTTACGTCGCCTGCAACACCTTGGAAAGTATAAGTGGCAGTGTTATTGTCAGTCANTTCACCAACNCCCTTAGCTGATGAGCCGTCNATGAATGACGCAACCACCTCGGGAAGCGATGTGAATACATAACCTTCAATGTTGANATCTTTCTTCTGTTCGTTGAAGGCAGCTATGGTTTCTTCGCCCATTTCAAGGCCGTCGAGAGANAGACCGCTGAGGATAATGCCACCAATGTGATAGAGACGCACTTTATATTCTGTCTTTGCGGAAGCAGTGCCTTCTGCAACAACGAGATTAACGTTNACCTCGCAAGTTTCGCCAACTTCGGGAGTGGGAACTTCGATTGTGCCATCTTCAGCAACGGGAAGCTCTGTGTCGCCGACGGTTGCTTTCAATATGCCTCCTATGTAGTCAGCTTTCACCTTAACGGTCGNCTCGGCATAAGCCATAGGTATGTTGAATGTGTAGTCNAAGCCTTCAAATTCAATCGGCTCTATACCCTCTACGGAAATCCCTTTCACGGCTGCGAATCGGTCGCCTACCTTTGTGGTGGTATGGTCAACATAGTTGGCGATAAATCCGGTTGATTCGCTATGGAAGGTATACTTGATTGTCTTCTTGCCGGGAGTAAGCACACCTTCGAGAAGAATGTCTGCCTCATGCACACCGGGAATGTGATAGTAAGTGTCGATCTCCTTTGTATTAGTAGCTTGGTCGATAATCTCAATCTGGAACTCTCCGGGATTCTGGAACCAGTTGAAATTGATGTGCATATTATATACACCGGCTTCTTTTACGAAAATCTGACCTGTGGCACTGCAACCGTTCTTGGCGTAACCGATGTTGGCACCTCCNCCCTCGATTCTAAGGCCGTCGTATACCCAACATTCATGGTCTATGTCTATTTCACCGGGGATAGTCATCCAGCCCTCGGGAGCTTCTGTAGGATTAGTGGGGTCATCGNCCGGCTCTGTCGGGTCATCACCAGATGTAGCTTCAGCTGTGCCCGAGAGGCAAACGTTGCTGAGTCCCACTTCTCGTGCTTTTTCGGGATCGCCATAGAGATANAATTTCAAAGCCAACTCACCNGTCACAGCCGGAATATCCGTGAGTTCATATGATAAGGAGTAGTCATTTTCGNCATCCTTCTCCTCATTCTCCTCCACGCGCACGGGAATGACTCCCTCNGTGATTGTGTAAGTAGCATCGCCAACTTCAGCCACAATGTCTATACGAGCATTGCCGGTCTTAATGGCACCTGCATTTAATGTTAGTAATGTGGGNGTAAAAGGNGNTTCAGTTGTGATGGAAAACTTGACGAAATCCGTCTCAACAGGTGTCTCCGACATGGAAGTGTTCCAAGTTGTGAGTTTCACTTCCCCTGTTGCGGGTTTGGCTGTGCGCACCCTGTTGCTGCTTAATCCTTCATATGAAAGATTGGAAGATGAAATCACGTGACTGTCGCTGACTTCGGCTGCCACGTCACTGAATATTTTTTCTCCAAGAGTCCATTTAGCCGAGACGGTATTGCCGTCAGCAGCAGATGTCCTCATCATGGAGCCAATACCTCCGGCTGCGTATGCCCCGCCAAAAGCAAGAGCAAAAGCAGAGAGTCCGATCATTGCTTTGTGAAATTTTTTCATGATAAGTTGAGTTAAGTTTATAGCAATTTCAATTGTGCAAAATTATCGCTTTAATGCCANATGGAAGATTGAAGATTTATCATTAAAGGATGAGAAGAAGGTGGATTTTTTGACAAAATAGGGTTAATATTTGGTCGTTTTGACAAAAAAATGTAATTTTGACTTCGGAAAACTTAGTTTGTGTCATCGTTAGAGATGACTTTACATAACATCAATACCATGCAATATCAATTTAATCGATTTACTCTTTTCCTCCTTCTCTGCATATTGTCGATTGCATCGGCAAAGGCCAGCCCGGGCAACAGGGCAAAGACATTTGATCTTAAAGATGGCCTTCCCTCGAACAATATGTCGATGGTGATGCAGGATGATAAAGGCTTGATATGGATCGGCACTTGGAACGGTCTCGCTTTTTTCAACGGTGAGAGATTCTACACCTTNCGGAGCGACGATTCTAAGGGCACTCTATCCACCAACCGTATTCTTATGCTTCAGCCGGATAAACTCAATAATGTCTGGTTTCTGACATATGACAGCAAACTTAACCTGCTTGATAAAGCCAATGGAAAATTCATAAACATCTCAGAATTTTTGCCAAAGGGGACGTCAGCACCGGAGGTCCGTTATCTGTATCGCACCAAAGATGCGATATGGGGTGTTTCGCCTGATGAGAAGATGGTGGTAAAGCTCTCTTACAATCCTAAGTCGCGCCACGGCTATGATGCCGAACTCATAACCACTGCCGATCTTATTCCCGGAGCTACGAAATTCAAGGGGGTAATCACCGAGGAAAACGGAAACAGTTGGATAGTCACCGACAAGAAGACCCTCCTTGAAGGAACGAAAATTGCTATGAACAGCGAGGCTGTGGGAATTGTGGAGACCGACGGCAAGACTTTTCTCATCACAGCCGACGGCAATATGTCATCCCTAACCGATGGTCGCCTTAAAGAGGAAGCCCCGCTTAAGGATTTCGGCACAATAAAGGAATTGCTGAAAATCGACAATTCACATGTGGGTGTAGCCACCTCACAGGGCTATGCAGTGTATAATACAAAGACCGGNAGNTGGCATAACTACAAAATTGATGGGGGTGTAAACAAGATTTTTGCCGACAGCAACAATAGNGTATGGATGTTTGCAGGGAANGGCGACATTATGATGGCTTCCGGAGCGGCTGCTCCTGTGGTGATGCCCATAGACCGCAGCTCAAAGCAAAACACTACTTTCCTTAGCCCCCTTATCTATGAGGACCGCTATGGCACGGTGTGGCTTGCGCAGGAAAAGGGCCAGTTTGGCTATTATGATGAGGGAGAAGGTAAAATAGTCACTAAACCGGTGATTCTTCCACGATTGAAATATAATGCCTTGCCGATTGTAGAAAAGTATTTTATCGATCATAACGGTGATATGTGGGTGATATGGGCAAGCGGATTGTCGTTTGTGAATTTCACNAATCAGAATTTCAAGAATATCCCCGTAGAAGAGAATCACGAGACACGCTCAGTGCTTTTGACCCGCGACGGTTCGCTTCTCGCAGGTTCCGCTCACGGCGTGCTCGTGAAATATAATCCTGACGGTAAGTTTGCGGGTTATCTTTCCTTTGCTCCTATGGGCGACGGTGTGGGTAGACTCGTTGTTTCGCCCGACTATAAGAGATTTGCAAACAGAATCTATGCCTTACATGAGGATCCGCAAGGGAATGTGTGGGTAGGCACAAAAGAGGCGGGACTATACACCATAACTCGTGATGGCAGGGTGTATCATTATGGTACGGGTCAGACCGGGGAACGCCATGTAGACAGTGATGTATTCTATGGGTTTGACACCGACGACAAGGGACGCCTTTGGATAGCCTCCTACGACCATGGTCCTTGGCTTGCAAGCGTTAACCCCGATGGCTCCGCAAAATTTACACGTTTGATGGATTTACCGGGATTTCCCGAGGATAANACCTTCAGGCAGGTGCGCAGAATCACCCATAATGATGATGGATTAATTGTGATGTCTACAAATGCCGGTATGCTTATATTTAAGGATGATTTCAAGACACCTGCCGACATAAAGTATACCACACTTACTCCCGACTTCTCAAATAAGGAGAGTCTCAGCACTGCCAATGTGATGCAGACACTCTTCTCTAAAGAGGGGTTTGCCCTTGTTTCTCCGATGGGTGGCGAGGTGCAGCGCATAGACGTCAAAGACCTTGAAAACGGNATCTTGAAATTTCAAAAGCCGGCTTCCGAGGAATTGTCGCGTTTGCTTTCAAGAGACAATGTGCAGTCGATGATTGAGGATCGCGACGGAAACTTCTATTTTGTAAGAGATGCCGATATAGTTAGGTATGCACCTTCCGACAGCACAATCAATGTCTTGGGAAGCGGTATGCGTGGCGAAGACTATGAATTTTCGGAAGCGTTGCCGATTATGGATGCCGACGGAAATTTGTATTTCAGCACATTGGGAAATGTTGTGAAGCTTGATCCCAAGAATATAAATAAGGAGCCGGAGCCACCTGCCATAGTATTCACCAATATGCAGACTCCGGAGAGCGGTAGGGAAAGGGTGCTTATCCCCTCGGAGAAGATTGTGATAAAGCCGGGCAATCGTGATTTCTCACTGTCGTTTACCTCCGTGGACTATATGGGAGTAGGACATACCGAATATGCCTACCGATTCGGAAAGGATGGCCACTGGACCTATATAGGTACCGACAACACCCTCCGTATAACGGGTCTCTCTCCCGGCACTCATCGCTTGTATATCAAAAGCACCAATGCCAACGGCACATGGTGTGACAATGAGGAATATATAGATATAGAGGTTAAGCCACGGTTCAGTGAAACTATTTGGGCAAAGCTTCTATGGCTGCTATTTATCCTGATTCTGATTGGAGCCGGTGTATGGATGTATAACTCTCACCGCCGTAACCGACTTATGAATCAGATGCGCCGGCGTGAACATGATTTCTATGTCAATGCCAGCCACAGGCTCCGCACACCGTTGGCATTGATCGGGTCGCCGGTTTACGAAGTGCTGAAGACAGAGAAACTGTCGGAAGTAGGGCGTGAACACTTGGAACGTGTGCGCCGGAGTGCTAAGAATATGCTTCAGGTGCTCAATTCGATGCTTGAATCGGAATTCAAGCCGTCGGGACTTTATGATGCCGACACTGCCACAGCCGGAGGCACCTCTCCCTTTGCCGATACTCAGGACCGTCCTACTTATATGACTTCCGAGAATTGGCTGGAGGTGAAAGATGATGAGGGTGAGAATAGCAAACAAGACATCACTATCCTTATAGTGGAAGACAATGATGATCTTCGCGGCTTCCTTCGCGATATTCTTCAAANNCGCTACAATAACCTCACGTCCTCC
>WFLX010175522.1_pt1 | contig 11198 bp, 7 predicted proteins | sample 4967041 | NCBI WGS metagenome assembly WFLX01 (sample SAMN12857096, study PRJNA449069) | gut metagenome | isolation source: stool from male and female vole | host: Microtus ochrogaster | place: USA:Florida | collected 2017 | reverse complement strand
TACTGATATGTGCCACGCTTGTTTTCTTTCGGTTCACTTTCAGAAAAAGTTTCCCCTCAATAAACGGAATGATATTTACAAGGGTTCTCTCTGCGCTCTTTCTGCTTTTACAGAAAATCATNCAGTCATCCGCATACCTCACAAATCTGTGNCCTCTGCGTNCCAGTTCCTTATCCAACTCATTCAGCATGATGTTACTAAGTAACGGACTTAACGGTCCNCCTTGNGGCATCCCTGTTTCCGTCTTTTCAAACACCCCTCTGCTGATAACNCCTGCATTGAGGTATTTGTGTATCAGCGATATTACNNGCCCGTCTTTNATGGTTCTTGATANCACTTCTATCANCTTNCTCTGGCATACCGTATCAAAGAATTTCTCTAAATCCATGTCCACGACATACNCATATCCATCATTGACGTTCTGCTGACATTGTTTCAGTGCGNCATGCGCACCTCTCTTTGGTCGAAAGCCAAAACTATTCTCTGAAAACTGTTCCTCATAAATCGGGGAGAGCACCTGTGTAATTGCCTGTTGATATACCCTGTCAACCACTGTCGGCACTCCCAGTTTCCGAGTTTCGCCTTTTGTTTCTTTGGGTATCTCTACCCTGCGGACTGGGTTGGGGTTGTATTTCCCATCCTTTAACTGCTGGATTAGTTGCCTTTGGTTATCTCTGAGGAACGGCAGAAGTTCATCTACGCTCATCCCATCAATACCTCCTGCTCCTTTGTTCGATTTTACTTTCTTATATGCATTGTTTAGATTAGTCGGTTGTAACATCTTCTCCAACAGTCTGTCCGTCTGAAAGTCTGTGATGATGCGGTTGTTTAAATGCGAACTCGTTCGCGATGCAATCCTCTGACAGGCGGACACTTCTGCATACTCTTTCGATTCCGTCGATACCATTTGCAGACAGTCCTCAATATGAAGTTGTCTGTCCTTAAATCTGTCATCAGTCACATTCATTTACTCACATCTCCTAAAGTTCAGTCCTTCCCATCATGTTTGNANNCANNATGNTACTATGNCCTCTGCTGACTTCNCGCCATTCGTTGTTACTACNAATTTCNTATGCATNTGTTNATNCAGTTCCATNCGCTGACGANACCTCCCCNGGTAAGAACGCAATCTTTCACTCCATNNNNCTGNCACATTTACCACAATTAGTTCCGAGTAGTTATTGGACTTCGACTTGTAATGCAGCCTTATCCCTAATTGTAGCCTGATGTGATTTCTGTTCGTCAGACCAGAGCTTTGCCTCCAGCTTTCTTCAGATTCCACCTCACGATGGACACCCTTGCTCTTGACTATACACTTCCCACTACTAGGGCGTGTTACGGACTTTCACCGATTAGATTGCGCCCATACTGGGCGCACATTAAAAATGCAGCCTGACATACTATCAGGCTGCACTCTATAAATAAATATTTAAGTATTAATAGTTAATTGATTATCAAATAATCAATGTATGCGTCCCAAGTTCCATCATCTGAAGTTACAACAAGTTGTATTTCCTGATTCCCTGTTCCATGAGAAACATTTTCAATAGTATACTCTGCGGGATATTCACCGCCATAATAGAAGGTTCCCTTCTTCTGTCCTCCAATTAACAAATCAACCTTTGCCATGTTGGAATTATTAGAACACCCTCGAAGAGTAAAGTTGTGTGTACCGCTTCCAAAATATTGTGTATACTTACAAGACTCATTGTTGGCATACAAAGCCACTCCACTGAAAGGAGAACTGATTTTTCCGGCATATTCCCCGGTAATTGTCATATCCTCACATTCTACTTTAGTGCTGGTAGTAGTGCTTGTACCACCTCCGCCGCTTGAACTTCCGCCCACAGTGATTGTGTTTTTATACACATTGGCGGAGCCGCTGCTTTGATAGCCTTCTACCGTAAGTGATGTTTCATAGAGCTTACCCATTTTCATGCCCATATTTTCCCAAGCCTTGAAATGCTCTGTAACGGAAATAATTCCGCTTGTCCTCTTTGAAGTACGAACACTCCAATATTGCTTAAAGGTTGTGTTTCCTTCAATGGAAGGCTGGTTTACACGGGTAGTCTCATATACATCATAAGTACCTCCATCCACAGTAATAGTTCCCTTAGATGTTGCTCCGGGTGGACGCCAAGTTCCCCAGCTGTCTACAATATAATATTCAACAAGCGGGTCTTTTGTCCATCCATAAACGCACAAATAAGAATTGCCGGACGGCTGATAATTGCAGCCATAGTCAACTGTTATGTTTCCCATCTGCTGATACGTCTTTGTGCAATCAAATTTGNTGCCTTTTCTGAAGNGTGCATTACCGATATTACTCCATTGACAACTGAATGTGCCCCCGCTATTCAGTGTCATGCTTGTGGTTCCACTATCCTTCCACAGCTCGTAATTGTAACCGTCTTGCACACCCATTGCATTGTCGTAAATCGTCTGTGCAGCATTCACGGCAACACATGGCATTATCAGCTGTGCGCACATCGCCAACGACAATAGCACTCCTTTTAGTTTTTTCTTCATATAAATACCTCCTTTCGTAATAAAATATTACTATATTTATTTAGTATTGTAAATATCAAAAATTGTTATTATAAATAAATATATTTACAACGTACTAAACTTTCTTGTTATTTTTTTATATTTTTTATTTATTTTTTCTATAATTAAAAAATGTTAATCTATACAGCTTCTGTATTTTTATCCTTGGAATACATTAATTTTAATATAATGGGTGTTGAAATACTGGATATAATAATTAATAAAATAACAGCTGTAAAATACTCCGGTGTCAACAATCCTACTGATAAACCCTTCTGTGATACAATCAACGCCACTTCCCCTCTGGTCATCATTCCCACACCGATTTTTAAAGAATCGGAAAAATTAAATGTACAAATCTTTGCCATTAAGCCGCAGCCTATAATCTTGGTAACCATTGCAACAATCACGAAACATAATGAAAAAATAAGAATTGTTCCGCTTACATTGTCAATACTGGTTTTCAGACCGATACTTGCAAAGAACACCGGTCCAAAAATCATATAAGAATTGATATCCATTTTTTCCGCAATGTATTCCGAATCATGAATAGAACAAAGAATAATACCTGCCACATAAGCGCCTGTAATATCCGCAATTCCAAACCAAGCCTCTGCAATATAGGCAAATCCAAAACAAAGCGATAAGCTCAAAATAGGAATTCTCCTAGTGTGAGGATAACGATTGTCAAGCTTTTTGAAAAGCTGAAATAAAAAGAAGCCTATCACAATAGCAAATACAAAGAATGCTATTGTAGAAAGTACTACCCTTCCCGGATTAGATTCAGGATTTTTAAAACCGATTACAAAAGTTAAAACAATAATTCCTATTACATCGTCAATAATGGCGGCGCTCAGAATTGTAGTACCTACCTTTCCCTTGAGCTTACCAAGCTCTTTCAGAGATTGTACCGTAATACTTACGCTGGTGGCAGTCATAATGACACCAACAAATACCGCTTTATAAAATGCTTCGGAACCCCATGGTGCAGTTCCATAAAATCCCATATATAATAATGTACCACCGGTAAGAGGAATAAATACACCGGCACAGGCTATCAAAAACGCAATAGGTCCTGTTTTTAACAAATCCTTTAAACTGGTTTCAAGACCAGCTGAAAACATTAACAGCACAACACCAATCTCTGCCATTTGAATCAAAAAATCCGACTGATTTACTATACCAAAAACACTGGGTCCTATCAGAAGACCGGCAATTATCTCGCCTACAACCTGCGGTGCTTTACACTTTCTTGCCAAGATACCAAAAATCTTGGCAAAAATAACAATAATGGCTAAATCCTTAAATATCTCATAAGCTTCCATTTTAATAACGNCTCTTTTCTANNATCCTTACGNTCAACCCGTAAAACAAGACGAGATGTATGAAAACAAAATATCTTCATTAATCCCGCCTTTAAACTACGACACATTTTAGCACAATTAAAATGAAATTTCCAGTTAAAAAAATACAATTTTTAGAGCTTTTTATACTATTTTTTTATAAATTATGCTTCTTTTATAATCTCTTTACAAACATTAATCCATTCCGCATTTGGACAGGACAGTTCCAGCTCTTCAATAGTTAAGCGAACACAGCTGTTTGAACTTCCCGCTGCGGGAAGAGCTCTATCAAATCGTTTCATGGATTCATCCAGATATACTTTACATTTTCCCGGCGGATTATCATATGGACAAACTCCCCCGATTGCATGACCTGTATATTCCACTACTTCTTCCGGAGTCAGCATCTTTGCCTTAGTACCAAACTTTTCTTTAAATTTATGATTATCTACTTTAGTGTCTCCGCTTGTAACAATTAAAACCGCACAATCTTCAACCTTAAAGGACAGGGTCTTGGCAATCATGGCAGGAATAACGCCGGCTGCCTCGGCAGCCAGCTCCACAGTGGCACTAGACTGTGAAAATTCCTCCACTTTATTATCAAGCCCAAATTTCTTTAAATAATTTCTGACTGATTGAACCGACATTTAATCCTCATTTCTGTTCTGCTTTTTGAACATTAGATATTTTAATCTACTCTTCCTCTTCTTTCGGTAAGGTAACTTNTTCTTTCTCGGGAAGNTCTTCTAAAGCATCGTCCACATTATCAAATTCTTTNTCTCCGTCGGNCACCTTTTNTCTTACNTTGGNNATCCGGGCAACTTTTACACCTTCATCCAGATTAATCATCTTTACACCGGAGGTAATTCTGCGCAAGGTTGAAATATCCTGCATACGAAGCTGAATAATAATACCCTCCGTTGTAATCATCATAATTTCATTATCGTCCTTAACAGCCTTAACGCCTACCACATCACCTGTCTTTTCAGTAATCTTGTAACACTTAACACCCTTACCGCCTCTCTTTTGAACGGTAAATTCTTCTAAGTAAGTACGCTTACCCATACCATATTCAGAGACAATAAGAAGAGAATCACCCTGACTTTGCAGCTGCATACCTACAATTTCATCTCCGGGAGAAAGATTCATGCCTATAACACCCATGGAAACCCTTCCTGTAGCACGCACATCTGTCTCTTTAAATCGAATACACANACCCTGNNTGGTAACCAGAAAANTTTCACTGTCCGGCTGCGTAGTCTTTACTTCAATTAANTCATCGTNNNCCTTTAAACTGATAGNGGCAAGACCGTTCTTGCGGACATTACTGAATTCCACAAGAGAAGTTTTCTTTACAATACCCTTTTTAGTTACCATAAAAAGATTCTTACTCTCATTATATTCCTTAATAGGAATCATTGCCGAAATCTTTTCACCGGGAGAAAGCTGAAGCAGGTTAATAATCGCAGTACCCCTTGCCGTTCTTCCTGCCTCGGGAATTTCATACGCCTTAAGACAATATACTCTTCCGAGATTTGTAAAGAAATTCAGATAATGATGATTAGTGGTCATCAATAAATCTTCTATGTAATCGTCCTCNATGGTCTNCATACCCTTAATANCTTNGCCGCCACGATTCNGTGCTTTANAATTATCCACAGTCATACGCTTAATATAGCCAAGACTTGTCATAGCAATTACCGTATTTTCTTTGGGAATTAAATCCTCCATAGAAATATCAAACTCATCAAAGCCTATTTTACTCCTTCTGTCATCACCATATTTTTCGGCAATAATAGAAATCTCCTTCTTAATAACGCCTAGAAGCAGCTTTTCATCCGCCAAAATAGCCTTTAATTCAGTAATTTTAACTTGCAGCTCCTTATGCTCATTCTCCAGCTTTTCTCTTTCCAAACCGGTAAGAGCCCTAAGACGCATATCCACAATCGCCTGTGCCTGCGCATCGGAAAGCTCAAAGCGCTCCATTAATCTTTCTTTGGCAATTTGTGCATTCTGACTGCTGCGAATTATGGAAATTACTTCATCAATAAAATCTAAAGCCTTTAACAGTCCTTGTAATATATGGTCTCTTTCTTCCGCCTTATTTAAATCATACTTGGTTCTTCTGGTAACAACCTCCTCCTGATGCCTGATATAATAAGTCAGCATTTCAAGAAGATTCATTATCTTAGGTTCATTATTTACCAGAGCCAGCATAATTACGCCAAAAGTATCTTGTAATTGTGTATGCTTAAAAAGCTGATTCAATATAACATTGGCATTGGCATCTCTTCTAAGCTCAATTACTACACGTACTCCTTCTCTGTTTGACTCGTCACGAATATCCGTGATACCATCTATTTTTTTCAGCTTTACCAGTTCTGCAATCTTGATAATCAGATTTGCTTTATTTACCATATAAGGCAGCTCTGTAGCAATAATCTGACTCTTACCGTTGGAAAGAGTTTCAATATTGGTAACTGCTCGCACCCTGATTTTACCGCGGCCGGTTCTATAAGCTTCCTCGCAGCCTCTGGTACCCATAATTAAGCCTCCTGTGGGAAAATCCGGCGCCTTGACAATAGAAAGAATTTCTTCTATGCCCGTATCTCTGTTTTCTTCAATTCGGTTGTCTATAATCTTGACAACTGCATTAATCACCTCACGAAGATTATGAGGAGGAATATTGGTAGCCATACCTACCGCAATACCGGTAGTACCGTTCACCAAAAGATTAGGATAACGGCTGGGAAGTATTACAGGTTCTTTTTCCGTATCATCAAAGTTTGGCACAAAATCCACAGTATCTTTATTAATATCCGCTAAAAGCTCCATGGAAATCTTAGAAAGTCTTGCTTCGGTATAACGCATAGCCGCAGCGCCGTCACCGTCCATAGAACCGAAGTTGCCATGCCCGTCTACCAAAGGATATCTCGTAGACCAGTCCTGTGCCATATTTACTAAAGCGCCATAAATAGAGCTGTCGCCGTGAGGGTGATATTTACCCATGGTATCACCTACAATACGGGCACTTTTACGGTGAGGCTTGTCAGGACCGTTATTTAATTCAATCATGGAATAGAGTACACGACGCTGTACAGGCTTTAAACCGTCTCTTACATCGGGAAGGGCACGAGACGCAATGACACTCATGGCATAATCAATGTAAAAGGTTTCCATCCTCTCCTTTAAATCAACCTCATGGATTTTATCTACTTCCATTTCGGGATTCTTATCAAAAATATCGTCGTTCATATTTTCCTCATTTCTTTCTTATGATTTAAGAAAATAAAAAATATTGTCTATATCATTTTATAATCTCTTTACATATATCCATTATTTCTCATTAGTAGATATCCAAATTCTTCACAAATTTAGCGTTTTCCTCAATAAATTCACGTCTCGGTTCTACTTTGTCACCCATAAGAGTAGTAAAGGTCAAATCCAATTCCGATTCCATATCCTCCTCGTAATTCACCCTAAGCAAAATTCTCTTTTCAGGGTCCATGGTAGTCTCCCAAAGCTGTTCCGCATCCATTTCTCCAAGACCCTTATAACGCTGAATNNTNTTATTCTGGTCACGCCCTACTTCTTTTAAGATATTATCCAACTCCTCATCGCTGTAGNCNTACCACACCTTTTTATTTTTTTCAAGCTTATAAANANGCGGCTTCGCCAAAAANACATGGCCCTCCTTAATCAAATCCGGCATAAAACGATAAAGGAAAGTAAGTAAAAGTGTGCTGATATGTGCGCCGTCAACGTCCGCATCAGTCATAATAATAATCTTATTATAACGAAGTTTGCTAATATCAAAATCCTCATGGATTCCCGTACCGAATGCGGTAATCATAGCCTTGATTTCTGCATTGGCATATATTTTATCAAGCCTTGCCTTCTCCACATTCAATATTTTACCGCGAAGAGGAAGAATAGCCTGTGTTGCACGGGAACGCGCCGTTTTAGCGCTTCCGCCTGCGGAATCTCCCTCAACAATATATATTTCACAATTCTTAGGATCCTTATCGGAACAATCGGCAAGCTTACCCGGAAGCGCCATGCCGTCTAAAGCAGTCTTTCTTCTTGTTAAATCCCTCGCCTTTCTTGCCGCTTCNCTTGCCCTCTGTGCNAAAATAGATNTTTCACAAATAGATTTTGCCACAATAGGATTCAGCTCCAAGAAATAAGTANGCTGCTCACTGACAATNCTATCTACAGCTCCCCTTGNCTCACTGTTTCCAAGCTTTTGTTTCGTCTGACCCTCAAATTGAGGATCTTCAATTTTTACACTGATTATCGCGGTAAGCCCTTCTCTTATATCTTCTCCGGACAGATTAGGCTCGCTTTCTTTTAAAAGCTTTGCGTTTCTCGCATAGTCATTAAAGGTTTTAGTAATTGCATTTCTAAAACCCTGTAAGTGAGTGCCGCCTTCAGGCGTATTAATATTATTTACAAAGCTGAATACGCTTTCATTGTAGGAATCGTTGTGTTGAAAAGATACCTCAACATACACATTATTTTTTTCGCCTTCAAAATAAAGGATATTATCATAAATGGGAGTCTTGCTTTTGTTTAAATAACTGACAAATTCTTTAATACCGCCTTCATAATAAAATTCAATTACCTTCTGCTTTTTTCCGTTTTCTAAGTTTATAACATGGGATTTCCCTATTTTTCCACCTGTTTTTACCTTGTCATCACTGACAGAGGCATTGACATACTCTTCCAATACCTCATTTTTATTATTTTCCTCTGATATTTTTAATTCCTCAGCATCATTTTTTGCCCTTTCTAAAAGCTCACTTATCTGAGAATTTTCATTATCAGAATTGATTTCTTCTTCAATCCGGCTGTCTCTTAAAATAATACGGAGACCTTTCGTTAAAAAAGCCATCTCGCGAAGCCTTCTTTTTAACACATCATACTCATAAACCGTAGTTTCCGTAAAAATAGAAGAATCAGGAAGAAAAGTAATTTTTGTACCTGTCTTATCGGCAGGACAAGTATCAATCTCCTTTAAAGGATAACATACATGGCCTCTTTCATAACGCTGTTTATAAACCTTACCGTCCTGACAAATTTCTACCTCCAGCCAATCCGATAAAGCATTTACAACAGAAGCGCCTACACCATGGAGACCTCCTGAAACCTTGTATCCTCCACCGCCAAATTTACCGCCGGCATGAAGAATAGTAAATACAACCTCTACCGCAGGTATACCCGCCTTATGATTAATACCCACGGGAATACCGCGTCCGTTATCTATAACAGTAATAGAATTATCTTCGTTTATAGTGACATCAATGGTATCACAATAGCCTGCTAACGCCTCGTCCACCGCATTATCAACAATCTCATACACCAAATGATGAAGACCTCTGCTTGAAGTAGTACCTATATACATACCGGGTCTTTTTCTGACAGCCTCCAAACCCTCTAATATTTGAATCTGATCCGCTCCATATTCATGATCAACGGTTGTATTATTCATATCTTCGCTCATTATTTCCTCACATTCTGCTGCCTTTATACAGCTGTCTCATACCCGTCAAGATTCCTCCCGATTACTCATACAGGTAACTTCACCGTTACAGACATTAAAAACACGGTCTATTTCAAACCTGTTATTAACAAACTCTTCCAATCCGGTACAAGTAATAATCGTCTGAATATCTCCTATACTGTTTAACAGATAATTTTGTCTGTTACTGTCAAGCTCTGACAATACATCATCCAATAATAAAATAGGCGTGTCTTTGGTTATTTTCTTTACAAGCTCTATCTCCGAAAGTTTAAGGGATAAAGCTGCCGTTCTTTGTTGACCCTGAGAACCAAATTTACGAATATCCGTATCTCCTACTAAAAAGCAAAAATCATCTCTGTGAGGACCAACAGAAGTCATTTTTGCTTTTATATCTCTATCCTGACTGTATTTTAATTTCTTTTCAAATTCTTCAATCTCCACATCCGGGTCATATCGTATAATCAGCTCTTCCTTGCCACCCGAAAGTCTTTTATGTATCTCATATATAATCTCGTTAAGTTGTTCCACAAATAATTTTCGGCGCTCTATTATTTTACTTCCGTAAGAAACAAGCTGCATATCCCATATGTTTAGAGTCTCCTTTAACTGTGGATTCATGTACATATCTTTTAAAAGCTTATTACGTTGATTTACAATTTTATTATAATTGTTTAAATTGTAAAGATAAAAACTGTCCAGCTGGCAAAGCTCCATATCTACAAACCTTCGGCGCTCTGAGGGACCGTTTTTAATGATTCCCAAATCCTCGGGGGAAAAGAAAACAACATTACAAAGTCCTAATAAATCTGCTGCCTTCTTTATTTTCTGTCCATCAATGGCGATGCCCTTCGATTTATTTTTACGAAGATGCATATCTACCCTTACTTTTACACCTTCTTTTTCTATGTAAGTTCTTATGTGAGCTTCCTCTTTGTTAAAATTAACGATATCCTTGTCTTTACTTCCTTTATGGGATTTTGTGGTAGAAGCCACATAGATAGCTTCCANAATATTAGTTTTTCCNTGAGCATTATCCCCATAAAGAATATTGNTACCCTCNCAAAATTCCATCACAAGCGAATCATAATTCCTGTAATCGGCAAGCTCTATTGATTTAATAATCATACTTTCTTATGCCTCTACCTTAAAAGTGTCGCCATTGTATTCTACCATATCACCGGCAACTAACTTCTTGCCACGACGTGTTTCTGTCTCACCGTTTACCTTAACCAGTCCGTCCTGAATCACAAACTTGGCATCTACTCCCGATTCAACAAGCCCGGCAAGCTTTAAAGCCTGTCCCAGCTTAATAAAATCTTCTCTCAAATGAATCGTATTCATTTTATCCTCATTTCTGCGCACGTTCTTTGCGCATAACGAGTTTGTGTNAAGTGNGCGNAGACACAAATCTCGCGTGTGAAATAAATTTTTCACACTATCCCTCGCATTTTTCAAATAAATTTAACTAACCGTTGTAAAGTTGACGGGAAGAATCAAGTAAATATAGCTTTCCTCAGCATTCTTGATAAAACAGGGAGCTTTAGGATTTACCATATACAAATCAACCTCTTCATCGTCAATAACACGAAGAGCATCAATTAAAAACTTAGGATTAAAGCCAATCATCAAATCCTTGCCCTGTTTTTCTATATCAATATCCTCATTCATGCTGCCTAAAATTGAATTAATCTTAAGCTCCATGCTCTCATCGGTAATATTGATAATAATTGGCTTCTTATCCCCTTCCTTTACTAAAAGAGTAGCTCTGTCATTACAATTCAAAA
>WFLX010089288.1_pt1 | contig 11199 bp, 8 predicted proteins | sample 4967041 | NCBI WGS metagenome assembly WFLX01 (sample SAMN12857096, study PRJNA449069) | gut metagenome | isolation source: stool from male and female vole | host: Microtus ochrogaster | place: USA:Florida | collected 2017 | reverse complement strand
CGAGCCCGGCGTGGGCAAGACCGCCATCGCCGAGGGGCTGTCCCAGCGCATCGCGGAGGGCGACGTGCCCTTCAAGCTGCGGGAGAAGGAGGTTTACCTCCTGGATCTGACGGCGCTGGTGGCCGGGACCCAGTTCCGCGGCCAGTTCGAGAGCCGGATGAAGGGCCTCATCGACGAGGTGAAGCGCCTGGGCAATATCATACTGATGATCGACGAGGTCCACAACCTGGTGGGCGCGGGCGGCGGCGAGGGCGCGATGGACGCGGCCAATATCCTCAAACCGGCGCTGGCACGCGGCGAACTGCGCGCCATCGGAGCCNCGACGCTGAAAGAATANCAGAAGTATTTTGAAAAGGACAAGGCTTTGGAACGCCGTTTCCAAATCGTGATGGTGGACGAACCGTCGGTGGAGGACAGCATCTCGATTCTGCGGGGGCTGAAAGAACGCTACGAGACGCACCACCATATCCGCATCAAGGACGAAGCCATCATCGCGGCCGTGGAACTCTCGCACCGCTACATCACCGACCGCTTCCTGCCGGACAAGGCCATCGACCTGATGGACGAGGCGGCCGCCAAACTGCGGCTGGAGATGAACTCGTTGCCGGAGAAGATAGACGAACTGGAGCGTAAAATCCGCCAGTTGGAAATTGAACGCGAAGCCATCAAGCGCGAGAACGAGACGGCCAAGCTGACGGAGTTGAGCGCGGAAATCGCCAACCTGTCGGCCGAGCGCGACAGCATGACCGCGCAGTGGCGCAGCGAGAAGGCTTTGGCCGACCAAGTACAGNCGCAGATGAACGANATTGAGCGTTACAAGTTCGAAGCCCANCAGGCCGAACGCGCCGGCGACTACGAGAAGGTGGCCGAACTGCGCTACGGCCGCATCAAGGAAGCGGAAAAGGCCGTGGAGGAAGGCCGCGCCAAGCTGCACGAACTGCAAAAGGACGGCGCGATGATCAAGGAGGAAATCGGCAGCGAGGAAATCGCGGACGTGGTATCGCGCTGGACGGGCATCCCGTTGAGCCGTATGTTGCAGAGCGAACGCGAGAAGCTGCTGCATATAGAGGAAGAGCTGCACAAACGGGTGGTGGGACAGGATGAAGCCATCGCGGCCATTTCGGACGCCATCCGCCGGAGCCGCGCCGGCTTGGGCGACGAGAAACGTCCCGTGGGCTCGTTCATCTTTATGGGCACCACCGGCGTGGGCAAGACCGAGTTGGCGAACGCCTTGGCCGAATATCTGTTCAACGACGAGAATGCGATGATCCGCATCGATATGAGCGAATACCAAGAGAAGCACACGGTATCGCGGCTCGTGGGCGCGCCTCCGGGCTATGTGGGCTACGACGAGAGCGGCCAGCTGACCGAGGCGGTACGCCGCAAGCCCTANGCCGTCATCCTGCTCGACGAAATCGAAAAGGCGCATCCCGACGTGTTCAACATCCTGCTGCAGGTATTGGACAACGGACGGCTGACCGACAACAAGGGGCGCACGGCCGACTTCAAGAACACGATTATCATCATGACGTCGAACCTCGGCGCGGAGTATATCCAACAGGCGTTCGACCGCATGGCGCCGGGCAAGGAGGACGAGGCCTACGACGAAAGCCGCCGTCAGGTGCTGGAAGCCCTGCGGCAGCGTATGCGCCCCGAATTCCTGAACCGTATAGACGAAATCATCGTGTTCAAACCGCTGAACCGAGACGAAATCCTGCAAATCGTCCAATTGCAGTTGCGGCAGTTGGAAGCGGTACTCGCCCGCAACGGCTATACGGCCACCATCAGCCAGGCCGTGTACAAGGACATCGCGCAACAGGCCTACGACCCGCAGTACGGCGCGCGCCCGCTGAAACGCTACATTCAGCGGCACATCACGAACGAGCTGTCGAAGAGCCTGTTGNCCAACGACTTCAGCAAGGAGAAGCCCATCCGCATCGATGTGTTCGAAGGCAAGTACGTGTTCTATCAGTCCGAGAAGCAAGCCTGACGCGGGCGCGCGGAAGGGCGCGGCGATACGGCACAAGCGGATCCGTCCTGCGGGGCGGGTCCGTTTTTTTATGTGAATTTTAGTAAATTTGCATCGTAACTAAGACTTGCGACGTTGGTTTACCGTTTTTTCTCGAATCTGAAGCATTACTGGGGCTATTGGCTGCTCAATATGCTGAGCAACGTGGGCTTCGTATGCTTTTCGCTGTTCTCGCTGAGTATGCTGGCANCTTTCCTTTCGGTGCTGTTCGGCCTGACCGCGGACGTGCAGACGCCCCCGCAGCATCTGAGTTTGGATACCGACACGCTGTTGCAATACGCCTATTATTATATCGGCCGCATCCGCGACAGCCAAGGGGCCTTTCCCGCCCTGCTTTACGTGGCCGCCGCGTTCCTCGTCTTTACGGTGCTGGCCAACCTGTTCCGCTACCTCGGCCTGTTTTTCTTGGGCCCCATCCGCAGCGGCCTGATCCGCGACCTGCGCAACGACCTTTACAGCCGCATCGTCCGCCTGCCGCTCGCCACGTTCTCGCAACAGCACAAGGGCGACCTCATCGCGCGCATGACATCCGACATCAACGCCATCGACTGGGCCATCCTGACCTCCATACAGAGTTTCTTCAAAGACCCGCTGAACGTCTTGCTGTTTTTGGTGGCCCTGTTTACCATCAGCGCGCCGCTGACGCTGCTGATTATCTGCCTCATGCCGCCCTTCATCTGGCTGGCAGCCNTTATCGGCANACGGCTCAAGGCCGATTCGGGCAAGGGACAGGCCATGATGGGCGAACTGCTGAGCCTGATCGAAGAAGCCATCAGCGGCGTGCGCGTCGTCAAATCGTTCAATCTGATTGAGTATATCGCGGACGTGTTCAAACAGAAGAACCGCCAATACGCCCGTCTGCTCAACCGCGTACACCGCCGCCGCGACCTGTCCGAGCCGCTGACGGAAATCCTGCTGATTGCCGTCTCCATCGTCGTGCTGTGGTTCGGCGGCCGGCAAGTGTTGCAGGGGGCTTTCTCGCCCGACAAGATGTTTCTGTTCATCATCCTGTTCATCAAGCTGATTTCGCCGGCCAAAGCCACGGTCTCGGCCTACTATAACTTACAGAACGGCCGCGCGGCCTTGGAACGCATTTACGAAATCATCGACATTCCGGAACAGGTGCGCGAGAAGCCCGACGCCCGCGCCAAGGCCGACTTCGAACACGACATCCGCTACGAGTGCGTCTCGTTCCGCTATCCGGACGCCGAACCCGGTCAGAGCGGCGACGTGCTCGACCAAGTGGANNTNCGTTTGGAAAAGGGCAAGACCTATGCGTTTGTGGGGGCTTCCGGCTCCGGCAAGACGACGACGGCCGACCTGCTCTCCCGCTTCTACGACGTGACGGGCGGCCGCATCCTTTTGGACGGCATCGACCTGCGCGATTTGCGGCTGAAAGACCTGCGCCGGCTCGTGGGCACGGTCAGCCAGTTCCCGTTCGTTTGGAACGACACGGTGGAGAACAACATCCGCTTCGGCGGCGACTACAGCACGGAAGAGGTCGTGGCGGCCGCCAAGAAGGCGAACGCCCACGAATTCATCAGCGCGATGCCGGAGGGCTATCAGAGCCTGGTGGGCGACCGCGGCTGCAACCTGTCGGGCGGTCAACGCCAACGGGTCGTCATCGCGCGCGCCATCCTCAAAAACGCGCCGATTTTGGTACTCGACGAAGCCACGTCGGCCCTCGACACCGAATCGGAAAAAGCCGTGCAACAGGCCTTGGGCGAACTCATGCAGGGCCGCACGTCGGTGGTCATCGCCCACCGCCTCTCCACCATCCGCCATGCCGACCGTATTTTCGTATTCGACAACGGCCATATAACCGAAACCGGCACGCACGAAGAACTCATGCGCCTCGACGGCGCCTATGCCCGTCTGGTGCGCCTGCAAAACCTAACCTAAATCCTTTTCCATGGTTTTAGACGATTCCCTGCTGAACCTGCTCGTAGAGCGGGCCGAACGCTACCACGACGACACCGTGGCGATGCGGCGGCATCTGCACCGTCATCCCGAACTTTCGACCGAAGAGGTCGAAACGGGACGCTATATCGCGCAACAGCTTAAACAATGGGGCATCCCCTATCAAGACGGCTTGGCCGACACGGGGCTGTGCGCCACAATTAAGGGTGTAGAGCCCGACAGCCGCTGTGTGGCGCTCCGCGCCGACATGGACGCGCTGCCCATTACGGAACAGACCGGTCTGACGTTCGCCTCCGAGCGCGCCGGCGTCATGCACGCCTGCGGCCACGATGCCCACATGGCCTGTCTGTTGGGCGCCGCCCGCCTGTTGCAAGAGACGCGGACACTTTGGAAGGGCACCGTCAAGTTGATTTTCCAGCCCTCGGAAGAGGATTTCCGCTCCGGCGCGCCCCAGATGATTGCGGGTGGCGTGCTGGAGAACCCCAAGCCGCAGCACATCTACGCGATGCACGTGTTGCCCGACCTGCCCGCCGGCAAAGTGGGCATGAAGGCGGGGCAATACATGGCTTCGACCGATGAGCTGTACCTGACCGTCAAGGGCAAGGGCGGGCACGCCGCCACGCCCGAACTGAACGTGGACACCGTGATTGTGGCGGCCAACATCCTGACCTCGCTGCAACAGGTCGTGAGCCGCCAGGCGCCGCCCTACATCCCCACCGTGCTGTCGTTCGGCCGCATCATCGGCGAGGGCCGCACGAACATCATCCCGTCGGAGGTNCATATNGAGGGCACCATCCGCACGTTCAACGAAGACTGGCGTAANCGGGCGCACGANAACATCACGCGCTGTGCCGTAGANACGGCGCGCGCCATGGGCGGCGACTGCGACGTGACCGTGGACCACGGCTATCCGTTCGTGCTCAACGACGCCGAGGCCACCCAACGGGTGCGCGACCTGGCCAGCCGGCTTTTCTCGCCCGAAAACGTGGAGGAACTGCCGTTGCGCATGACGGCCGAAGACTTCGCCTACTACTCGCACCTGATACCGGCCTGTCTGTTCCGGCTCGGCACGGCCAATCCCGCCCAAAAGGGCACGCAGTCCAACCTGCACACGCCCGAATTCACGGTGGACGAATCGGCCCTGCTGACGGGCGTCCTGCTCATGACCGCCTTAGGCATCGCGGGCTAAGGCAAGCCCCGGCGACGGCTATACAAAGACATAAAAAAAACGGCGGGACCTCCACGATGGAAGCCCCGCCGCTCTATTTTCGGCGAAACCGAAAACCGGTTAGTCTTCGATATCTACGACATTGCCTTTGACGTCGAACGTCATCTTAGCGCCGTTCGCCAGTCTGATTTCGTAACCGCGACGGTCGCGTTCAATCTTGGCGATGGGTACATTGGTGAAATGTTCGTTAGCGGCAGCCGCTACATTCTTCGGAACGATGCCATCCGGCACCGCGCTGTACTTGCATTCCACTTCCTTCCATTCGCCTTCGGCCGTGAATTCGATTTCCGTATTGTTGAACTTAACCTCATAATAGGTGGCGTATTTACCGCTCTTGATAGAAGCCGCCATGCTCTTTTCCTTCGGGTAGTACTTCTTCAAGAACGATTGCGCCCCCTTGGGCAAATCCGATACCGAAACCGGCCGTTCGTCGGCCATGGCCGCCCCGATGCCNAANATCAGGCAAACGGCCAACATCCATACTTTTTTCATGACTTTTATAAAATTTAGATTTGTAGATTTATTTCACTTCTTCATAAGGAATGTCCTCCACGTCGCCATGGCGGATAACCTTGCCCATCTGTTTGAGTTTACGCCGCAGACGGATTTGCGTGTACAGGTCGTTGAGGCCGTAGAAGGCCGCGCCGATACCGAAAATGCGGAACAGCACCTCGATGCTGTCGAACGGGTTGAAGCAAATCAGAATCCCGACCGCTATCAAGGCCAACGGCATCAGATAGGCCGTAAACGGCAAGGTCACGTTCAACATCCGCCGCGAACCGATAACGACCGACAGCTGGCTGCCGCCGCCGATGGCAAGTAGCAGACCGAGGCACCACATGATGAAACGCGCGAAGAATTCGTTTTCCCAAATGACGAAAATGCCGAAGGCCGCGATGAGCACCAACCGCAGCACATCGCCGAACGACAGGGCGCGGTTCTTGCCGAGGCCTTTGACGGCAAACGACACCACGGCGCCGAGCACGATGATACCCCCGATGACGATGACCGACCAACGGGCCACCTCCGTGGGGAAAATACAGAACAATACGCCGACCGCAATAGCCAAGATACTGCGTATCAACGCGCTTTTGTAATCGATAATCGACATGAAAAAGTTCATATTCCTCAATCTTTTAGTTAAATATCGCGGACTGGCCGCGCCATTGCATACGGGTTACAAAATTATGTTTTTTTTCATACTTTTGCCAACGTTTTATGAGCCGATTCCTTTCCAATCCATCCACCCGCCGCGTGGCCAAAGGGCATCTCGCCATTTTGGCCGCCAACATCATCTTCGGCGCCAACATCCCGATAGCCAAAGCCGTAATGCCGGCCTACATGGAGGCTTACGCCATGGCGTTTTTCCGAACCGCCGGCGCGATGGCGCTGTTTTGGCTCGCCTCGCTGTTCGTGCAACGGGAGCGCGTACCCCTGCGCGACCTCATCCGCCTGTTCTTCGCGGCCATATTCGGCATTCTGATGAATCAGATGCTGTTTGTCAAGGGGTTGGAATACATCAGCCCCATCGAGGCCGCCATCGTCGTCACGTTTACCCCCATCCTCACGATGCTGCTGTCGGCCCTGTTCCTTAAAGAACCGATAACGTTCAAAAAGGCCTTGGGCGTATTGCTCGGCCTTTCGGGCGCGGTCTATATGATTGTTTCAAGCGCGCGGCCGTCGGACGCCGCCGAAGCCACCGCCACGTCGAATCACTTTATCGGCCTGACGCTCTGCATTGTCAGCGGCCTTTCCTACGCCATTTACCTGACGGCCTTCAAGCCCGTCATCCAACGTTACCGCTCCATCACCATCATGAAGTGGATGTTCCTGTTCGGTACCTGCCTTTCGTTCCCGCTCACGTTCCGCTATGTGCAACGCATTGACTTCCAAGCTTGGCAACCGCTTACGTATGTGCAAATCGGCTATGTCGTGGCGGCGGCCACGTTCCTGACCTATCTGCTCATTCCAGTGGCCCAGCAACGCCTGCGCCCCACCACGCTGAGCGTCTATAACTACACCCAGCCGATTACGGCCACGACCATCGCGCTCATCTGGGGGCTGGATCATTTCACCTGGCCTAAGGTCATCGCCACCGTTTTGGTCTTCACCGGCGTGTATATCGTAACCCAAAGCAAGTCGCGCGCCCAACTGGAGGCCGAAAGACAGGCTTCCTGAGCGGGTTTGCGAATATCGGCGTTTTATACTAACTTTGTAACCTATAAAACTACTAAACAGACCTTAATGTTCAAGCGGTTCGGACAATATCTGATGCTTCTCGGGGTGGTGTTCTCAAAACCGACCAAACGCCGTCTNTTCTGGCGGCAGGTATCCGATGAAATCTACAACCTCTGCATTAGTTCCGTTTTGATTGTCAGCATTATATCNCTTTTCGTAGGGGCCGCCGTCACGATTCAGATGCGCCTCAACATCGACAGCCCTTGGATGCCGCTNTACGCCATCGGCTATGCCACNCGCAAAGCCATNATCCTCGAATTCTCCCCCACNATNATCAGTCTGATTTTGGCCGGCAAAATGGGTTCGCAAATCGCGTCCCAACTCGGCACGATGCGCATCACCGAACAAATCGACGCCATTGAGGTGATGGGTATCAATTCGGCCAACTACTTGATTCTGCCTAAAATCATCGCGTCCCTGCTGTTCAACCCCGTTTTGATTATGCTCAGCATCGTGGTGGCGCTCATCGGCAGCTGGACCATAGGCGTCAGCGTGGGCGGCATGACGACTTACGAATTCCTTTACGGGATGCAGTTTGAGCCGGAGAATTTCGACTTGGCCTACGCGCTTATCAAAACGGTGTTCTTCGCGTTCCTGATTTCCTCCATTTCGTCGTTTCAAGGCTATTACGTGCAAGGCGGCGCGTTGGAAGTGGGCAAGGCGAGCACGAAAGCCGTGGTGCACAGCAGCATCGCCATCATCCTGTCGAACCTGCTCTTGACCCAATTGTTGATTTCATAACCGCAACGCCATGCTATCCATCAAATCCATAGACAAGTTTTTCGGAGACCGTCAGGTGCTTTTCGGCATCACGATGGATTTGATGCCCGGCAAGGCCAACCTGATTATCGGACGGAGCGGTTCCGGCAAAACGGTGCTCATGAAATGCCTGGCCGGCCTGCTGATGCCCGAAAACGGCGAAATATTGTTTGACGACCGCCGGTTCGACGAACGGCACGACCCCAAGACCGTGAACGAGATACGGCGCGACATCGGCATGGTGTTCCAAGGCGGCGCGCTGTTCGACTCCCAGACAGTGCTGGAAAACGTGATTTTTCCGCTCGATATGTTCAGCCGCATGACGCGCGCCGAAAAGGCCGACCGCGCCCACGACTGTCTCAAACGCGTGGGGCTGGAGGACGTGGACCGGCTTTATCCGTCGGAACTGAGCGGCGGGATGCGGAAACGCGTCGCCATCGCCCGCGCCATCGTCAACAACCCGAAATACCTGTTCTGCGACGAGCCCAATTCGGGGCTGGATCCGCAGACCTCGGCGCGTATCGACGCCCTGATTGCCGAAATTACGGAGGAATACCGCACCACGACGGTCATCAACACGCACGACATGAACTCGGTGCTGCAATACGGCGACATCGTGCATTTCATTTTTGAGGGCAAACGCTGGTGGACGGGAAACCGACATACGATTTTAGAGGCGGACGATGCCGAACTGCGCCGTTTCCTCGAAGCCTCCGAACTGACCAAACGCCTGTTGCACGCATGAACTTCCTCGATTTGCTGATTGTCATTCCGTTGATTTGGTTCGGATACAAAGGATTCCGAAACGGCTTGGTCATGGAACTGGTCAGCATCCTGTCGCTCATCGCCGGCATCTACATCGCCATCCGTTTCTCGGCCTGGGTCGGCCAACAGCTGGGCATCAAGGGCGAATACGCCGCCACGATTTCCTTCATCATCACGTTTTTAGGCGTTCTCATCGGCACCTACCTGCTCGGCAAGTGCATTGACGGCTTGGTCAAGATGCTGTCGCTGGGGTTGCTGAACCGTTTCTGCGGCCTCGTCATCGGGCTGTTCAAGACGGCCTTGGTCGTGGGCTTGCTCATTTTCTGCTGGAACCGCATCGACCGCCAACAGCATATCCTCAAGCCCGAAATCCGCAACCATTCGCTGCTTTTCCGGCCCATGGAGACGCTTTCCTATAAGATTTGGCCCGTACTCAATACGTTGAACGAACGTTTCCAAAGCAAATGCGCCGAAGCAACCGCCTGCGACTTCCGTCCCGACGGTTCATCGCGCCATGAAGAATCAATCTCCCTTATGTCATGAGTTACGAAATCATTTACCTTCTGCTCATCATCACGCTGTTTAGCCTCGCCTGCTCCGACCTCGTCGTCGGCGTCAGCAACGATGCGGTCAACTTCCTCAACTCGGCCACGGGTTCCAAGGCGGCGCCGCTCTACATCGTGCTCATCATCGCCAGCATCGGCATCCTGCTGGGCGCGACGTTCTCCAGCGGCATGATGNAGGNGNCGCGGAGCNGNATCTTCTATCCNNCCAAGTTCTATTTCAACGAGGTCATGCTGATTTNCCTCGCCGTCGTGATTTCGGACGTNCTCNTGCTCGATTTGTTCAATACGTTCGGCCTGCCGACCTCCACCACGGTGTCGATGGTGTTCGAACTGCTGGGCGCCTCCATCGCCATATCGGTCATCAAGATTTACCACAACGCCGGCGAAACGCTCGCGCAACTGCCCGCCTATATCAATACGTCCAAGGCTTCGGCCATCGTGTTCAGCATTTTGGCCTCGGTGTTCATCGGCTTTATCTTCGGTATGGTCGTACAGTTTTTGGCCCGTTGCCTGTTCAGCTTCAAGACCAAACGCACGATTCGGTATTTCGGCGCCATTTGGGGCGGCCTCTGCATCGCGTTGATTGCCTATTTCTTGATTTTCAAGGCCATGAAAGACTCCACGCTGTTGCGTCCCGAATGGATTGAATTTTTGGGACAGCACACGATGGAATTCCTTGGCCTGACGTTCGCCGTATCGGGGCTGATTCTGTGGGCGGTGCAACTGCTGTTCAAATACAACCCNCTGCGCGTCATCGTGCTGGCCGGCACGTTCGCGTTGGCCATGGCCTTTGCCGGCAACGACCTCGTCAACTTTATCGGGGTTTCGATGGCCGGCCTGAGTTCTTTCGAGATTTTCCAACAGGCGGGCGGCATCGCGCCCGACCAGTTGGCGATGGGAGCCTTGGCCGGACAGGACGCGCCCACGGCCACGATTTTCCTGTTCATGGCCGGCGTCATCATGGCCTGTGCGCTGTGGTTCTCCAAAAAAGCCCGCACCGTGCTCAAAACGACGGTCAACCTGAGCAGTCAGAACAGCGAGGAGGAACGTTTCTCGTCCACGCCGCTGTCGCGTTCGGTCGTCAAGATGTTCGTGGGCATGAGCGAAGCCATCGACCGCATCCTGCCGCCCGCCTTGAAGAAGGCGATTGCCAAGCGGTTCAAGCCCGCCAAGGAACAGGANGANGGNTTGGCGTTCGACTTGGTNCGCGCCTCGGTCAACCTCATGGTGGCCGCCTCGCTCATCGCGTTCGGTACCTCGCTCAAGCTGCCGCTATCCACCACCTATATCACGTTTATGGTGGCCATGGGCTCGTCGTTGTCTGACGGCGCCTGGGGCCGTGAGAACGCCGTTTACCGCGTTACCGGCGTATTTACCGTTATCGCGGGTTGGTTCATGACCGCGCTCGTGGCGTTGCTATTGGCGTTCTGCCTCGCCAGCCTGTTCCACTTCGGCGGCGTGTTCGCCATCATCCCCGTCATCGGCCTGGTGGTGTTCCTCATGCTGCGCAGCCGCATCATCTCCAAACGGAAAGCGATGCAGCAGGCGGAACAGACGGGTTATCTGTACGGCCAATGGACGGAAGACGAAGGCCTGGTGGGCAACATCAACAACGAAATGATCGGGCTGCTGGAACAGATTCCGGCCCTGTACGACGAGGTGTTGAACGGCTTGGAGGCCGAAGACCTGCGGCT
>WFLX010019840.1_pt1 | contig 11199 bp, 13 predicted proteins | sample 4967041 | NCBI WGS metagenome assembly WFLX01 (sample SAMN12857096, study PRJNA449069) | gut metagenome | isolation source: stool from male and female vole | host: Microtus ochrogaster | place: USA:Florida | collected 2017 | reverse complement strand
CCCGATGGTGAACGACTATCGCAACCCGGTTGTGGCGGAGGCGATGAAGGAGATGAAATACGTCAATATGTTCAATCAGGGCGTAAAACGGGTGCAGGATATGTTGCGCGAGAACGGCAATAAGGAGGCTGCTTTCGATGTGTCGAAACTGACGGTTTTCTGTGTAGAAGTGTATTCGAATGAAGAGGATGTTTCTCAGGAGATTAACGATGAAACTACACAGAAAACTACACAGAAAACTACACAGAAAACTACACAGAAAACTACACAGAAAACTACACAGAAAATATTGGAACTCATTCGAGAGAATCCAACTATTTCAACGGAGGAGTTGGCTGAAAAGTGTGCTCTTACCCGTGATGGTGTGAATTACCAAATTCGCAAACTCAAGAAAGAGGGCTATTTGGTGCGTATAGGCCCCGATAAAGGCGGGCATTGGGAGATTGTTTAGTGGAACTAATAAGAATTTCTTATTAGTTCCATTTCTATCTCACCGCCTCGGCGATGCGGCACATCTTGTCTAACAGGGCTTCCAAACGGTTGAGCGGCAGCATATTGGCGCCGTCGGAGAGGGCTTTGGCCGGTTCGGGGTGCGTCTCAAGGAAGATGCCGTCCGAGCCCACGGCGATGGCCGCCTTGGCCAAGGTCTCTATCATGGCGGGCTGTCCGCCCGTTACCCCGCCGCTCTGGTTGGGCTCCTGCAACGAATGCGTGATGTCGGTCAACACGGGCACGCCGCAGGCCTGCATGAGCGGGATGCTGCGGAAGTCCACCACCAAGTCCTGATAGCCGAAGGTGGTGCCGCGCTCGGTCAGCATCACGTCGGCGGCGACGTGGGCGGCATCCGCCGCCCGCCGCACCTTGTCCACGGCAAAGCCCATGGCCTGGGGCGACAGGAACTGCCCTTTCTTGATATTGACACAGCGTCCGGTGCGGGCGGCCGCGTGCAACAGGTCGGTCTGCCGGCATAGAAATGCCGGAATCTGCAAAACGTCGGCCACCGCGGCCGCCGTCGCCGCCTCCNCGGCCGTATGGATGTCGGTCACGACCGGCACGCCGTATTGCCGCTTCACGTCCGCAAGNACCTTCAGCGCCTTTTCGTCGCCTATGCCTTGAAAAGAGTCCTCGCGCGAGCGGTTGGCCTTGCGGTAAGACGCCTTGAACACGAACGGGATGCCGCGTTCCCTGCACAGTTTCTGTATATATTCAGCAATCCGGAACGGCATCTCTTCGTTTTCGATGACGCAGGGGCCCGCCATCAGGAAGAAGGGCGCGTCAGCCCCCGTGGGGTCACCCGGATAATAAGTCGATAAAAAGGCCGGTTTCATGGTTAAAACGCTTAAAAAATCAATTTGGTCTGGTAGGGAATCGGTTTGAACAGGTCGAGCTGGTTTTCCGACAGNTCCTCTTCCTTGCGCAACTGCTCGCTCCGCTCCTTTACGTAGAGGCGGGCNGCCTTCTTGTACAGGGCTTTGAGCGCGATGCCGTCGTGCGCGCAGAACTGCAGCAACTCGTTCCGCTCCTTCTCCGAAATGGAGAAAGCCACCTTGCAGTATTTGACCTTGGGGCGTTGCGGCTTGCCGCCTTGCCCTTTATTCTTGCGGTTCTTGGAACGGACAGTCGCCATGGTTCATCATTTTAGCGGGGTGAGGCATGGGGTGGCGCGGTTCGGCCGGCTCAAACGGGCGNCCCATGTAAAGCAGCGCGCCGGTGGTCGGGTCCAGCTGAATCATCGCGCCNTTCACCACGGGCAGCACGAGCACGTCGCCCCATTGGGCCACGAACAGGTCGGTCTGTTGCAGCGGTTGCGCGCCGAGGCGTACCTGTGCGGTAACGGCCTGCGGCTGACGGTAGTGGATGCCCTTGGGCGTCGGCTTCTTCAAGTCCAGACGGCTCTGTTCGCAAATCAGCGCCTGGTCGCCGGCATAGGGCAGNGGCGAGAGTTGGATGCAGAGCACGTCTTCGTCGCCCGGCTTCACGAGGGCGAGTTCATCGGGCGTTATCGGCTGGATGCCGTTTTGGGCGTTGAAGAACGCCACGGGGTAGCGGGTCGTCGTGTCGCCGATGTCGATGCGGAACGTGTAGTGCGCTTCCGAGCGGCTGATGACGCCCGTAAAGCTTTCCATATATTCGTTTTCGATTTGCAGCAGGTGGTCGTACATGAACTGTATCGTCTGCGGCGCGTAGTTCACCTCCTGCAAGCCCGTCAGCAGGTCGATGCGGTATTTCTTGCTCTCGATGATGAGGTTGGCGATTTCTTCGGCTTTCTGCGCCAGGCTCTTGGCNTCCACCACNGGNGTCAGCACCGTGCGCAGCACGCGCGTGGTGTCNTTCCATTCCTCCACATAGGTGGTGTCGTATTTCTCATAGACGTTCAGGTCGGCGAACGGGGCCTTGACGCCCANCGAGCCGATGCTGCTNCGGTGTTCGCCGCCTTGACGCGGGCGGAGGCCGTCGGTGGCGGCCATGCGGNGCAGGCTGGGCTTGGGANGGTTGACCGAGGCCAGGATGCCGTCCGGCGACAGGCTCAGGTCGGGGAACTGGTCGGCGCGGGCGGCGTAGATGCAGAACTGCTGTTGCGGNTCGGGCTGCACGGTGTTGCGCAGTTCGGCCGACACGATTTTATAAACGCTTTTCTCCTCTTTGATATAGTTGTCGATGCCGAGGAGCTTGGCGGCGTAGTCGCCGTATATACCTTTCTTGTACGTGGTTTTCTCTACGGTAAGCCGCANCTCGATGCCGTTCTGCGGCAGGTAGTAGAACAGGCCGCGGCCCATGGGCGTTTCGGTAACCCCCTGCACCGACTCCACGGTGTATTGGGCGTGGGCGGCGGGCGACAGGCAGAGGGCCGTCAGCGAGAACAGGCCTGAGAGCAGGCCGTATTTGGCGAATATTTTCATGGCGCTTTATTGATTTTCGGAGCGATGTTTCTTTTTAAGGCGGTTGCGGACAAAGACCATCAGGAGCACGACGGCCACGACGGCCGCGATGCCGTAGCCGATTTCATGGCTGTACCGCGTCACGGTGTCGATGAGGCGGTCTTCGGGGATTTGCGACTCCAACCAGTAGCCGAGGCCGGCCAGCACGCTGTTCCAGATGCCCGCCCCCAAGGCCGTGTAGCCGATAAACGGCAGCAGTTTCATGCCCGACAGGCCGGCCGGAATCGAAATCAGCTGACGGATGGCCGGGATAAGCCGTCCCACGAGCGTCGAAACGGCGCCGTGCCGGTTGAAATAGGCCTCCGCCTTATGCAGTTTCTCTTCGTTGAGCATACACAGATGCCCCACCTTGCTGTTCACGAATTTNAGTACGAGCGGGCGGCCGAGCCATACGGCCAAGCCGTAGTTGATAAGCGCCCCCAGCACGGCGCCGAGCGTGGCGCAGAGCAGGATGACCGGCAGGCTCATCTCGCCCGTAGAGGCCGCGCGGTAGGCGGCCGGCGGCACGATGACCTCCGACGGAAACGGAATGAACGAACTCTCGATGGTCATCAAGAGCGTGACGGTCCAATAGTTGAGGTGATCCAGGCACCATTGTATAAAAGCTCCCATAGCGTACAAAGATACTAAGAAATTCGGTTTTTATCCTTGTACTTGGCGCGTAAGGGTCTCAGGCCTGTTTTTTATACGTCACCACGGCCAAAAGGTTGAAGAGGAAGGCGAATAGCCCCAAGGCGGCGAAGCAACGCCACAATTCGGCAAAGGCCGTGCCTTTGAGATAGACGGCGCGCATGACTTCGATAAAATAGCGCGGCGGCAGAAAGAGGGTCACCGTCTGCGCCCATCGCGGCATCGACTCAATCGGCGTCATCAANCCGCTCATCAACATGAATATCATCACGAAGAAAAACATCACGAACATGGCCTGTTGCATCGTGTCCGAAATATTCGCGACGGTGACGCCCAGGCCCGACATGACGAGGATGAACAAGATGGCCGCTATATAGATGGCCCACAGNGAGCCNNCCGGCCACAGCCCATAGACCGCCCAGGCAATCAGCATCGCCACCGTCAGCATAAAGAGGCCGATAATCCAGTAGGGGACGAGTTTTCCCAGCGAAAAGGTAAGTTTGCTCAGAGGCGTCACGTTGATTTGTTCGATGGTGCCCACCTCTTTCTCTCCCACGATGTTGAGCGTGGGTAGAAATCCGCATATCAGCACCATCAGCATGATCATCAGCGCGGGAATCATGTAGTGGCGGTAATTGAGCGACGGATTGTAGCGGTTCTGCACCACTATCAGTTCCGAGGCGGTCGCCGTTAGGCCGCGTTCGGCCTGCAACTCTTTAAGCGTTTTGGTCACGGTCTGCAACACATACTGCATACCCAGCGAGCCTTTCATCGCGTTCACCGCATTGGCCGAGATACCGATGGGGCGCGGTTCGGCACGTATCATGTCGTGTTCGAAGTGTTCGGGAATCTCTACGATGACGTCCACTTTGCCCTGTTCCAACTGTTTCAGGGCCGTCGCATAGTCGGCGGTCATATCGTGCAGTGAAAACCAGTTGGTGGCGCCTATGTGCGACAGGATGCGGCGCGAAACGCTTGACCGGTCATTGTCCACCACCGCCACGCCGACATGGCGCACGTCCATGGTCGTTATCCACGGCATGACAAGCATAATCAGGATGGGAAACGCCACGATGAACCGGGGCAGGAAAGCGTTGCGGCGTATCTGCGTGAATTCTTTCTGTATCAAGACAAGGAAGGTGCGCATGGGTCAGTCGAGTTTGTCGTTGAACTTTTTGAAAGCAAGGCCCAAGACGGCCGCGAGCATGAAGCACAGTATAGACAGCTCCATGATGGCGGCTCCGAGCGGTAGCCCTTCAATCATCATCTTCCGCATCGCGGATATATACCACCTTGCGGGTATGGCGCAGGACAGGCCTTGCAATATGAGAGGCAGGTTCTCAAGGGGGAACAGCATACCGGACAGCATAATCATCGGCATCAGCATCACCACGGCCGAAACCATCCATGCGGCTATTTGCGTGCGGGCGAAAGTTGAAATCAGGAGGCCGAGCGCGAGCGCCAGCGCTAAATAGACGAGCGAAACGAAGACGATGCCGCCGATACCGCCGCTCATGGGTATGTCGAGCACAAAGCGGGAAATAAGCAAGATGAGGGCGAGCGTAACGCACGAAATGGCGAAATAGGGAATCATCTTGGCGAGGATGATTTTGGTCGGGCGCACGGGCGAAACGAGCAATACCTCCATCGTGCCGACCTCTTTTTCACGGACAATGGAAACGGACGTCATCATGGCGCAGACCAGAATGAAGATTACGCCCATGATGCCCGGCACGAAATTATAGGCACTCTTCATCTGGGGGTTGTAGAGCAGGCGCGTTTCAAACAGCGATTGGGCCGAAGCCCCGAGCAGGATNTTTTGCAGGTAGGCCGNTGCCGTGCNCGCGATGTTGGTGTTGGAGGCATCGACGACAATNTGAACGGGCGGCGTCACGGCNTGGCCTTGNGNGGCCNGCATCATTTNNCGGTCGTAGTCGTCGGCGAAAACCACCACGGCCGTCACGTCGCCGCGCCGCAGCACATCGTCTATTTCGTTCTGTTGTATATAGCCGTAAAACGTGAAGTTCGGATTGTGGGCCACACGGTCAACGGTTTCCGTCACGCCCTCCGTGCGGTGCGGGGCCACCGCGGCCACGCGCACGTCGTTCACCTCGGTCGATATGGCGAAGCCGAACAGCAAAAGCATCACGGCGGGCTGCAGCAAGACGATGAGCAGCGTGCGTTTGTCGCGCAGGATATGCAGCGACTCTTTGCGGATGAANTGTGCGANGTTNNTNTTCATNATNTCATTCGGCTCGTTTGGCGCCACGGGCGATGGTGCGGAAGACTTCATCCATCGACCCGGCGGCGAATTGTCGTTTCAGGGCTTCCGGCGTATCGAGGGCGCGGACTTCGCCGTCCACCATAATCGAAACGCGTGCGCAGTATTCCGCTTCGTCCATGTAGTGGGTCGTGACGAAGACGGTGGTGCCCCGGTGGGCTTCCTCGTAGATTAATTCCCAGAATTGGCGGCGCGTAATGGGATCCACGCCACCGGTCGGCTCGTCCAAAAAGACGATTTCGGGGCGGTGGAGCGTCGCTATCGAAAAGGCGAGTTTCTGTTTCCAGCCGAGCGGCAAGGCCCCGACCAATGTGTGGCGTTCGTTGAGGAAGTTGAGCCGTGACAGCAGTTCGACGGCCCGGCGTCGGGTGCGGTAAGGCGTCATTCGGTAGATGCTTGCGAAAAGACGGATGTTCTCCATAACGGTCAAGTCGTCGTAGAGCGAAAACCGTTGGCTCATGTAGCCGATATGGCGCTTGATCATTTCGCCCTCGCGCATCACGTCGAAACCGGCCACCGTGCCGCTCCCCGAAGTGGGGAAACTCAATCCGCACAGCATACGCATCGCCGTGGTCTTGCCCGCGCCGTTGGCGCCGAGGAATCCGAAAATCTCGCCTTTGTAAACGTCGAACGAGATACGGTCCACGGCGGTAAAACCGCCGAAACGTTTGGTCAGTTCGCGGATGGATATGACGGGCTCTTTCATCATTGCATCAGTTTTATGAAGACGTCCTCTATGGTGGGAACAATCGGGTCTATCCGCACGTTTCGCAACCCCTGCGCTTGCATACCGTTGGCAAACGCCGTTGCGTCGAAGCGGTCACCGGCCACCAGATGGTGGGCGCTGCCGAACGGATAGCATTCCGTCACCCCGTCAAAGCGACGTGCCGTCTGCAACAGGGAGAACATATCGCCGGCGGAAACGGCATACAGTTGGCTGTCAAACCGGGACACGATGCCCGCCGGCGTGTCGATGCCCAAGATATGGCCTTCGTTGCAGAGCGCGATGCGGTCGCAGCGTTTCGCCTCATCCATATAAGGCGTGGAGACCAGCATCGTGATGCCTTTGGCCTTCAGGGTGGCGAGCATATCCCAAAATTCGCCGCGCGATACGGCATCGACGCCGGTCGTGGGTTCGTCGAGAAACAACACCGAAGGCCGGTGTATCAGCGCACAGGACAGCGCGAGTTTCTGTTTCATCCCGCCCGACAACTTGCCGGCGCGGCGGTTTTTGAACGGCTCTATCTGCCGGTATATCGGGGCGACGAGGTCGTAGGCGTCTTGCACCTGCGTGCCGAACAGGGCCGCAAAGAAGTTGAGGTTTTCTTCAACGGTCAAATCGGGGTAGAGCGAGAACCGCCCCGGCATATAGCCCACCCGTTCGCGGATGCGGCGGTAGTCGCGCACGATGTCCAGACCTTCGACGGCGGCGCTNCCNCCGTCGGGCGAAATCAGNGTGGTCAGNAGCCGGAACANCGTGGTCTTGCCCGCCCCGTCCGGNCCTATCAGCCCGAATAGTTCGCCGCGGCCCACCGAGAACGACACTTCGTCCAACGCCTGCACCGCCCCGTAGCCCTTTGAGAGACGGTCTATTTCAATAACATGCATAACCCCTACAGTTTCACTTCGCCGTAAAGCCCGATTTTAAGCCGGCCGTCGTTCCTGACGGCGATTTTCACGGCATAGACCAAGTTCGCCCGCGAGTTCTTGGTTTGGATGGTTTTGGGCGTAAATTCACTCTCCGCGGCAATCCAGGCGATACGGCCTTCGTATTCATAGCGTTCCTTCCCGCCGAAATCCGCCGTCACCGTCACCTTGTCGCCGAGTTTCACCGCCGCCAGTTGGTCGGACGTGAAATAGGCCCGGAGATACATATCGGTCAAGTCGGCCATCTTGAACAGCGGCCGTCCCGCGGCGGTCATCTCGCCCGCTTCGGCGTATTTGACCAGCACGGTGCCCGACACGGGCGCCACGATGCGGCATTTGGCGATGCGGTCTTCCAATGCGGCTATCTGTGCGTCCAAGGCGGCCGCGTTTTCATTGATGGTGGCCGTATTGTTGCCGAGCGTCGAAAGGGTGGCCGACAGTTGGCNTTCCAANATGCGGACTTGCGCTTCNANGTCGTCGGCCTGCTTTTGGGTNGCCGCNCCCTCTTTGAGCATATTCCNNACGCGCNGNANCTCCGTTTTCTGTTTGGCAATCTGTTCGCGCAANGCGGCCGCCTGGGTCTGCATNTCGGGGCGGCTGTTCAACAGGGCGGTCTGNTGGGCNTTGAGNTGNTGCCGCTGCAGNTGGAGTTGCAGGCTGTCGATGGCNCCGACCGCCTCGCCGGCCNNCACGGTCACGCCTTCCGCAATGTCGAAACACAAAATCCGTCCCGTCGCCTCCGCCGATACCGTGATTTCCGTGGCCTCGAACGAACCCGAAGCGTCGTAGCCGTTCTTTCCGTTGCAGGCGGTCAGGCCTATGGCCGCCGCTATGTAAANCATNATCCGTTTCATATCTTCTTTCCGTTTTATTGATTCAAAGTGTGTTTGAGTTTGCAGGTAGCCTGCAACAACTCTATTTCATGCCGGTTTTGGTTCAATATGGCCGTCGTTTCATCGGTTATTTTTTGCAATAAGTCGGTCATGTCGATGACCCCGTTCGCCAATTGGGATTCGGCGGCCATCCGCACCGAACGGCGCAGTTCCACAATGCGGCTGTCNTCCTGCATGGCGTNGNGCAANCGGNNNATTTCGCCNTCCGNNTGCGTGGTCTGCAATNGGNTGTTGAANANGAATATATCTTTCTGAACCCCGATTTGTTCGCCGGCCGTGCGGAGGCTCTTCAACGTATTGCCTTTGGTATAGAACGCGCTGATATTCCACTGCATCCGCACCCCGGCCATGCCGTTCAGCGTCCAGTCCGCCGTTATCATGCTCTTGAACAAATCCATGCCGGGGTAGCCGTAATAACCTTGCGCAAAGAGGTTGAACCGCGGCATCACCGTTGAGGTTACCGCCTTTTCACGTGCCGAAAGCCGGTTGGCCTTTGCCTCAAACAGTGCCAGTTCGGGGCGGGCCGAGGTCAGGCTCTGCGGCTCCGTTATCACGGGTTTGGGCAAGCGTTCGTCCACCAGCGGCTGTCCGATAAAGAGTTCCAGCATCTGTCGGTAACTCGCCCGCGACACTTCGGCCTGTTGCAAGGTCTGACGCGCGGTCAGCAGTTCCGCTTCCAAGGCGTCGGCATCGGTCTGCATGGCTACNCCGTTGCGGCAATAGGTGCGCACTTTGTCAAAATTGCTTTGCAGGAGCGCGATTTTGGCTTCCGTCTGCCCGATACGTTCGTCCAGCAGCAGAATGCCGAAATAAAGGTCTTCGACCCGTTCTTCCAACGCGTACAAATCCACGTCCGTGGTGCGGCGTTGTTCGTCCGCTTCGGCTTGTACGGCCACCCGGTTGGCCTTGGATTGTCCGCCGTCCCAAATGTTTTGGTTGAGGTCGAGGGCAATCTTGTATTGNTCGTTGCGNATCCCCGCCATATCGACCCCTTGCGCGGCCAACANATTCGCCAGCATATCGGGATAGGTCGGTGTCGCCGATTGGTAGGTGGCCTGCGCCGACATCGACAGCTGCGGAATCCATGCGCGGGCGGCGTTCGACAGGTTGTATTGCTCGGTTTGTGCTATCAGGTCATATTGCCGGATGGCGGGATGATGCGCCCGCGCCAAGTGCCGGCACTCGTCCAGCGTTTGCGCCTGGCAACCCAAGGCCTGTACGGTTAGGAGCGCAAGCCCTAAAAAGAGGGTTTTCGGTTTCATTTCGTCTTCTGTTTTTTAAGTCTGCGCATGATGGTCTCTACGGTTTCGGCTTTGCGGGCTTCGAAAAATGCCTGACGGTCGCCGGATATATCGCTGAAAATGTTTTCGAGGACAGGGTAGGCCAAGAACGGCAGGATATTGAGCGACATCAGGTCAAGTATCAGCATCCGCACATCCATGCCTTCCACCTCGCCGCGCTTGGCGGCATCGTCCATGTCTTTTTGCAATTGCNTGAACAAGGGGACCGCAAGGTTTGAGATGTTCTCCTGCATGATTTTCCGGCGGTCAGGNTANGGNATGACTTCATTGATGATGAAGCGGGGCAACTCCGGATAGCGCATGAGGCAATCGAAGTGCTGGATAATACCCTGTTCGATGCGTTTGAGCAGCGGCAATTTCGGGTCGCCGAGCATCGTCAATACGGAAGAGGCCATCAATCTCATCTTTTCGTTCAGTATGCGTTCGAAGAGTTGCTCCTTCGTGCGGAAATAATAATGTAGCATGGCATGGGTGACGCCGGCCGCCTCGGCGATGGAAGTCGTGCGCGCGCCATCGTATCCTTTGGTCATGAATTCCTGTTCCGCTGCCAGCAAAATGGCCTGTTCTTTCGTTTGTTTTTCTTTGTTAATCATTTTATTAAATATTGTATTAACAAGTTTATCTAACAAAATTGTTAATGCAAATATGCAAACAAATTCCCGATTCTCCAATTTTTGGGGAAAGTTTTACTAAAAACTTTTCAAGAAATTCGGTTTTTCAGGTCCATCCGTCCATGCAGAATGCGGACGATTTCCACCGAATGGCTGGTTGCTATCCGATAGAAAATGATATGCTTGCCCGTTCGGTATCCATACAACCCGCTTAGGATTTCCGGATATTCCCGTCCGAGCGGTCGTATGTTTTCGGCAATTTGCCGACAGGCATCGATAAGCATTATGTAATACTTGTCGGCTTGCGTTTCCGACCAAGTGTCGGCCGTATAATCCCAAATGTCCGTAAGGTCTTGGACGGCTTTGTTCGAAAAAAGCAACTTAGCCATCCTTCCGCATCATTTTCATGTTTTTAAGATGCTCTTGCGGGTCAAATCCTTTGGCAATGCCACTGTTGATGCCTTCATCAATGGCATTCTTCAACGCGATGACATTATTTTCTTGTTCTTCCAAAAGCCGTAGTCCGGCCCGCACAACCTCACTCGCATTGTTGTAACGTCCCTGAGAGATGGCTGATTGTATGAAGTGTTCGAAATAAGAACCCAAAGCTACTGATGTCGTTTTCATAGGTGGTCTCTTTGCTGCAAAGTTACCAATATTTGGTAATATAACAAAGCGGGTAAAAGATGTGTTTTGCGCTTCCCAAAACTTTTGTATTTTCGTTTGTGGGAAAATAGACTTTGACATGAAGAAGGAAGCGTTTAAGCCGGGGACGATGATTTACCCGTTGCCGGCGGTATTGGTCAGTTGCGGCGGCAGCCCCGAAGACTACAACCTGATGACGGCGGCCTGGACGGGCACGCTCTGCACCGACCCGCCTATGTGCTACGTGTCCTT
>WFLX010279380.1_pt1 | contig 11202 bp, 12 predicted proteins | sample 4967041 | NCBI WGS metagenome assembly WFLX01 (sample SAMN12857096, study PRJNA449069) | gut metagenome | isolation source: stool from male and female vole | host: Microtus ochrogaster | place: USA:Florida | collected 2017 | reverse complement strand
CAACGGCTATCTCTTCTTCCAGCTTGTGCCTATAGAGCAGCAGGTGAGCGGCGACAGCATCTCTCTTTTGATGCGAATCTATGAAGGACAGCCTGCAAAGATCAATAAAGTTGTAATCAACGGTAATGATCAGCTCTACGAGAAAGTAATCCGCCGCGAACTTCGTGTGAAGCCAGGCGACCTCTTCTCAAAACGCGCTTTGATGAACTCTGCGCGTGAGATTGCAGCATCCGGACATTTCGACCCAGAGACAATGGGCGTGAATCCTATCACCAACGATGCAGATGGAACCGTCGACATCGTATTCGACCTCGAGCAGAAAGCCAACGACAAGGTGCAGCTTTCACTTGGTTGGGGCCAGACAGGTGTGACCGGACAGGTGGCACTATCATTCTCAAATTTCTCGATAAAGAATCTCTTCAATCCGCAAAGCTACCGAGGCATAATCCCGCGTGGCGACGGACAGACATTCTCTATCTCTGCGCAGACCAACGCCAAGTATTACCAGAGCTATAACATCAGCTTCTTCGACCCATGGCTTGGTGGTAAGCGCCCTAACTCGTTCTCATTCTCAGTCGACTATAGCCGCTCTACTGGCGTCAACAGCCGATTCTATAACAATCAGTACTTTAATTCTGGCTTGAACAACTACTATTATTACGGTAGTATGTACAACCAAGGCTACCAGCAGTATTATTATCAGAATGCCTACGACCCCAACAAGGTGCTTCAGCTTGCTGGCGTGTCGGCTGCATACGGTAGCCGCCTGACATGGCCGGATGATTGGTTCCAGTTCCAGGTGTCGCTTGCCTACCGCTGGTATTATCTTAAGAACTGGGACTACCTGCGCTTTATGAACACAGGCTCAGCTAACTCAATCGTGTTGGGACTTACATTGAGCCGCAACACTACTGACCAACCTATCTATCCTCGCAGTGGCTCCAGCTTCGCACTTTCTCTCCAGATGACTCCCCCTTGGACCTCTATCCGCAAGGGTCATGACTGGAAGAAACTTGCAGAGGAGGCTAACGCGCGCGACATCAAAGCTCAGGCTGAGCTTTATAAATGGATCGAATACTGGAAGCTTAAATTCCAAGCCAAGACATTTACTCCGCTCACTAATCCGGATGGCAACTGGACCCTCGTGATGATGACGAAGGCAGATTTTGCTCTCCTCGGCTCATACAACAAGTATGTGAAATCGCCGTTTGAGACATTCTATTTCGGTGGTGATGGCATGACAGGCAGCTACACTTATGCTACGGAGACTGTCTCAATGCGTGGCTACGAGAACGGTCAGTTCACTCCTTACTATTATGAGGCATACGCTTACTCTAAATTCACATTTGAGCTCCGCTTCCCATTCATGCTCCAGCCTAACACCACCATCTTTGCCCTTGCATTCGCCGAGGCAGGAAATGCCTGGACTGACATAAGCGCCTTTGCTCCATTCAATCTGAAGCGTTCGGCAGGTGTCGGCGTGCGCCTCTATCTCTCTATGCTTGGCTTCCTTGGTATCGACTGGGGTTATGGTTTCGACAAAGTATGGGGACGTCGCGGCGGTGGCAGCCTCCACTTCGTGCTCGGACAGGAATTCTAATCGCGTTACGCGATACGCGAGGTTAAACTTTAATTGCTTATTATTGTCTTTAATATAGTAAGTAATAACTATTAAAATTTGAATGACATGAAGAAACTTATCATATCTTTAGCATTGGCAATCGTAGCCTCTGTCGGAGCATACGCTCAGAAATTTGCGCTCGTAGATATGGACTATATCCTCCGCAATGTGCCCAGCTATGAGATGGCCAATGAGCAGCTCAATCAGGTGTCGCAGCGTTGGGAGCGAGAAGTGACCGAACTTTCCAAGGAGGCTGAGACATTGTATAAGAACTATCAGTCGGAAATGATCTTCCTGACCGACGACCAGAAGAAGAGCCGTGAAGAAGAGGTAGTGGCGAAGGAAAAGGAAGTCACTGACCTCCGCTATAAGTATTTTGGCCCGGAAGGAGAGCTCTTCAAGAAACGTCAGAGCCTGATGAAGCCTATCCAGGAAGATGTCTACAATGCAGTGAAGGCTGTATGCGAGGAGAAGGGATATCAAGTGATCTTCGACCGTGCATCTTCCCAGAGCATCGTCTTCGCCTCCCCGAAGATTGATGTCAGCAATGAAGTGCTCGCTAAGCTGGGATACTCTAAATAAGGTCATCATGTCAAATTGTCAAATTGTCAATTTGTCACTATAAGGATAATCAAATAATAACAAATTAACATAAACAGAAAAGAAATGATCAAGAAAGTACTTTTGGCAATCGCGCTTATCTGCCCGATGCTTCTGTCTGCCCAGACCCTCAAAATCGGTCTCGTAGACTTCGGAACAGTTCTTCAGGCTATGCCTGACTACACAGCCGCTCAGAATCAGGTGAAGGAAGTGAGCGACAAATATCAGGCAGAATATCAGAAGCTCGGCGAGGAGATGAACCGTCTGATGGAAGAATATCAGAAGATGGCAGATAATGAACTCCCTGCTATCAAGGAGCGTAAGACACGCGAACTCAGCGATTATCAGCAGAAAATCCAGCAGTTTGAGCAGAATGCCATGAATGATATCAACAAGATGCAGAATGACCTTATGGGTCCTATCCAGCAGAAGATCTCACAGGCTGTAGAAAGTGTTGGTCGCGAGGGTAACTTCTCTCTTATCCAGCTTTATGATCCTCAGCTCACTCTCTATCGTGCTGAGCCTGTAGAAGACGTGACTCCTCTTGTGAAGGCTAAACTCGGTCTTAAATAATTATAGATGTCAACATTGTGTTGAGTCCAACACCATGACAGATTATATTCATGAGAAAATGGCGGAGGCTGATGCTTCCGCCATTTCCGTAGGACCCATCGGGGTGTTTGATTCAGGCTACGGCGGCCTCACAATCTTCAGGGAATTGCGTCGGCTATTGCCTGAATATGATTATCTCTATTTAGGCGATAATGCTCGTGCACCATACGGATCGAGGAGCTTCGAGGTAATCTATCGCTATACTCTTNAGGCGGNGCGTGNGCTTTTCGCCAGGTGTTGTCCGCTCGTCATACTTGCATGCAACACTGCATCTGCAAAGGCTTTGCGCACCATACAGCAGAAAGATCTTCCCGGCATTGACCATACGCGGCGGGTGCTTGGTGTGATTCGCCCTACTGCAGAGATACTTGATAAAGTGTCGAAGTCGGGACATATTGGTGTGCTTGGCACTCCCGGCACTGTGGCGAGCAATTCATATTTGCTGGAGACGAAGAAACTATTTCCCGATATGGAAGTGACGCAGCAGGCTTGTCCGCTTTGGGTGCCCATAGTGGAGAATTCAGAGGCTGATGGAGATGGGGCAGATTATTTTGTGAAGAAATATATTGATGCCNTGATGGCAAAAGATNCNCAGATCGANACATTTGTGCTTGCATGCACNCACTATCCTCTNCTCATNGATAAGATACGNCAGTATGCNCCCGATGGTNTNNGNATTCTNGAGCANGGTCAGNTNGTGGCAGAATCTCTTAAGGATTATCTCCGTCGCCATCCTGAGATGGATCGAAGGTTATCGAAAGGAGGCAATGCAGAATTCCTGACTAGTGAGAATCCTGATAAGTTTGACGAGTTGGCAACCCTGTTTACTCATCATCCTGTAAAATCGCGCCATTGTGCGCTCGACTGATATGGAGAAAGAAAATATTTCCGAAGAAATGGCCTCAAGGATTAAGGCTCTTTCTGAGCGCTTGGCGGCTGACGCGCAAGACGAAGCTGCGCTGTTGGAGCGTGGTCGTCTGTATTGGGCACTTGGCAAGCGGAGTGAAGCTATCAACGACTACTTGGCTGCCCAAAGGATAAATCCCGATGGAAAGGCCAAGGAGCTGCTGAAAGCCACCTATGAAATTCTTAATTACTATAATAAAGACTTATATAATCCATAAGTTTCGTTTCCTCAACCTATGGATTGGTTTATAGGTTTATGGGGTATAGGTTTATGGGTTTATGGGGTTACTTTAATTGATCATTGATAATTTATCATTTATCATTGGATTAGAGTTCCCAGGGGAAGAACATTGGCACTTGCACTGCCTCAGGGCGTCGCGCCGGATTGTGTCTACGTTGAGGGTAGAGCATGATCCGGCGTTCGCGTGTCCATCCGCGGTCGTGGTTGCGGATGTAGACCACTACGAGTCCTCTCATCCCTTTGGCACGGCGGCGGAGGTCGCCGGTAAGGTCGGTCATATCAGCTACTTGTCGGGTTTCATATTCCATCATTCGCTGGTCTCCGGCTACGACGCGTACGGAGATCCTGTCGCCATAGCTCATGAGGGAGTCTGTGCGTCCTACAGCTACGCGGCGCACGGTGCGTGATGTGTAGATAGGGGTTCCAGAAGTGCTGGAAGTGTAATACGTACTGTTCATCATAATCCGAAAATTTGCGTTAATTCGCCCGTAAGGACGATTTTTTATTATTATGCCGCAAATTTAATCGGAATGACTGCACGATTTCGTGCAGTCTATTGTTAAATGATGTTAATCAGTGATGTTAAAATGGCGTTCCCTAAAAATACTTGAAGACCTGGCAATCGTATCGCCAGGTCTTCAATCGTAAGTACAGGAAATGGGTACAACACCCAGAAAGCAAAGTAAAATATCTAACACTAAAGCATTTATAATTAATAGTATATTTAAAATGACACTTTCCTTTATTTGGATAAAATTTGATATGTTTTGAAATTTTGTTACACCTAAGTTACACCTAAATCAAATTTTTTTATTACCTTTGCATACCAAAAGAAACTAAAGGATAAAAGACTATGGCAAAGAATGATGTAAGGGTTACTGATAATCCAAAACTCAAACAGAAGATTCTTTCTGATGGCAATATTTCACTCTATCTCGACTATTATTTGGGGAGGTCGGAAGTCGTGGATGAGGTAACAGGAGAGAAGAAAAGTAAAGTTCAGCGAAAGAGGGAGTTTCTGCACCTCACTCTTTTAGGCAATCCCAGAACTCCTTTGCAGCGTAAAAACAATAAAGAGATTATGGAGATGGCGTTAAAGATAAGGGAGCAAAAGGAAAAGGAACTAAAAGAGAATAGGTATGGCTTCAAGTTTGTAAAGGAGAGGGATATTAACCTACTTCAATATTTCCAAACTTACATTGATGAGTACCAGAAGAAAGATAAAAGAATGGTTCAGTTGGCATATAACCGCTTTTCTGATTTCCTAAAAGATACTCCTAAATATCAATCCCTATCAACGTGGATAAGACCAGACCACCTCAACAAAGAAATGATGTTGGACTTTGTAGATTATTTAAAGAGTAGAAGTCGAGGTGAGGGAGCCCACACTATCTATGCCAGATGGAAGAAGTTTATTAAGACATGTGTGGAGCGTGATGTGATGGTAAAGAATCCTTGTGAGGGCATAACAATTCCCATAACAAAGGGCTTGACTAAAGAAATATTATCTCCCGAAGAGGTTCAGATGCTTATTGATACAAAAGATTATGGAGAGAATCCTAACATTAGACGTGCTTTTCTTATATGTCTTATGATAGGGTTGAGATTCTGTGATGTAAAAGAGTTAACTTATGAATGTATTGATTATGCTAACAAAATACTGAGGTTTGAACAATCCAAGACAAAAGGACACTCCAGCCAGAGTCAAGTTATCATACCTCTTAATGATGTGATGTTGCAATTAATAGGAACGCCCTCAGATCTTTCTAAGAGAGATGAGTTGATATTTCCCTTACCAAGCCACAATATGTGCCTGAAAGCACTTAAACATTGGGCTAAAAGAGCCGGAATAACCAAGCATCTGAGTTGGCATTGTGCCAGACATTCATTTGCCTGTAATTCTCTAAATGATGGTGCAAATATAAAAGTGGTTGCAAGTATGTTAGGGCATTCTTCAATTCAACATACAGAGAAATATTTGAGAGCGGTGGATTCATTAAAGGTGGAAGTTGTAAACAAGCAAAAATATAAATTGTAATCATTGTTGGAAACCCCTCTCCAGATGGGGAGGGGTACCCCCCCCTAATCGGATTCAACCCTAACGCTACCTCAACTCAAATTTTTTTATTTTCAAAAATCAAGCCTTATGTATGATGATTTTTATTCAGCTTTAGAGAAAGGAAGAATAGAACCAATTACTTTCTGGAAAGACGTTGTATCTAAATGGACGTGGGTGGAGCAAACACAATTAGAGATAGAACTAATTGCCAAATATGTTAAAGAAGAACGAGAGGGACGCTATGGGAGCGACCTCCACCGATATGCTATGAACTTAGCCAATTTTATTAGTCAGCAAAGTAATATTCATAGCCAGATGCAGAGAGAGCAACAAGCTCCCTCTGCTGATACGGATGATTCCAAATTACCAGAGATTCTAAAGAACCCATATGTGAGGAAAGATTTTGATAAGGCTATCCAGATTGGATTATTAGAGGATTATTATACTCTGAAAGCGTCCAAATGGCTTTTAGCCTGTTTTATATGGGGAATCTGTAAGCAATATGACATAAGCACAAAAGCAAAGAACGGAAAGAACAAAGGGGGATTTGCAGCCAATTGGAGAGCGTTTTCTTTTATAAAGGATAAGAATGGCAAAGATATTGACTTAAACCAAGGATGGCAGAACACTAAGAATAAAAATTACAACCCACAGAAATTATTGAGTTTTTCATTTTGGGAATGCCTTTGCAATGAGTTGGATATAAACGAGTAATGTTATAAGAAACCTATAGGGAGAGCAAATAATGCTTTCCCTTTTTCTTTTCCGTTGATTGTAATTTTGTGGCATAAATCTTTTTAGGATATGCAAAAACAAATCAATAATCAATCACAGACAACCGCCACCGAGATGATGGCGTTATGTCAGAAGCCGATACTTACGGCTAAGGAGATGGCAACCTATATGGGGATTAAACTAAGCACCCTGTATAAGATGACACACAACAATGTGCTGCCCTTTTCAAAACCCAACGGCAAGATGATATTCTTTGACCGCGTAGAGGTCGAGAATTGGATGAGATCAAACAGATGTGCCACTCAACAGGAGTTGGCGCAACAAGCGGCAGCGTATTGCCAGAAAGGAGTTGCCTTATGAATGAAGTGGTAATGTACGCTTATTTTGAGCGTGTCCTTTTGATGCCTAATGGAGAGCCTTATAAACAACCCAAATACACAATGCAGAAGGCATGGGGCAAATATACACCGATGCAACATCTTATTGGCAGGGATGGCAAAATATCATTAGTGCTTCAGGATTCTAAAACAAGCGGAAGCAAGGACAGCACCTCAACTCCACCAATGAAGTTACAAGCTAAAAATAGTATCAATCTTACAGGACTTCACAACTATTACACAGGATATGAAGTGTGTGAGTATGCTTATGGCAACCCGTACAAGCCAAAAGATGAAACTAAATTTAATCCATTCAAGGATAATCTTAAAGACGGTTTTCTATTCCGATTTTTTTATGAANATGGAANTAACGTTCCTAAAGGCTTTGANATGATNGTNATTCCANANGTTGAGANTCTNATNNNAAANCGTTGTGAAANGNTTNTNNTNGGNGGTTANAATNGGNNNNTGGAANANGNNAGAAAGCAAGCAACCGACAATCCACAATCCCTTATATAATAAGTCTGTTTTGTTGCAGATTATTTGCAACACCTAATCCGAGTTACTATGTATGATAATGTGAGATTCTGGATTGATAGATTAGAGATTGGAGAGGGTGTTTTCCAAACACTCTCCACCTGTCTAACCAATGTAAAAGTAGAGATAAATCCAGATACAGGAGAGTGGTGTAACACCAAAGGATATTTAGCCAATCTAAGAATAATGATAAATGAATCTGGAATGAGTGTGAAGGGCTCTTTGTCGAGATTCTATCATTATGATGAGGATAACGGCAAGCGTGGCAATCTATATCCCCTTCACCGACACGACACACAAAAGGCTATTGGAATGCTATCTCACAAATTGGGNGGTGTTCCNATGCAGAAAGCCAAAGTNANAGCGTTGGAGTTTGGNGATTGGATGCCTGTTAGTTTTCCTGTTGCTGAATACNTGAAGAGNTGTGGAGGTTATCCACGTCTGGAGAGATTCCAATTNNNGGCTGAAACGCTTTATTACAGGCACAGGGGAAAGAATCAACCTAAGACCTTATGCCTGTATGATAAGAGAGCAGATGCAAAAGCAAAGGGTTATGAATTGCCACAGGGTTTTGAGGCTTACAACCTACTGAAATATGAGTTGAGGTTGAACGGCTCTATCGGAAAGCAATTGAAATGGGGAGAGGTAACAGGAGAAACGTTATATGATAGGGCATTTTACAATCGTCTTACTGATACTTACCAACAGGAATTTGCCAAGATAAAAAAACTACCTCTACCAAACTCCAGAATATCGGATTCAATCAAGAGCGTTTGTGATGGCGTGGAGGTGCTTTTAAGCCGTCTGATAAAGCAATATGGAATTGAAGTAATAGATTCTTTCATTGATGAACTGAAAAGCCAACACGTCTATTCTGAAAGAGCCAATTATTCAAGGCTAAGAAAGAAACTCACAATGATAGCAAGCNAGACCTCNAANAGTGANGATNCTNTGATATGGGAAATGGAAAACGGCATAATGAATCGGTGTTTGTATGTTTAACCCCTTTGTTGAGGTAGCATCAATCTAATTAAAGTAATATTGTATTATGGATGGTAAAAAGATATTCCATATAATTTGATGGTTATCCAAAATAATTTTATTAATTTTGCAAGCGATAGGGCAAGAGAGCCTTGTCGCTTCTATTTTTAACTGATAGCGTTTTTGCTGTTGGGCTTGTATCAGAAAACTGCCAATTTTCATACACCACAAGCACAATAGGCACAGAAAACGCCTACGCGATAGCGTGGGTTGTGCTTATATGTGGTGTGGGTATGGCAGTACCTCTGATACGTATAGCCAATCCACGTTTTTTATTTTTAGAAGTAATACATTTTAATATTTTATATGAAAAGGAAAATTCTTTTTTTGATTATGCTTTCTATTTGGTTGATTGGTGAAGCTGCTAAACCAATAGAAGTAGTTATTGATAGCATAAGCTATCAATTAAATATTGATACCAATGAGTTTTATGTCGTTGGTGCGGACAAGAGTATTCATGTAGCTCAGATTTGTGATTCTATAGAATATGACGGATTAAAAATTCCTGTAACCAATATTCAGCAGGCTTTTTGTGATTGTGTAAAACTTGATTCTGTTGCAATTCCANAAACTATTTTANAAATTGGGAAATATGCTTTTGGAGGGTGTACTAATCTAACTTCAATNATATTGCCATCATCTATTAATNCTATAANAGATAATACTTTTGTTTGGTCTGGATTGAAATATATTAGTATTCCAGAATCGGTTCGTCTAATAGAAAAAGAAGCATTTTATCATTGTTCTAAATTAGAGAAGGTTGTTTTTAATGGACCTATTAATGAAATTCAAGAGGGAGCGTTTTGTACATATGGCTTTGGCATATCAGAAGACAAGGGTAGTATAAAGGAAGTTTATATACCCTCTTTAACTGATTGGATGAATATTAAATTTGGTACTAATGATGCTAATCCGTTAAGTAGGAATAATTCATATTTGTATATTGAAAATAAACTGATTGAGGATTTGGTTATATACGATAATTTTGAACGGATATCTGATAGAGCGTTTTTAGGCTGTGGATCCTTAAAAAAGGTTGAAATTTGTGATTCTGTAGAATACATAGGTAAAAATGCTTTTAGTGGTTGCCCATTTCTTCAATCTGTTGAATTAGGAAAATCAATTAAAGAAATTATGGCTTATGCATTTGCCGATTGTCCTGCACTTACTACTATTAGAACTCATTCCATAATTCCTCCAATTTTAAAATCTGTACCCGATTGGGAAACAGGTGAGCCTAATAATGCGTTCTATAATTCTTATCCAGAATTNATTACGCTTCACGTTCCAGAAGGAACAAAAGATGCCTATGAAAATGCTGATGGATGGAAAGATTTTGGTACCATTATAGATGACATCCCTAATGATTCTGGAGTTTATGATGTGTTTATTGATGAGTCTAAATCCATAGAAGTCTACAACCTAAATGGCACTTGTGTTTATTCTGGAACTGATAAGTTTGAAGTGCCATCTGGATTGTATATTGTTAGACAAGGTAATATCACAAAGAAAGTAATAATAAAATAGATTTCATTTGGTCTAATGAGAAAAAATGATTAACTTTGCAACACCAACCAAAACGGAGGTTATTTTACCTCCGACCAATGATTTTCATAATTGTTTATTTGGTTGGTGGTGGGTATCTCTGTGAGGAGGTGCCCATTTTGTTTGATGTGAATTTGTAATTTGCCTATCCAGATATGAATTATTAACTTTGCAAATACATTCCTCTGCAATGGGGAATCCTTTAGTTTCTGGAGTCGTTTAGCCGTGATGGTTAGACGGCTCTACTTTTTTTGTAGAGATTCAAAAGTGGGGTATTGGTTGGAATGTTACACCTGTGTTACACCCAGAGGGGTAAAAATAAAGAAAAGAGAACTGATAATCAAGCGATTAGCAATTCTCTAAAGTACAGGAAATGGGACTCGAACCCACACAGCCCGCAAAGGCCAGGAGATTTTAAGTCTCCCGTGTCTACCATTCCACCATTCCTGCATCAGGAGCCGAGATGGTTTCCGAATGCAAAGTTAGCGACTTTTTCGGAGTTGACCAAATTTTTATTCAAAAAAAGATACCCTGCCGGGGAGGCAGGGCATCCGATTCTGCCGCACAGGCGGCATTCACTTCCTAAAGTTATTTTTATTTGCTTATGGTTGTTTCAGTTGATATTGGCTTATCATTGTCGAGAATGCAGACTGCAACGCGGTTCCAGCTTTCTTCTTCGAACATGTGGCCTACACCCATACCTTCAGCTTTGATTCTNTCGGCCTTGATGCCATACTTGCTTACGAGCATGTTCTTGACAGACTCTGCACGCTGGTTGGCAAGACGTTCGTTGACTTCGATCGGACCGTCCTGAGAAGCATATCCCTTGATGTTGACAGTTGCTTCGGGGTGATTCTTAAGATAAGAAGCCACAGCTGCTACGTTGGGGAGCTGGTCGGATGGAACATTGTAGCGACCAATTGCAAAG
>WFLX010019387.1_pt1 | contig 11203 bp, 8 predicted proteins | sample 4967041 | NCBI WGS metagenome assembly WFLX01 (sample SAMN12857096, study PRJNA449069) | gut metagenome | isolation source: stool from male and female vole | host: Microtus ochrogaster | place: USA:Florida | collected 2017 | reverse complement strand
GATTATGTTATCGACCTTGGTCCGGAGGGAGGTGATGCCGGCGGAAACATTGTTGCGGCAGGAACACCGGAAGAGGTTGCGGCAAATCCGGCATCCCTCACCGGAAAATATCTTATCCCCAAATTAAACCCCTGAGCTTCTGAGAGCGTTGTTTAGTTGTAAAATCAACTAAACAACGTCACATCATGGCTAAAAATACATCAGGCAATTCATCGCGTCAGCGCATCGTTATCATAGGCGGAGGTTTCGCCGGGCTTAATCTTGCAAAAAAGATTGATAAGAAAAAATATGAGGTTATCCTTGTTGATGCCAATAACTATCATTCTTTTCCACCGCTTTTTTACCAGATTGCAAGCAGCGGTCTCGATCCCTCCAGCATCTCTTTCCCTTTTCGCAGGGAAATGCGTAAGGGTAGCGTGAAAGGTGTTGAATTCCAGATGGGCAGAGTTGAAACAATTGACTTTGATAAAAAGGAAATCACCACTCAGTACGACAAATTGCATTATGACATACTTGTCGTTGCGGCGGGAACGACCAATAACTTCTTCGGCAATCCTGATTTGATTAAAAGTGTCTATACAATCAAGTCAGTTCCAGAAGCAATCCGGTGCCGCGATGAGATTCTTGAGCGTATGGAATGCGCGACAATAACAGAAGACCCTGAAGAACGCAGAAAACTGCTCAGCTTCACTGTGATAGGTGGTGGACCAACCGGTGTTGAGATAGCCGGNGCNCTTGGCGAAATGAAACGATATATTCTCCCGAGGGAATATCCGACAATATCTCCGGATGAACTGAAAATCACTCTTATAGAAGGGAGCAACCGCTTGCTGGGCGCAATGAGNCCGGAATCTTCCGCTAAAGCTGAAAAATATCTCGGGGAACTGATGGTAGATGTGAAACTCAACCAGTTGATGAAGTCCTACGAGGACGGCATTGTCACTTTAGGTGACGGAACCNGNTTNAATGCCGGAATGGTGATATGGACAGCGGGAATAACCGCGCAGAAATTTGAGATGCGTGGCACTGTTCCGNCTCTTGACCGCTCAGGGCGTTTTACTGTTGACAGGACTTGTGCCGTNNCAGGTGCCAANGANCTNTACGCTCTNGGCGACATTGCATTTATGCCAACCGAGGAAAACCCCAAGGGATTGCCGCAGCTTGCCCAGGTTGCAATCCAGCAGGCGCACCACCTTGCAAAAGAGCTGAACAAAGGTGAGTTTACCGAATTTAAGTATAACGACAAAGGTTCTATGGCTACAGTAGGAAGAAACCTTGCTGTTGCCGANCTGCCGCACATGCANNTGTCCGGATTTGTTGCATGGCTCACATGGATGTTCATTCACCTTATCTCAATTTTAGGAATGAGAAATAAGCTGACGGTGCTGATTACCTGGATTTGGGCATACTGTTCTTATCCCACATCGCTCCGCCTCATCATGTCTCCATCCCGCTANCCGCTCAAATCCAACCGCCGCGACGGTTTAGTGTAATCCTCGNATTGTCCCGCCCTTCCCGATTTACGGAAATATCAGCCAAAAAGCGGGATTGAGGTGTAGTTATAGGATTTTTGAGTAATTTTGCGGCNGAAAATGACAGCCGGGCGTTTCGTCGCTCGCCGATGTACATGCGGCGTGAGGAAAGTCCGGGCAACATAGAGCACCACACTTCCNAACGGGAAGCNGCGGGTAACCGCAGAGCAGTGTGACAGAAAATAACCGCCGTCGCCAGACGGTAAGGGTGAAAAGGCGGGGTAAGAGCCCACCGGGTCCCATGGTGACATGGGATGCCGCACATCTTTGGGTTGCAAGGCCATGTATACCGGCATTTAAGGGTTGCTCGCCCATTGTCGGGGGGTAGGCTGCTACAGCCATGCGGCAACGTATGGCGCAGATAAATGACGAAACGCCGGAGCAAGCCCGNNTGCGGGAACTGCTTCCGGTGACATAACCCGGCTTATAGCCNGGCTGTCTTTTCTTTTTCCATATTTTCTCAGCTACAATTCAATCCATAGCACTGATGCAATGACTTTGTTGAGGGGAATTCCGTTGAATCACGGGTGTTTACTATTTTTCGCGCTGCGGTTACCTATNAGCCTCATGCTGCAAATACAGNTATTATNCCCATATAAAAAATATCCCCCTACTGNGTAGAGGGATAGTGCTTTTGTGGGGGAGGGCTCAGGAGCGTCCGATGCAGTAGTAGCGGAGACCTTCGGCAGTGACTTCGCCGGGCGTATAAATGTTTCTGCCGTCAACAACCACGTCGCCACGCATCACCTTTTTAATGGCGCTCCATGACGGAATCCGGAATACTTTCCACTCTGTTAGAAGCGCAACTGCATCGGCATCCACTGCGGCGTCATACATGTCTTTGGCGTAGCTGACTTTATCNCCGAGCCTGCGGCGGCATTCCGGCATTGCCACGGGGTCGTAAACTATCACTTCCGCGCCTTTGTCAATCAATGTGTCAATTACGGTAAGCGCGGGTGCAAGGCGCATATCGTCGGTTTCGGGTTTGAATGCGAGTCCCCAGATGCCTATTTTCTTGCCTTTGAGTGTGCCGAGCGCTTTTTCAAGTTTTTTGCCGACAATCGCTTTCTGGTCTTCGTTTACAGCTTCTACCGCTTCAATCACCCGCATCCGGTAGCCATGTTCCGCGCCTGTGCGCATCAGTGCTTTTACATCTTTAGGGAAGCATGAACCTCCGTAGCCGCAACCTGGATATAGGAATTTGGAACCAATCCTTGCGTCCGCTCCTATGCCTTTGCGCACCATGTTGACATCAGCACCGGTGAGTTCGCAAAGGTTAGCAATGTCGTTGATGAATGATATTCGTGTGGCAAGCATGGCGTTTGCCGCGTACTTGGTCATTTCGGCGGAAGGAATATCCATGAAGATGACGCGGAAGTTGGATAATAGGAAAGGACGGTACAGGCGCTCCATGACTTTGCGGCTGCGCTCTCCTTCAACTCCAATCACCACCCTGTCCGGCGACATGAAGTCTTTAATCGCCGCTCCTTCTTTAAGGAACTCAGGGTTGCTTGCTATTTCAAAGTCAATATCCATGCCGCGCTTTTCAAGCTCTTCGCGGACAATATCACGGACAATCTCCGATGTGCCTACCGGTACAGTGCTTTTAGTGACAAGGACATTGAATTTGTTTATGTTTCTGCCGAATGTGCGCGCCACAGATTTTACGGCTGTAAGGTCGGCACCGCCATCGTCGTCCGGAGGAGTGCCTACCGCGCAAAATACCGCCTCAACATCGTTTATGCATTCTTCGAGCGAAGTGGTGAAGCTTAACCGCCCTGCGCTCACATTCCTGTCCACCAGTTCTTTGAGCCCCGNCTCGTAGATGGGTATNATACCGCTGCGGAGCGCTTTGATTTTTTCTGCGTCAATNTCCACGCAGGNAACCATCGCTCCCATTTCCGCAAAGCATGCGCCGGAAACGAGCCCGACATATCCAGTGCCGACAATAGCGATTTTCATATATCCGCCTAACGGTTTAAGATTTAAAAGAGGTATGCCACGCGCAANTTCCACTCGGTTGAGCGTGCGCTGTAGTTAGTGAGGATTTTTGCTTTTGTGACGTAAGTCATGCCCATGTTGTAGGATGCCGTGACTTGCCATTTGGTCAAAATCTGTGCGCCGATGCCAAATTCGAGCCCGAGGTCGCCTCCGGAGTATTCCAAAGCCTTGACCCTGCTGTTTGCGACATGGATGCCGAAAGTAGGTCCGGCAAACACGAGGGGAGCGAGTATATCCTCGAAGCCGTTGAGGTTGGTATATTTGAAACGGAGGTGGATAGGGAGCGCGAGGTAGTGCAGCGCAACATTTTCGTTGCCGTAGCCCTGGGATGACCACATCAGTTTATCGCCGAGGTTCACCTTTGCTCCACGCTCCTCAAACATCAGCCCGAGGTCAATGCCGAAACCGATGCCTGGAAACATCATCTCCGCAGCAATACCTCCGGAGAATCCAACGGTCTGCTTNACAGGAACAATATCCTGCTTGAATTTAAGGTTTGTCAATGACACACCTGCTATGGGACCGTAACGGAACTGCGCTTTTGCAGACGGTGCAACCGCAACGGCAAAAACCGTTACGATTGCAAGTATGATTTTTTTCATTTTCATCTGTTGTCTTGTATTTGCCTGCAAAGATACAAAAATATCTGTATGCAGCTGCAATATCAGGCTGTAGCTACAAGGTTTTATCTGTTGGGAATATCAACCTCTGTTTCGCGNCCTTTGATGAGGTAGTCGGTGAAGTAGTCAACGAGGCGCCAGTAGAAGTATTCATCCATATTGCCAAACGAGTGGCGCTGGGTGGGTATGTAAAGGAAGTCGAAACGCTTGTTTGCATTGATGAGCGCATTAGCAACTCGGATAGAGTTCGCGGGATGGACATTGTTGTCAATGTCGCCATGCACGAGCATCAGATGCCCTTTGAGGTTGCGGGCAATTTCAGGATTTGTCTTGATGGAGTAAACGAAAGTGGTGTCGCCCTTTTCGCTGACAACCTCTTTGACTCCGTGGTGGGTTTCACTCCACCAGCGGTTGTAAATCCTGTTGTCGTGGTTGCCAGCCGCAGATACCGCAACCTTGAAGAAGTCGGGATACTGGAGCATTGCCGCTGTAGACATGAAGCCGCCGCCTGAATGACCGTGGATTCCTACGCGGTTGATGTCGATATATGGATGGCGTGCCGCAAGGGCTTCAATTGCAGCTTTCTGGTCAGCAAGACCGTAATCCCTGAGGTTTCCGTAACCATAGTTGTGGTACCATTTTGAGCGGTTGGGATGCCCGCCTCTGTTTCCCACTGTTATTACAATGAATCCAGCCTGTGCAAGACGGTCGGTGCGTACAGACATTCTTGTAAACGGATAGTTGGTAGCTTCAACCTGAGGACCGGGATACACATAGTCGATAATCGGATAGCTCTTAGTGGAATCGAAGTTGAAGGGCTTGTACATCACTCCGTATAGGTCGGTAACTCCGTCAGCCGCTTTCACGGTGAATGTTTCGGGGAATTTATAGCCTGCTTCAATGAGGCGTGAGAAGTCAGCGCGTTCAAGTGGCATNAGCTTGCCACCGGTAGCAGTTGAGAAAAGAGCTGTTTCAGGAACAGTGTCCACCCTCGAATAGTTGTTAACGAAATAGCGCGCATTGTCATCCATGATTGGAGCGTGGAAATAGTCGCCGTTTGTGAGTTTCTTAACCGGACCNCCGTCAAGGCTNACGCTGTACAGGTTCTGGTAATAGGGGTTCTGACCANCTTCTTTGCCCATGCCGGTAAAGTAAACAGTGCGTGTGGGTTCGTCAACATTGATGATATTATGCACGTGCCACGGNCCTTCTGTGAGGCGACGTTTCAGGTTGCCCTTGTCGTCATATAAATATAGGTGTGCCCATCCGTCTCTTTCGCTCCACTGCACAATCTCCTTGCCGCCATTGATTATTGAAAGGGGACGTACCTCCTGGTAGGTATTCATTCTCTCTTCAACCACCGGCACGAGAGTGTCGGCACCTACAGTATATGTGCAGATGTCGATGCGGTGGAGGTCGCGGCTTGAACGGGTAACAAAGAAGCGGTTATTGTCGCCGAGCCACACCGCAGGAGCGTCATGCTTGAAGCGGTCTGTATGCTTGCGGGGAGTGTAACCAACCGATATCGTCTGGTTCTTGAATTTCGAGGTGTTGATTTCCTTGCGGCTATTGTCCGACATATCAAAGATATAGAGGTGCTCAATAGGCGCTTCTTTTTCACCGGGCATCTGGTACTTGTATGTTTCGAGGGTAGGACGCGGTTCTGCAACCGAGTTGATTACCCAAAGGGGCTTGACTTCCCTTTTGTCTGTTACATTTGTTACAAAGTAGCGTGAATCAGGTGACCAGCAGCCATATACGCCTTTACGCTTGCCATTGCAGAGGGTATCGGTGTTCAGCATGCTGTATGGCTGACCGAATCCGAAATCGGGAATGCCGTCTGTGGTAATCTGTATATCAACCACAGTAGTGTCGTTTTCATCCTTTTTCAGCTTCTCGTAATCCTCCCTGCTCATACGGTAAAGGTTCAGGTCCTTTGCATATACAACAGTCTTGCCGTCCGGCGACACTGAAGCCCAGGGGAGGGATTTTTTCTCTTTCTTCTTATCTTTAAGGTGTGTGAGGGTCTTTGTAGGATAGTAATATGAGAAATAGAAAACCTCTTTCTCTGCTTTTTTCTTTTTTCCGGTAGCGGTAGTGTCCGGTTTCGCGTCCTGAGTAGAAACTACTTCAANAGTAAATGTCTTGCNGTCTGCCTGCGGCTCAAGGCNGCNGANAGGGAGCATTGTGCCGATAAACGGGTCTTTCNCAATCTCAGTGAGCTGCGCAGCGAGCTTGTCGTGGTCAAACAGCGGTGACTTTTTATTTTTTGCCGGTTCCACTATATACCATTTGGTGCCATCACCAGTTTTGTAGCTATAGTAAAAAGCATCCCCGGTGGGTACCCATATCGGGTCGACGGTAGTTGAAAACAGCATATTGCCGAGTTTTGGTCCGGCAAACCTCTGCGCAAGCTCGTAGTCAGAGCCAGCCGGCTCATTTGGCGCAGCCGAAAATGCCGCCGCACATAGCGCGACAAGCATNGACGCAGGTAATAATAAAAATTTTTTCATATTAAGAAAATGTGATTGATTGACGTTAACAGACCAGCCTCCATAGCAGCTTCGGGAGCGCAAAGGAGCGGCTTTGATGCAAAGGTACTTCAATTTTTTCACAGTGCTCCATATTTTTCCCTCCTTTATTTGTTTATTAGTGACAAATGGCTTTAATTTGCGTCATAAAAACATATTTCTGTTATGATATACAGTTTTAGAATCGTATCCGACGAAGTTGATAATTTCCGCAGGGAAATAAGCATTGATGCCGATGCAACTTTTCTTGATCTCAGAAACGCCATCTGCGACTCTGTGAAATATGACAAGAACCAGATGAACTCATTCTTCCTGTGCGATGACGGNTGGGAGAAAGGGAAAGAGATAACCCTTGAGGACATGGGCTCCGACCTGAGCGATGATGTTTACCTGATGGAGGAGTGTGTGTTAGGAGATTTTCTTGAGGATGAAGGTCAAAGGCTCATTTTTGTGTTTGNCTACCTCACCGACCGCGCNNTCTTCATCNAGCTCNAGAAAACCGAACCGGGCAAAACATTGAAGGATCCGATTTGCACCGCGGCTATGGGACTTCCTCCGAAACAGACAATCGACCTTGACGAATTTGATGCTAAGATTGACGCAAAGGCAGCCAAGGCAGCGCAGAGCGCTGAGTTTGACGATGATTTCTACGGAAGCGAGGAGTTTAACGANGACGAATTTGACGCAGCCGGATTTGAGGAGATGTCTTTTGATGACAATTGATTAATCCTCTACCGCTTAAGCACCCAGGCAAGTACATCTTTCTGGATTTTTGAGCCGGTAACCCGGTTGACAGCAAGATAAATGAATATCGAGGTGGCGCACTGGCATGCCAGGAGCGCCACTTCGTTTTCTATTACTCGTGCAAGCAATCCGGCTGGCAGCAGCGCAATGATTGCTGTTGCGGCGTATGGGAGGCTGTCGGTGATGAATGTCCACCACCTGCGCCATGAAAGGCGTGCGGCAAAAACGAGGGTGTATATCCATGCCACTGCGGCTGCCGCAATCTGCCCCCATAAAAGTATTGTTATCCCTTTTGTTGGTTCGTCCGGAGTGGATAATGTGACGTATGGGAGTGTGAGGGCAATAGCTATGAGAGCCACGGCATCCCGGATTATTTCAGTGGAAACAATAAGGGCGGTGTGCCCGCGCGCGATTATATAATTATTGTAGAGCGAGGATAGGGACACGAACACTCCACGGAGGAGCAATAGCTGGAAGAGAATTATGGCGGCATCCCATTTGTCATTGAAGCAGATATGGAAAAGGGGAGTGGCAATGACAATGGCAAGCCCGAGTGAAAATATTATAACATAAGAGCCGAAACGGTTCATCTTAGCAGTGGCAGCCGCAAATTCCTCAGGGCTATCCTGGTAGGTGCTTAGCGCGGGGAGGAAAGAAGAGGTGAGGATGCTGAGGATATTCGATACTCCCATTGTGCTCCACTTGTCTGCCTGCCCGTAATAGCTCAGGGGGAGGATTCCGGCACGGTTGCCGATGATTAGCCCGTAGACTTTGCCGAAAAGCACGTTTAGGAAGCTTGCGCCNAGCATTCCGCTCCCAACCTTGAAAAATCCCTTTATGTCGCTGAAAGAGAACCGGAAGACCGGACGCCATCCGCTTGTTATCCANAGCCCAGCCGATTTGACGGCGGCGAGGATGATAGCCTGCCACACAAGCGCCCANGCGCCGTAGCCCCACACGGCAAGAAACAACGCTATGCCGGAGCTTATGATTGTTGCAAGGGAATTGACCGCCGTCACTAATTTGACCGACATCATTTTATAGAGGCGGCTGGTCTGTACTATAGCGGACGCATTGAATACAAAGGTCAGGAACATTACCCTGCCGAGTGGAATAAGGCGGGTGTCATTGTCAAACACTCGCGCNATGANGGGCGCGCAGAGAAACATGATGACGTACACTATAGCCGCCATTCCGAGGTTGAACCAAAGCGCGGAGCTGTATTCCTCCCGCGTACAGGTTTTTTTCTGAATCAGTGCGGTTGCGAAACCGTTGTCGACAAACAGCACTGCAAATGCCTGGAACACGAGGATNGCGGCAACGAGACCGAAATCCTCCTTGGGCAGGATGTTAGCCAGCGCTATGCCGGTGCCGACATTGAGTATAACGGTGACAAAACGGTCTATGGCGGTCCACTTGATAGTGCGCGCCACTTTCTGCTTCATTTCTCCTCGACCGCCAGATGCCATTTCGCGCTTACTCGNCTATTGCTTCTACTTTTACCCCGAGGGCTCTCTTTTTAATCTGAGGATTGCCTTTGTAGAATACNGTGCCGGAACCGATNCCCATGATGTTGAGGTTTTTCGCNGCATTGCATCCTATGCTGCCTGTTCCAGCAAGGCGGCAATTAACCTCATCAGCAANCAGCCCGTCAGCCTGGATGTGACCTGTGCCGGTGCAGCTGAGTTTTGCATCAGTGCATGAACCGTAAAGGGTGATGATGCCTTTGCCAGTGTCGAGAGCACCTTCCACCGTGTTAGCCTTGACATTGCGCACGCTTATGCGTCCGTTGCCGATGACACGTGCCTTGAACTTAGGACCGGGAGCAACACTCATTACCCTTACAAGGGAGTCGCCGCTGTTTTCCACAAAGCTGAGGTAATTGGAATAAACAGTGACTTTAGGCACTTCGCGGTTCACCCGCTCCTCTTTTGGCACGAGCTGGATGTCAAGTTTGTTTGTGCCCGGGCGGAAAATAATCTGTGATGCCATTTCGGGGGTGGAGTAGAACACAGCTTTTCCAGCCGAATCAGGATTGCATACATAATCCACATTTATGCCATCTGTCACCCTAAGCTCGGTGAAATCTTTCACATCAAGCTCATATTTAGTCAAGTTCTGGCAAAACGCGGTTGTGCTGCTAATTGCCAATGCAGCAAAGGTGATAAATAATTTTTTCATAGCTATTCTTCCGTAATGATTCGTTGTTCGATTTTTAATAAAACACGGTCAAGTTCTTCGTATGTGTCGGCACGCAGCATTTCAATCCTTGTGTCGCGGAAATGCGATATGCCTTTGAAAAGGGGTGAGGCGGCAAGGTGTCGCCTGATATGCAGTATTCCTCTGTACTCGTCTATCCGGTCAATGCTTTCGCGAATCTGACGGCGGAGAAGAGCAAATTTTTCCCTTATATCGGGAGTGTTTTCAGTTTCGGTGGTTAGGAAAGATTTGATTTCCTTAAAAATCCATGGAGCTCCGATAGAAGCCCTTCCAACCATCACTCCGTCCACTCCATATTTGGCAAACGCTTCCGCAGCAAGCTGTGGAGTGGTAATGTCGCCGTTTCCGATGAGTGGAATGTTGAAGCGTGGATTTTCCTTTATCGCTGCGATAGCACTCCAGTCCGCTGAGCCGGTGTACATCTGCGAGCGTGTGCGCCCGTGAACAGTCAACGCCTGTATCCCGCAGTCCTGCAGCTGCTCGGCAAGTTCTTTTATAATGATATTGTTGCAGTCCCAGCCGAGGCGCGTCTTAACGGTCACAGGCATATTTACGGCTTTGACTACCGCAGATGTTATTTCAAGCATCTTAGGTATGTCTCGCAGCATTCCTGCCCCAGCNCCTTTNCCAGCCACTTTCTTTACTGGGCAGCCGAANTTTATGTCAAGAATGTCCGGTTNAGCTGCTTCAACAATTTTAGCTGCTTCAACCATCGGCTCAACCTCTCTGCCATAAATCTGTATTACAGTCGGGCGCTCGGCGGGGTTGATAGTGAGTTTGCGTGTTGTAGCGGCAATGTTTCTTATAAGCGCGTCTGCTGATACAAATTCGCTATACACCATATCCGCACCCTGCTCCTTGCAGATAAGGCGGAAAGAGGAGTCAGTGACANCCTCCATACGGAGCNAGCATCACCGGCTTGTCGCCAAGGTCAATTGTGCCAATTTTCATTTTGTTGCAGATATAGTAGCGTATTCTTTACGAAGTTACTCATAAAAGTTGCATCCGGCAAAAAAAACGTCTTTTAATCCAGAAAAACATTCCAACGGATAATAATTAGCAAATAGCATGGCATGAGGGCTATTTGTCAGTAAGGGACTTGCGTATTTCCCAACTCCCAGACTTATCACTACCCCTACGCGCTATATATCCGTGTTTCTTAAGATCAGAAATTATACGGGCAATGTGGCGACGGGATAATAAAGTCACACCCTCTAATTTCTCATATGAAATTTTATCATTCATACAAATCAGATAAAAAATCTGCCTATGAACATCTGATAATGAGAACGTAGTAGGATCAGATTTTACAGTGCCATTTACAGTGCCATTTACAGTGCCATTTACAGTGTCATTTACAGTGCCATTTGCGGTGCCATATATAGTGTCNCTAACAGTGTCATAAGNCGCATCACTNACTATANTTACAGTGCTATAATNTTTATAATCAGTGNNTTCTGTAGTGCCATTTGCAGCGTTAGTTACAGTGCTATTTACAGTGCCATTTACAGTGTCATTTACAGTGTCATTTACAGTGCCATTTGCCGTTTCAACT
>WFLX010320513.1_pt1 | contig 11205 bp, 12 predicted proteins | sample 4967041 | NCBI WGS metagenome assembly WFLX01 (sample SAMN12857096, study PRJNA449069) | gut metagenome | isolation source: stool from male and female vole | host: Microtus ochrogaster | place: USA:Florida | collected 2017 | reverse complement strand
TACGGCAAGATTAATCAAGAGAGAGGTTTCCGACGGTGTGATTGCTCCCGGTTATACGGAGGAGGCGCCTATCACTTTCTGTGCTTAAACCCGCATATTTCGAGCCTTACGCTGTTCGAGCTTCAGCCCGCCCTCGCGGATATGGCAAGGCGAACGGCGGAGGCGAACGGGTTTGACTGTAAGGTGGTCGAGGGCAGAGTTCAGGATATAGGCGACAGTTACAACGGCGCGTTTTCGCTAATTTTATGCAACCCGCCCTACGAGCGCGGCGGCTTTGAAAATCTCTCTTACGAAAAGGCGATTTGCAGAAAGGAAATGACGGTAACGCTGTCCGAAATCATAGACGTTGCCGCCAGAAAGTTAAAGTTCGGCGGGCGGCTTGCTATGGTCAACCGCGCCGACAGACTTGCGGAAATTTTCTACACGTTAAAGGGAAAGGGCTTAGAGCCTAAGAGAATGCAGTTTATCCGCGGTAGCGAAAACAGCGCGCCCTACGCGGTTATGGTAGAGGCGGTCAGGGGCGGCAAGCCGTCGCTTGAAATACTGCCCGATATCGTCAACACGCGCGAAAACGGAGGAGGCACGCTATGATTTATTTTGTCGCAACGCCCATAGGTAATTTGGACGATATAAGTTTGCGCGCCCTGAAAACTCTGCGCTCGGTGGACGAAATCTACTGCGAGGACACCCGCCACACCATAAAGCTTTTAAACGCTTACGAGATTAAAAAGCCGCTCTTTGCCTGTCACAAATTCAACGAGCGCGAGGCGGCGGAAAAAATAATCGCCTCGGCGCGGGGCGGCAAAAATATCGCAATTGTGTCCGACGCGGGTATGCCCGTCATATCCGACCCGGGCAACGTCGTGTGCGCGGCTTTAAAAGAGGCGGGGCTTGAGTATACGGTTGTACCGGGGGCGAACGCGTTTTTGTCGGCGCTTGTGCTTTCGGCATTGCCCGCGGACAGATTTGCCTTTATCGGTTTTCTTCCCGACAAGGAGGGCGAGCGCAAAAAGGTGCTCGAAAGGTACAAAGACTGCGACCTTACGTTGTGCTTTCACGTAGCCCCGCAGGATATTGACCGCAATATATCCTCGATGTACGCCGTTTTCGGCGACAGACGCGCGTGCGCGGTGCGCGAAATTACCAAGCTTCACGAAGAGGCGGTAGCCTTCAATCTGAAAGAAGGCTTATCGGGCGAAAAGCGCGGGGAGTACGTGATAGTCGTGGAGGGCGCGGCGGAGCGCGAGAATCCTTTAAACGCTCTTAGCGAGAGGGAACATATACTGTATTATATAGAGCGCGGAATGGACAAGAAAGAGGCGCTTAAAGCCGCCGCGCGAGACAGAGGAATAAGTAAGTCCGAGCTGTACAAATTCAGCCTGGATTTATAGGAGTATACTTATGAAGAATAAAAAAAGAAAAGACGAGATAGCGGCGGCGGACGCGGCGGTTATGCTCCCCGCGCACGCTTCGGGCGGCAAGCGTAAGGCTAATGACGCAATACCCGCACAGCCCGAAAAGATGACCATTTACGAGTATGAGGAAAAGTACGTTAAAAGGCAGAATACCNAGAGCGCGACGTTCTTTCTNCGGCTGTTAATCGCGCTTATCGGCGTATTTTTCGTATGGTGCTTTTTCACCTTATCGAAGAGCATCTGGGAAATGAACGAATACGCGGGCTACGCGGCGGCGGGCGTTTCGCTGATTTTGTTCATTGTTTTCTACATAGTGCCCGTGGTCAAGATTTTAAAGACCGACTACTTCGTGACGGCGGTCAACTACAAGACTGCCGCGGCGGCTAAGCGCAAGAACAAAAAACTGCGCTTCGAAATCGCCGAAAAAATCGTCGATTTGTGCCACAGCGTTGCGGGCGTGGGCTGGTACGACAGCGCGACCGTCGAAAAGCTGGAGGCGGGCGTTAAGTACCACGACGACGGCGTTATAAAGGAAAACCTGACCGCGCTGTATAACGGCTCGGTTAAAAGGAGCGCGCGCGACGTCATCTTCAAGTGTTCGATGAAATCGGCAATGTATTCCGCGCTCTCGCAGGAGAGCAAAATCGACACAATGCTGGTTGCGACCGTCAATCTTCAGATGATTAAGGACATAGTTTTCCTGTACGGCTTCCGTCCGTCGGACACGCGGCTCGTCAAAATTTTCGCGGCGGTGGTGCGCAACGCGCTCATTGCCTACGGGCTCGGCGGGCTGAAAATCGGCAACGGAATTGCGCGCACGGTGGGCGACGCGGCAAAGGGCATACCCCTTTTGGGTTCGGTCATTTCGGTGCTTGTCGACAGCTCGGTTCAAGGCCTTGCCAACGGCACGCTGTCGGCGGTCATAGGCTATCAGACCATACGCTATCTCAATACCGAATATAAATTGCAGAACATTCTGGACGGCGTGGACGTGGGCGAAACGGAGGAAGAGCTTGCCGAAACGTGCGAGGATATCGAGAAGGAACTCAGAAAGAACAAGGGCAAGCGCGGACCCGTGCCCGTATAAATAGGTAAAAGTTAAGCCCCGCGGCGATTTCGCCGCGGGGCTTTAATGTTATTCGATTAGATATCGGTTTCCGTATCGGCTGCCGCTTCGGTTTCAGCTTTTTCAACGGTAGCAGCGGCGGTTGCCGTGCCGTCCTTGAAGTAGCCGATGTTTCTTTCCTTGTTCGGGTCGAACATAAGATTGCAGATAGAAGCAACCAACTGGTAGATGCCGAACGTTATCATCGTAAGGAAGAAGTAAGCTAACGACCTGGACTTATATCCCGCGGGCTTAAGCGAAGTATGATTGATAACGATACTTCCTATCCAACCGAGGAAAAACGTAAGCAAAAAGCGTACAAGATTGTTGTTGTTTTCCATAATGACCTCTCTTAAATGTAAAAATTTTGTGAATTTATTATACAATACGTATATGTCACTGTCAAGAAGTTTAGAACACTTTATACGTCAATATATAACCTTATCTATAACGCCGCCGCCGAGGCAACGCGTGTCATCGTAAAACACCGCGTACTGCCCCTCGGTGACCGCGCGCTGTTTCTCCGCAAATTTTACACGCACGTTACCGCACTCGGGTATAATCGTAACTCGCTGTTCGCCCTGACGGTAACGGAACTTGGCGGTACATTCGAAGGGGGATATGGGCGGGGCAATGCCTATCCAATTTAAGCCGCTGACCTCGCACTCGCGCGAATACAGCGGGCTCTCGTCGCCGTGCGACACGTATANAATATTGTTCTGCAAATCCTTTTTNACGACGAACCATCTGCCGGTTTCGCCGCTTTTGCCGCCGATATTTACGCCCCTTCGCTGACCTATCGTGTAGTGCATAAGCCCGACGTGCTCGCCGACCTCTTCGCCGTCCAAAGTGAGTATTTTTCCCGACTTGGTGGGCAGATATTCCATAAGGAATTTGCGGAAGTTGCGCTCGCCGATAAAGCATATGCCCGTACTGTCCTTCTTTTTCGCCGTGGCAAGCCCGTTCTTTTCCGCAATTTTTCTGACCTCTTCCTTGGGCAAATCCGCAAGCGGGAAGAGTACGTTTGCAAGCTGAGGCTGGGTAACCTGATTTAAAAAATAGGTCTGGTCCTTGCCCTCGTCGCGAGCCTTTAAAAGGTAGTGGTTGCCGTCCGCATTATGGTCGATGCCGCAATAGTGCCCCGTGGCGATATAGTCCGCGCCGAGCGATAGGGCGTACTCTCTGAACGGCCCGAACTTGATTTCGCGGTTGCACAAAACGTCGGGATTGGGCGTTCTGCCCGCCGCATACTCGGCTAAGAAGTACTTGAAAACGCGCTCTTGGTACTGCTCGGCAAAGTTCACGCTGTAATAGGGGATATCCAAAAGCGTGCACACTCTGCGCACGTCGGCGAAGTCGCTCTCCGCCNTGCACGCGCCGTCCGCGCCGCTCTCTTCCCAGTTGAGCATAAACAAGCCTATTACGTTGTAACCCTGCTCTTTTAATAAAAGCGCCGCGACGGAACTGTCCACGCCGCCGCTCATACCCACAACTACGGTTTTCATAANCGACAAAANTATAACACGGCTTGCCGCCGTTTGCAATAAAATGCGTTTGCGTTTGCGCAATTTCGGTGGTATAATTGCGGTATGAGTTTACCTGTTGACGACAATATTTTACTTTCGCTTGTCAATACGCGCTTGCGCGATGGCGACGCGCTCGCCGATTTCTGCGCGGAGTACGGCGCGGACGAGGGGGAGCTTACTGAAAGACTTGCCCGTGCGGGCTACGCGNTCGCCGAANAGAGCAACTCATTCAAGAGGGTTTGAAAATGGAAAACGTAGAAGAAAAATTTTTGCGCTACNTGCAGGTNGATACGNCGAGCGACGAGGACAATTTCGACAACACGCCCTCGACCGAGTGCCAGAAAGAACTTGCGAAAATGCTGTGCGNCGAGCTCAANGCTATGGGCTTNAATGCGGAGGTCACCGAGCATGCGTACGTCTATTCGTGCATACCCGCAAACTGCGCGGCTAAGTACTCGATAGGCTTTATCGCGCACCTCGATACGGTTTCCCAGCCGAGCGGTATAGGCGTAAAACCGATAGTTCGCGACGGTATAATCACTTCCGACGGCACTACGGTGCTGGGCGCGGACGACAAGGCGGGCGTTGCCGAGATTATGGCGCTTGCCGAATACCTTGTAAATCACCCCGAAGTAAAGCACGGCAAAATCGGCATTGCGTTCACTCCCGACGAGGAAATCGGACACGGCGCGAAGCTTTTTGACGTGGAAAAGTTCGGTTGCGATTTCGCGTACACGGTCGACGGCGAGGAGCTGGGCGAGATTACCTACGAAACCTTCAACGGCGCGTGTTTCGATTTAGAAATTACGGGCGTGAATATTCACCCCGGTCAGGCCAAGGGAAAGATGATAAACGCCGTTTGCGTTGCCAACGAGTTTATAAACTCCTTGCCCGCTTCCGAACGCCCCGAAACGACCGAGGGCAGAGAGGGATATTATTTTATCACGGATATTGCGGGCGGCGTGGAAAGGTGCGCTGTGCACGGCATTATCCGCGACCACGACAGGGCGGAGTTTGCAAGGCGCAAGCAGTTCGTGACGGCTCAAATCGAGAGGCTGAACGGCGTTTACGGCGGAAGACTCGCGTTCAAGATGCGCGACCAGTACTATAACTGCGCCGAGGTGATTGCGCCGCATATGCATTTAATCGCCAACGCCAAGGCGGCGATGGAAGCGGCGGGGGTTGAGCCGCTGGAATTTCCCATAAGAGGCGGCACGGACGGTTCGTCGTTGTCGTTTATGGGACTGCCGTGCCCGAATATCTGCACGGGCGGNCACAACGCGCACGGACTCAACGAGTTCGTTTCGGTGCGGGATATGCATAAGGTTGTGGAAATTTTAAAGGGGATAGTCAACGCTTACGCAAAAGGTTGATTTTTTGCCGTTCGCGGGATATAATTGTTTAAGAATGTGTATCCGTAGCTCAGTTGGATAGAGCACGAGCCTCCGACGCTCGGTGCCGCTGGTTCGAATCCAGTCGGGTACACCAATAGCCCCGCACATTCGGCGCGGGGCTATTTTTGCAATCGAGATAATAANATTCAATAACGTAGGGGTAATTTATGAGCGAAGAAATTATTAAAAAGAATAATCATTTTTATTCAAGGTTTCATATAAAAAAATGGAAAGAAAACGGCGGTAAAATTTTTGATAAATTTGAAGGTACCAAAAGAAAGATAGAAATTAACAAAGATTTTACAAAAGAGTACTATTATTCCGAGAACGAACCTAATAATGAGCTTGAGGACAGAATCGGCGACTTCGAGGCTTATATCGGTAGCATAATAAAAAAAGTAGATACCGCAAAAGACAGTGTTGAGTTGACCGGCAAAGAGTATGAAATTTTAAAGCTTTATTGCGTGTTGTGTGCAAACAGACATCATTTTTCAACTGAAGTTATTAAAAGCGACGAGTCGGGGATATATCAAAGTAATAATTATCTTTACGGTGTGTACAGTATTCTAAAGAAAGAAGACGCTTTGGAAATGACCAAATATATTTTGGAAGAATTTGAGCGACTGAAAAAACAAGACAAGGTACAAGCGACTATATACAGCCAAATTATTTCATATTATCCCTGTGTGGTGACAAAAGGACTTCATCTCGAAATACTTAAAAGAGATAAGCCGGATATAATAATATCCGACCGTTGTTGTTTGACTGAGAATACGCTCGACTCCGATTATCTTTATACTTATGTGCCGGTTTCGCCGTATACCGCACTCTTTCTTATTAAAAGCAAATATTATCTTGATTTTGAGACGTTTGAATATACGAAAGAGCGGTTCGGGCGAAAGTATGGCGGAGGTATGACCGACCCCTATCTTTCCGTCGTGTTTAAGGGGCGGGAGCAGTTGCTTTTTTCATCTGCCTACTGGATACGTTCGAACGTCCACGTCCGTGAAGTTTATTTTGCACAGGAACGGGCGAATCAGGTAACTCTCAAGATAAAAGAAATGCCCTCGGGCATAGTAAAGCAGATGAACAGCATGCTTTGTGAGGACGGAGATTTAATTTTGTATTGCGATGAAACTGCGCTTGAAGCCGCGCTCAAAGACAGAATGCCTTATAGGGAAATCGATTTGTATTAATCGGGTTGTGCGTATTTAACTTAGCATTTAAGCCTTTTTGCGGCGGAAAAGTTTTTCAAGCTTGGATACGAGTTTGTCGTTGAAAACCACAAACTTATCCCAGAAAAACTCGGTGACAAAGTTGATAAGCAGCAAAATTACCGTAACGAGCATGCCGAAAGCGTCGCCCCATAAACTTACTAGATATTCGCCGAGTATGGCAAACGGCACTACAATCAAGAGGTTATATACGACTACCAGCGCCATGGCAATAGGTATGTTGGACGAAGCCTTGAAGGTGAACTTTCTGTTAAACGTAAAGTTCCATACAACCGATGCGGTTAGAGCAATCGGGTAAGCTTGCCAATAGGTCAAAGCGTGCGTCCAGTCGAACAGCGTGGACTGCAACAAAAACTGTATTATTCCCGCCGAAAGCGAGAACACCGTGAATTTCAAAAATTGCAGAAACTGCTGCTTTTTCGTGAGCTTAACAGGCTGTTCATTCTGCAGTTCGACAGGCTCTTCGCCCTGTTCGGCTTCCGCCGAAATTATTTCTCCGTTTTCCATAGGCAGTATATTATCACTCTCAAGCAAACTAATCAAGTGATTTTATGCGGCTGTAATAAATTATTATGACAATATCAGCTATGCAAACGCGCTTGACAACGTAACAAAAATGTGCTAAAATGCATATATAATTTTATACAGCACAATAAAACCGCGCGCCCGTAACGGCGGTGGTCGGAGGAAAAATATGGCGGTCAAAAAAACGGCAGAGAGCAAAGCAACGAAGATTTATCACATTTCCAAGAGAAAGGAAGATAACAGGTGGCAGGTCAAAGCGCAGGGCGCGGATAAGGCGTTAAAGCTGTTTTTAACTCAGGCGGAGGCGATAGCGTTTGCCAAGAAGACGGCTGGCAATCAGGACGCCAAAATTATGATTCATAAAGAGGACGGGTCTTTCCGCCGCCTTACTTATTAATTATTTAATTTAACGGTAACGCGCCCGCGCAACTTTCGTTGCGCGGGCGCTTTGTTTTGTCGTGAATTGTTTGTTTAATTTAAAAAGCGGTTAAAGTATTTGGCTTAAGCGACACGCTTTGTTTTTGTGTTACGGCTACATTCGTTTGACAAGTTTTGATATAGCGTATAAAATATATACCAAATAAATGCGAGGTAATTTAAGTGATAAAAATCGACGTGTTTTCGGGTTTTCTGGGCGCGGGCAAAACGACGCTTATAAAAAAACTCATTAAGGAAGCTTACGCGGGCGAAAAACTCGTTTTAATCGAGAACGAATTTGGCGAAATCGGCGTTGACGGCGGCTTTATGAAGGAAGCGGGCATTACAGTCAACGAGCTCAACTCGGGCTGTATCTGCTGTTCGCTTGTCGGCGACTTTGCCGAGGCTTTGAAAAAGGTCGCGTCCCAGCTTAAGCCCGACAGAATTTTAATCGAGCCGTCGGGCGTGGGCAAGCTTTCCGACGTCGTGCGCGCGGTAGAGAGGGCAAATATCGAAGGCGCGAAAATCAATTCGCTCACGGCGGTCGTCGACGCGAATAAGTGCAAGATATATATGAAGAACTTCGGCGAGTTCTTCAACGACCAGATAGAGAGCGCGGCGTGCATAGTATTCAGCCACGCCGACGTTGCAAGCTCGGAAAAGCTCGCGACCGCGGTTAAGCTCGTGCGCGAACACAATCAGGGCGCGACAATCGTCACCACCGAGTGGGACAAGCTCGACGGCAAGCAGATATTGGAGGCTATGGAGCACGCGTCCACCTTAGAGAGCGAGCTCGAAAAGCTGACTCACGAGGAAGAGCATCATTGCTGTCATCACCACCACGACCACGACGAAGATGAGCACGACCACGAGCACGGTCACTGCTGTCACCACCACGACGAGGCCGATGACGACGAGGAAGAAGAGCACGAACACCATTGCTGTCACCATCATCATGACGACGGGGACGAGCATGAACACGGTCATTGCCATCACCACGACCACGAGCACGAACACGAACATCATCACCATCACCACCATGCCGACGACGTCTTTACAAGCTGGGGCGTGGAGACTTCCGATAAGTTCACGGAAGAGGGACTCAAAGCCGCGCTTGCAGAGCTTTCGGACAGCACGCGTTTCGGCACGGTACTGCGTGCAAAGGGCATAGTTGCGGGGCAAGACGGGAAATGGCTGCATTTCGACTACGTTCCCGGCGAGGTAAACGTGCGCTACGGAGCGGCGGAATACACGGGCAGACTGTGCGTTATCGGCAGTAAAATCGACGAAGAAGAATTAAAAGAGCTGTTCGGCGTTTAATATGCAAGAGATATCGGTATATTTATTTCTCGGGTTTCTGGACTCGGGGAAAACGAAATTCATACAGGAAACGCTGGAAGACCCCAGAATGGAAAACGGCGAGCGCACTCTGCTTTTAATCTGCGAAGAGGGCGAGGAAGAGTACGCGGCCGAGAAATTTCAGGTTAAAAACGTAGCAATCGAGCGCATAGAAAAGCCCGAAGATTTAAACGAGGGCAACCTATATTTTCTCACGCGCAAAACGAGAGCAAAGCGCGTCGTCGTGGAATATAACGGCACCTGGCTTTTACAGCAGTTTTTCGACGCTATGCCCGAAAGCTGGGTAATAAACCAGATGATGACCTTCTTCGAAGCGGCGACTTTCGTAAGCTACAACAAGAATATGCGCCAGCTTGTCTTCGACAAAATCAATATGACGCAGCTCGTCGTGTTCAACCGCTTTAAGGGCGAATACGAAAAGGAAGAATATCACAAAATAGTTCGCGGGATATCCCGCCGTCCCGACATAGTTTACGAATATGTGGGGGGCAAAGCGGAGTACGACGAAATCGAAGACCCCATGCCTTTCGACGTCGACGCGCCCGTAATCGAAATAGAGGACAAAGATTTCGCGCTCTTTTACCGCGATTTGTCCGAAAAGCCCAAGGAGTACGAGGGCAAGACGGTTTCATTCAAGGGTATGGCGGCGGTGTCCAAAAAACTGCCCGCGGACTGTATCGTCATCGGCAGATTTATTATGACCTGTTGCGAGGCGGATATCGCCTACGACGGCTTTGCGCTCAAGACGGGCAGGCTTATAGCGGGAGTGGAAACCAAGGACTGGCTTAAGATAGTTGCCAAAGTGGGGTATGAGTACAGCCCCGTTTACAGGCAGGAAGGACCCGTGCTCATTGCCGAAAAAATCGAGCGCGCCGAGCCGCTTCCCCCCGAAGAAGCCGTCGCAACGTATTATTAAATAATAAGGAAAATTTTCCGACATGACAAAAGTTAAAGAGAAAAAAGCAAGAAAGTCCGAAAGACCTACGGTCAAGGAATATATAAAAGAACGTATAAAGGACATACCGCTGGACATAATGATGGGCGCGTTTATCGCGTTCTGCATTGCGTCGATTATATATTTTATATGTATAGGTCAGTACCGCGATATTCCTATCGGCTGTGCGTATATGGCAATCGTGTTCGTGTTCTATCTTGCCGAATACACGCTTAACGTGCGCGCGCCTTACGGCTACACGGTATTTATGCTTTTATTCGTGCTCTTCTGTTTCCTCGGCGCGAGCTATAACTTCTACGGACTTATTCCCAGCCTCGACGATATACTGCACGCGGCGTGGGGCATAGTGTTCTCGGTTGTCGGAATAATTCTGATAAAATCGCTTATCGGCGCGCCCAAGACGTCGAAGGGAGTAATTGCTTACGTTCTGTTCGGACTCGGCTTTGCAATGTTCTTATCCGTGCTGTGGGAAATTTACGAGTTCTCGGGCGACAGTATTCTGCACTCGATGGATATGCAGCAGGATACGATTGTCAAGCATTTCCATTCGTTCTTTTTGCACGACCCTTACGACAATCTGCACACGGTTGAAATCGACGGCATTACCAAGACTGTAATAACGTATATGGAAAACGGAGTAGAGAAAACGTTAACCATTGACGGCTACCTCGATTTGGGCTTGCTCGATACTATGTTCGACCTTATCTTCTGCTTTGCCACTACGGTTGTTTTCACGATTGTGCTTGCAATCGACTGGTGTAAGGGCAAGTATTTCTACCGCTTTATTATCCCCGCGCTCGTGGGCGAAAAGTACGATAGGCACGGCAATATGATTGAAGTAGGCGGTGCGAGCGGTGCGACCACTGCGGAGGCGGGTGGTGCGACCACTACGGAAACGGGTGAGAAGCAACCCGAACCCGAACAACCCGAACAAACCGAACCTGAAACGCAAGAAAATCAAGAATAAACAAAAGCCCCGCGGCGAACCGCCGCGGGGCTTTTAATATTTACCGCCAAAAGCTTTCGTTTGCTTGATTTTTTATTTCGGGTGCGCTATAATAACCGTGCTACACATTCGAATACCATAACTAGGGAGTACAACGGTAAAAACGTGCTCTCTTCCTTAGTTATGGAAAAATGTGTAGCAACATTGAGAGATGCGTTTTTCGGCGTGTTTCTCAAAGAAGCACGCTTTTTTAATTGGAGGATTTTATGAAAAAGAGGTTTTTAATCGCCTTATTGTTTCTTGTAAGCGTGGTTGCCTGTGCTCTCGG
>WFLX010382505.1_pt1 | contig 11206 bp, 4 predicted proteins | sample 4967041 | NCBI WGS metagenome assembly WFLX01 (sample SAMN12857096, study PRJNA449069) | gut metagenome | isolation source: stool from male and female vole | host: Microtus ochrogaster | place: USA:Florida | collected 2017 | reverse complement strand
CTTTTGCAACCGCCGGGAGGCTTGCCTCCCGATCCTCACTGTCGGAGACAAGCCTCCCGAGCGGGCACTCCTTTTAATATTCACCCTCAAACCAGCTATCATAATGGGCAGACGCCTCCCCGGCCACGACTACCGCGCCAAGTGCAAATACCATATCACCATGACCAAAGCGCCCGGCTGTCCCGACTTCGGCCATCTCACCGGCGGTACGATAGCCCCCAAAGTAGCCTACTCCCCCATCGGCCTCCACNTCNGCCGNCACCTGCGCCTTCTCCCNGCNCTCCACCCCCGGATCGAATTGAAACAATATATCNTAATGCCCGATCACATCCATCTTCTCCTCTTCGTGACCGACACCCTCGACCTTCCCCTCGGCAACTACCTTGGCAAGTGGAAAAACCGCCTCCACAAAACCACCCCGGCTATCCTCTCCTCAGCCGCCCCCACCGAAGGCGCATACGCTGCCGAAACAGCCTTTACAGCCTTTACTTCTGCAGAGAGCGCCGGAGGCTCCTTTCCCATCTTCACGGAAAACTTCCACGACAGAATTATCTTTCCGGGGCAAGACCTAAACGCCGTCTACGAATATATCCGCGCCAATCCTTACCGCCTGGCTGTACGCCGGGAGTGTCCCGGATTTTTCCGTAGAATCCACAATTTCCGGATTGATGGCAACTGCTATCAGCTCTATGGCAATCCCTTCCTGATCCGCAACCCCTTCAAGGGAGCCGTCATCGTCCACAGACGCTACTCTCCATCGGAGCTGGCCTCCCTCACCGACCGCTGGATGCACATTGCCGCCAATGGCGGAGTACTCGTCTCCCCGTTTATTTCGGAGGCGGAGAAGAGCATTATGTACGAGGCCGCCAGCTTAGGAGGCCGGATTATCAAGATACAAAACCGGGCTTTTCCTGACAAGCGCTTCAAACCGGCAAAAGCCGAGTTCGAGCTCTGCGCTGAGGGGCACCTGCTCCTGGTGGCCCCGATGCCGGAGAGCGCCACCTATCACACTCCTTTCCTCCCGGAGGGCAAGCTACCGGGAGATACCGTCTCCAGGAGTGAGTGTCTGCTCATGAACGCCCTGGCCGAAGCCATAGTCGACGGTCGCTTCGGCTAATCGGGAGGCCAGCCTCCCGGCGGTTGCAAAAGAAGCGAAGCGCCAACAAGCAAAGCCAGCAATGACAGCAAAGACAGAGAAGCCAGAAAAGACAAGAGAAGACAAGAAAAGACAGGCGCAAATCCGTGAGTGGATTTGCGCCTGTCTTTTTTGCTACTGCCGGGAGGCTTGCCTCCCGATTTGCCGAGGCTTGCAAGCGGCGGAGCCGAGCTGACGGGAGGCCCGTCTGGCGGNTAGCGGAGGCCCTTGACGCGCTTGCTGGAGGTCAGCAGGTAGATGNTCAGCAGTGCGTAGGCGANGCNGCCGAGTANCTNGGTGAGCTCGAAGCTGAGCGGGCTTTCGTATTCGAAGCCGGCAAAGCGTGTGATGGCGGCGAACACTCCGAAGAGGGCGCCTCCCGCTATCAGGCCTGAGGAGATAAGCGTGCCGCGGTCACGGCGCGCGTCATTGACTTTCTGGTCTTTCGAGGAGTTGCTCACAAAGTAGGCGATAGCGCCCCCGACAAGCATGGGGGTGTTGAGCGAAAGGGGAATGAACATGCCCAGGCAGAAAGCCAGAGCCGGCACACCCAGCCAGTTCAGGATGAGAGCCAGGATGGCGCCGGTCATGTAGAGTATCCAGGGAGTGTCGCCACCCNTCATNNGNGGCTCGATGACACTGGCCATTGCGTTAGCCNGAGGTGCGACAAGCGCATTCTCNCCNTCGAAGCCGTAGACCTGGTTGNGCACCATGATAACACCTNCGACGGTGGCTGNTGACACGAGCGTGCCGAGGAATTTCCAGCTTTCCTGCTTCTTGGGGGTAGAGCCGAGCCAGTAGCCAATCTTGAGGTCGGTCACGAATCCGCCGGCCATCGAGAGGGCCGTGCAGACCACGCCTCCGATCACCATCGAGGCGACAATGCCGCTCGTGCCGCTAAGACCGATAGCCACGAAGATGGCAGATGCGATGATAAGTGTCATGAGCGTCATTCCCGACACGGGGTTTGACCCGACAATAGCGATTGCATTTGCAGCCACTGTCGTGAAGAGGAAGGCGATCACTGCGACAACCAGCCAGGCGACCGCAGCCTGCCAGAAGGTGCTGATCACTCCAAACCAGAAGAAGAGGAGCACTGCGATCAGCGCCAGGGCCGAGAAGAATACAATGTGCTTCATGGAGATGTCTGTCTGCCAGCGCACCTCCTTGGCTCCGGCCTGCTTGCCCTTGAGCTCGCGGGCGGCCAGTCCGACGGCCTGCATGATAATCGGCCACGACTTGATAATGCCGATTACACCTGCCATAGCAATGCCGCCGATACCCATCTTGCGGGCGAAATCGGCAAACAGCACGTCAGTGGCCATGGCCTGGAACTCCGGCGAGCCGTATGTGCCGAGCAGCGGTATCACGATCCACCATACGAATATGGAGCCTGCGAAGATGACGAACGCGTACTTCAGCCCGACGATATATCCCAGGCCCAGAAGGGCGGCTCCGGTGTTGCAGCTAAGCACGAGGCGCGTCTTTTCCATCAGCGCCGTGCCCCAGTTGGAGGCTGTCGAAGTCACAGTCTCAGCCCACCAGCCGAAAGTGGCGACAATATAGTCGTATATGCCACCCACGAGCATAGCCGAGATGAGTGTCGCGGCCTGGCCTCCCTCCTTGGACGCGCCCGCGCCGGCACCCGATATGAGCACCTGCGTGGTGGCCGTAGCCTCAGGGAAGGGATACTTGCCGTGCATGTCCTTCACGAAATAGCGGCGGAAGGGTATGAAGAAGAGGATGCCGAGTATGCCTCCGAGCAGCGAGCTGAGGAATATCTGATAAAACTGCACGGTGATGTCGGGATACTTGGCCTGGAGGATAAACAGCGCAGGCAAGGTGAAGATAGCTCCGGCTACGATCACGCCCGAGCATGCCCCGATCGACTGGATAATCACATTCTGGCCCAAGGAATTCTTCTTGCCCAGAGCATTGGACAGACCCACAGCGATGATGGCGATGGGTATGGCAGCCTCGAAGACCTGGCCTACCTTGAGACCCAGATATGCGGCGGCGGCACTGAACACNATGGNNATCACCAGGCCGGTGATGACAGAGTAAGGAGTGACCTCCTTCTGGTCATGGGCCGGGTGCATCACCGGAGTGTACTGCTCGTCGGCCGCAAGCTCCCTGAACGCATTCTCCGGCAGTCCGGTCGGCGTCAACGGTTCTTGGTTGTTACTCATGTTTAGGTTAGTTTTTTTGTAAATTTTTCGCGAATTTAATCATTTTTTACTGTTTATTAAAATTAGTTTAAACTTTTTATTTATCTTNGTATCAAAATTNCAAGTTGACGCTGTAAAAAGCGGATCTGTAAATCAACCTAAACCTTTATAAACCATTCAGCATGAAAAAATCCTTACTTCTGTCCGTCGCAGCGCTTTCAGCCTTGGCGGCAAACGCTGAAACGCAAATCTTCCCCTGCGACGAGCTCGGAATCGTCGGCGGCGTATCGCAAAACGGCCGCTACGCAGCCATCTATGATGATGAGAACTCCATGGGCTACCTTTGGGACGCCGAGAATCCCGAGGAGTACAAGCTCATCGATGGCGTAGAGTCCGGCAAGGTATCTCTCTACGATGTCAGCAACGACGGCATAGCCGTGGGCAACTTCTATCAGAAGGGTGGCCGCTATATCCCCTGCTACGTCACTCCCGACGGCGAGGTGCATGCCCTCGAACTCTCTCCCTACGCGCTCAATACCAACGTAGCCACCAACGTCAACTCTGACGCCTCCATCATCACAGGCTACTGTTTCTTCAATTCTCCCTACGAGGATGTGCCCGGCCTGTACACCCCCACGCAGTGGTTCCGCAACGAGGATGGAGAATATGAGATGGTGGTCTACAGCGACCTCGACCTCCCCGCTCACCAGGGCTTCATCACCCGCGCAGCCTCTGAAGACGGCCGCGTGATCGCCGGCCGCCTCTATTGCGGCGCCGGTTCCGAAATCCCCGCCCTCGTAGTCGACGGCGAGCTGAAGATCTTCAACGAGCTTGAGACCAGATTGGAGCCCTTCTACTATAAGGACAAGCTCCTGGGATACTATGAGGAGTACTATGTGGACGGCTACCACGACGGCTGGACAGGCGAGTTCTTCTCCGGCGAGTTCAGCTTCATCGACGCCTGGGGCAATGTCTATGGCTACCGCACCAAGGTAGAGGACCTCGACCCCGAGAAGGGCGATGGCAACCTCACCCACTGGGCCTGCATCTACAACCTCGAGAACGATGAATGGTGGGACTTCCCCGCAAGCAACGGTCTCCAGGGCTTCACCTGCGGCCTCAACCGCCACTACATCTTCGCCAACGGCAACCGCTACATAGAGAGCAATGAGGACATGGACGACATGAAGAGCGTGACCACCTCCTTCGGCTTCACTCCTCCCGCAGCCCTCGCAGGCGTGATGCGCTGTTCAAAGGATGGCAAGGTGCTCGGCGCCACCACCCAGGTGATGAACCCCGCAACTCAGGAATACCAGTACTTCCCCCTGATGATCGTCCTCGACGAGCCCTTGGAGGCTGAGATGGATAGCGTGGAAGTCCTCATGGAGAATGACCTCTACATCGTCCTTTCCACCGGCCGCATCGACATCGCCAACGCCGAGGGCACCGTATACGACCTCAACGGCCGCATCATGGGCTCCGGCTCCACCATCCGCGTCGCTCCCGGCACTTACGTAGTGAAGTCCGGCGACAACTCCCGCAAGGTGATGGTGAAATAATACCGACACTCAATCAAAACTTACCTTACAATGAAGCATTTGTCATCACTGGCATTGCTGACCCTCACGACGCCGATGTGGGCTTCCACATCGGCGCCGTCAAATATATGGCACACTGAGTTCTCAACGGGTTCCCTCCCCGCGGGAGTCACAGTGAGCCGCACGGGTCAGGCCACCNCCGTCNAGGGGCACTATNAACACGGATTTACTGAAANCGGCTGGAGCGTAGAGCAGTTCGACTTCGATTTCTGCGCAATGTGCCCCACCTCCACCAATGCAGACACCCCTATAGACGCCCTCCTCACCACACCCTCCTTCTCTGTCCCCGCCGAAGGGGCAGTGCTCACTTGGGAGGCCCGCTCTGTGCTCCCCGGCATGGATGAGTCATACGAAGTGCAGGTCATCGACCCGGCTGCAGAGAACCCCTGCGTGCTGAAGTATGAGGTCTCAGCCGAAGCATCCGACCGTTTTGTCACCCGCAGCCTTGACCTGAGCCCTCTCGCAGGCCGCAGCAACATTTCGGTGACATTCCTCTGCACCAGCGTCAACAAGTACATGCTGGCCATCAATTCAATCTCCNTAGNCAATTNNGNGAGCTACNGCGTCAGCGCCCGCAACACCACCGCCCGCTTCGCCCAGAACGCCGTTCCGGCAGGGGGCGTCTTTAACGTATGCGGCACCCTGCTCAACACAGGCAACCGCGAGATTCCCGCCGGCTCAGTGATACGCGCCATCTCCGCAGGCCGCGAGATAGGCTCGTCCACACTCAGCGCTCCCCTCGCGGCCGCCGAGACAGCCGACTTCTCCTTCCCCGCCGACCCCGCTGACAATGCCACTTCCGACTACACAGTGGAGCTCGTGCCCGCTGACGGATCGTCCATCGAGCTGTTTGCATCTGATGTAACCCGCTCCTACTTCGCCCGCAACCATTTCATCGACGAAGGCACCGGCGTATGGTGCAACAACTGCCCCCAGGGAGCACTCGACATCGACGCCCTCGAAAATGAGTTCCCCGGCCAGATCATACCCGTGTGCACCCACGTTAACGATGTCTTCGCCAACGACGGCNACTGGNCNAACCTGNANNTCTACGNCGTGNCCTNNTTCNTGCTCGNCCGCANGNGTGACACGGCATACAGCGACACGCGCAAATTTGACAATTATCTCTATGGCGCCACAATCGCTCAGCTTGAGATGAAGTCGTGCGAAATGTCGACCAATGGACAGAAGGCCTCTATCTCAATGGAAGTCACTGTATCTGAAGACCTCGACAACTCCACAGGCAAATATGGCATCGGCTACGTGCTGACCGCCCCCTTCTACGTGCCTGACGGCGACAAGTCCTTCATGCAGCAGAATATGAGCTCCGCCGCCAAGGCTAAACAATATTATTTCCTTCCTACCGTTATACCATCAAGCCTATCTTTCTACCGCCACGTTTCACTATCCTCTGACTACGCTTTCGAACCGGTCCCGGGGTCCCTCCCCGAGATTGTCAAGGCGTATGATCCGGTGACTGTGGAACTGAATCTGGGATGCCCGGATCTGGTGACCACCATTGACGAGGCAACGCTTGTGGCTTACGTGCTCGACATGACAAACGGTGAGATACTCAACGCAGTGTCATACCGTATCGGCGACGAGATCGAGAGCAATGTAGGCACAGGAATGCTTACCGTAGACGTTGAGGACGCTTCCGCAGCCCCCGTCTACTACACCCTTCAGGGCGTCAAGGTGGCCAATCCCGCACCCGGCCAGATGGTGATAGAGCGACGCGGCTCCGCAGCACGCAAGATTGTGGTGCGCTGAATAACCTTCATCAACCTGAATTAAGAATTTTTAAGATCAATGAAACATACCATCATTCCGATTGCGGCCCTGTTCGCCTTCGCCCTTCCGGCATCAGCCCACACCGTGTTGTTTGACCAGAACTTCGACGGCGAATGGACTCAGGATTTTCCCACGCTCCTTGAGCTTGACCATCTCCCCCCTCTGGCAAACGTAGCCACGCTTTTCCAGAACGGCGACGGAGTGGCCCAGCCCTGGTGGCCCGTGCGCGACTATAACACCGCGACCGACCGCTTCCTCTGCTCCCACTCCCTCTATCAGTATGATGGCGCATCAAACGACTGGGTATCTTCGCGCGCCATCGAGATTCCCTCCGAAGGCTTCAATCTGACCTTCGGCGCGCAGTCCTACATCTTCCGCAAAGGTGGTAAGCTTTCAGATCTGCGTGTCTACATCACCGAAGAGCCCATCTCGGCCGGCAACCTCCCCACGGAGCCTGTGCTCTTTGTGGAGCAGGTAGGCGAGGGCAAGTCCGCCGACGAGATCGAGGGTGACTTCCTTCCGTTTGAAATCAACCTTGACAAGTGGGCCGGCAAGACCATCTACATCAGCTTCGCCAACCTCAACTACGGACAGGACATCCTGGCTATAGACAATGTGCTCGTGCAGCGCCTTGACAAGGCTGAGGTCACTCTCACTCCTCCCCCGGCATACGTGCTCAACGGCGCTTATCCCGTATCAGCTACTGTTAAAGCCACCGANCCCNAAGGCCNTCAGGGCTGGACGCNGACCTNCGANGACGGCACGGGCAGCCCCGTTGTCAAGACCGGAGAGGCCCTGAAGGAGGGCGAGTCCCTCACTTTCGACTTCTCCGGCACAGTTGAGCCTGACAGCAAGTCGGCCTTCAAAGTCACTCTCGAGGGCCCCGGCATGATGCCCGTCATCGCTGACGGCGAAGTCACCGGCCTCGCCTTCCTGCCCAAGCACCGCGTGCTCTTCGAGGAGGCTACCGGCACTTGGTGCGGCAACTGCCCCTTAGGCGCGTTCACCGTGGAGAGCATGATGCTCGACGAGAACATGTCTGACCGCGTAGTGCCCGTATCCATCCACATTCCCGGCAACGGCACTGACTACATGGTCAATGAGTATTACGCCGGAATGTTCGGCCTCAACATCGCACCGATGGTGCGCCTGGAGCGTGACACGCGTCCCATAGGCTTCGCTAACGTCGACACGCAGTATGATCCCTACAACCCGATGACAGTGGCTTATGCCGTGCGCGAGCTCTCCGAGCAGGCCACGCTGGCTGACATCGACCTCGAGGCATCCTACGACACCGAAAACTTAGCCGATGCAAAACAGGTCAATGTGAAAGTCACCGTCACTCCCGCCATCACCCTGGGCAGCAACTATGCAATCGGCCTGGTGATGACCGAGAACAACGTGATGGTGGAGCGCAACTCCGCCTGGCTGCAGTCCAACTATTACGCCGGCACAGAGGTTGAAGGCGACCTCGGCGGCTGGACCAAGCTCCCCAAGATGGTGCAAAACTACCGCTTCCAGGACGTGGCTCGCGGCGTCTGGGGATACCGCGGCGGCGCAGGCTCCCTCCCCGAGCTGATGCCCGTTGGCGAGGAGCAGGTGTTTGAGTCTCCCCTCGACATCCCCGACACTCTCATTGAGAGCGGCGATGACACTAAGGTGACAGTCCTTTCCCCTGCCATCAACCCCGAGAACGTCGTTATGGTAGCCTACTTGATCGACACCGATGCCAACCGCGTCATCAACGCCGTCTCCTATCCTATGACCGAGAAGGCTGAGAAACGCTTCACCGTCAAGGACCTTCTCGCCGAATCCGGCGTTGAGTCAATTGTCGGCGAGGCCGTGGACGGCGAGCCTGTATACTACAACCTCCAGGGCATCCGCATCGACGCCCCCGTCAAGGGTCAGGCCGTCATCGAGCGCAGAGGCTCAGAGGCCCGCAAGATTATCGTAAGATAAGCCCCGCAAGGCTCCCCGCCGAGTGTCTCGGCTTAAGGATTACATAAAAAAGCCCCGAAAGCAAATTCACAGATGTGAATAAACTTTCGGGGCTTTTTTGCGTCTAAAATCAAGAAATCAATAGGTATAGAAATCTATCCGCTTCCGCAATGAAACGTTACTATCTCCCCTTGCTGCTCACCATAGCCTCACCTCTGGCGATGTTCGCCGACGGCGTGATCTCCGGCAAAGTCGTCAATAAAGCCACAGGCGACCCGATGGACTTCGTGTCTGTGCAGCTCATCGACTCCAAAGGCAAGCCCCTCCCCATCGGCGCCAACACCTCAGAAGATGGCTCATTCGTCCTTCCCAAAGTCGCTGACGGCAAATATTCAGTCAAAATTTCCAATATAGGCTCGGTTGACCAGGAGCGTCCCGTAGTCGTCTCAGGCAAAAATCAGGACATAGGCATAATCCGCCTGGCCGATGACGCCAAGCTCCTCCAGGAGGTTGTCGTCGAGGGCGTGCGCTCCCAGATGCGCTTCGAGCTTGACAAGAAAGTGTTCCAGGTCGATGCCAACATAGTCGCCTCCGGGCAGTCGGCCAGCGAGCTGCTCGAGTCAATCCCCTCTGTGGAGGTGGACCAGGATGGCGAGGTGTCGCTACGTGGCAACTCTTCTGTCACCGTATGGATCAACGGCAAGGAGTCGGGCCTAACCGCCGACAACCGCGCCCAGATCCTCGAACAGATTCCCGGCGAGACCATAGACCGCATTGAGGTCATCACCAACCCCTCGGCCAAATATTCTCCCGAAGGCACAGCCGGCATTATCAACATCATCCTCAAGAAAGACCGCAAGGGAGGTTATTTCGGCTCAGCCGAAGTTGGCGCCAACTCACGCGGAGGCGCAAACGCAGGCTTCAATATCAATTACAACAGCTCCAAGGTGGAGTCTTATGCCTCAATAGGATGGCGCATGCGCCATAATACCAACGGAGGCTCCCTCTCCGAGCGCACTTATACCGACGAGACTCCCTCCGTCGACGGGCAGGAGGCTTTCCTCAACTCCACGGGTACGCGCAAAAACCACAACAACAATGTCTTCGTGCGCCTCGGAGCCACATGGCATGTCACCGACAAGGATGCCCTCTCAGCTTCGGCCTTCGGAATGTTCGGCCACCGCTGGGGCTCCTCATCGACCCTGTACACCTCAAACCTCACGAACCACTGGCTCTCTGACCGCCAGCGCAACTACTTTAATTCCGACAACCGCGGAGCGCATGCCGAGATAGGCTACAAGCACGAATGGAGCGACAACCATACGCTCGACATCACTTTGGGATACAACCACTGGGGAGGCCCGCAGTATAACGAGTACATGGAGAAATACGGATGGCCCCAGTCCGCTCCCGAAGCCGAAACGCTACCCTTTGAGGAGGACGAGTACCGCGAGCAGACCACGAGCATCAACCTCAATTCCTACGAGGCGAAAGTGGATTACACCAACCATTTCACTTCATGGCTCAAGCTCGAAGCAGGTTTCCAAGGCAACTACAGCCATGAGAACACCCCCGTCAATACTCTGCTCGGCACCAGCAAGGCTGACGCCGTAATTGCCCCGCAGCTCTACAACCGCTTCATTTACCAGAACAACGTCTCAGCCCTATACCTCACATTGGGAGGCAATGTGGACAAGTTCTCATACTCGGCCGGACTCCGCGGCGAGGCCTGGCAGGTGCGCACCCGCTCGCTGGAATATGGCCAGACCAAGGAGGAGGTGCCCATGTACCGCAAAAATTTCTTCTCCCTCTTCCCCTCGGTGTTCCTATCATACTCGCTGCCTCACGACAATGAGCTCCAGATCAACTACACGCGCCGCATACGCCGCCCCTGGGGAGGGATGCTGAATTCATTCCGCGACATCCAGAACCCCACGGACATCTCATTCGGCAACCCCGAGCTCGAGCCTCAGTATTCAAACTCCTTTGAGCTCAACTATATCAAGACCTGGACGATGCACATGATCTCGCTGTCGGCATACCTGCGCACTTCCGACAATGTGATGAACCGCATCTCCTACATGGCCGACAACATCCTCTACACCACCTGGGCCAACGTGGCCAACGAGACCAACACGGGAGCCGAGATTGTGGTGAAGAACAACTTCCGCGTAGTCGACCTCACCACGACCTTCAACCTCTACAACAACCACATCGCCGCCTGGGAATACAATTTTCCCTTTGAAGGGAAGCTGTATCCCGTCTCCGGCAGGGGCAATGACTCATTCGCGTGGGATGTGCGCTGCATGGCAAACGTGCGCCTCCCCTGGTCAATCTCTTTCCAGGCCACCGGACGCTACGCATCCAAGATGCTCACCGCCCAAGGCTCCCGCCAGGGAGGCTGGAGCGTCGACGCCGGTCTGCGCCGCAATTTCGGCGACTGGAGCGTGTCGCTCAACTGCCGCGACATCTTCGATTCACGCAAGTTCAAGAGCACGACCGACGGCCCCGACTACACCCAGTACAGCGAGCGCTGGCGCGGAGGGCGCACATTCCAGGTGACCGTCAAGTATGCT
>WFLX010048899.1_pt1 | contig 11207 bp, 8 predicted proteins | sample 4967041 | NCBI WGS metagenome assembly WFLX01 (sample SAMN12857096, study PRJNA449069) | gut metagenome | isolation source: stool from male and female vole | host: Microtus ochrogaster | place: USA:Florida | collected 2017 | reverse complement strand
ACTTCAGGAATTGGATGGCACACGGTCGGTATTGGATTCCTAAAGAGAGTAATTATAAAAGTAAGTATAACTACCAGCAGATTCTGATGTTGCAATCTAAGATTGAGCAATACTTCGGAGAATATCTAAAGAAGAAGAATTTCGGTTTAACTGCACTTAATGGATTGAGATAACCTCTTTATTTTAGAATAGTAGTATTATTGCTAGAAAATAAAACAGCTGCAAGTCGGTGACTTACAGCTGTTTTTGCGGAAAGACAGGGATTCGAACCCTGGGTACCCGTAAGGGTACAACGGTTTTCGAGACCGTCCCGATCGACCGCTCCGGCATCTTTCCTTGGGTCGGATCATTTAGCGATGTAAAGATCTCTTTCGTTTTGCTTGGCAAAGTTAGAGNTTTTTTTTGAAATGACCAAATTTTTTTGAGGGTGGAAATGCGATGGGGCGTAAAAAAGCTCTTTATGCTGCGACTGCCGCAGGCGGATGGATGTATGCGCTCTGCGGCAGTCGAGGATATGGCGGAAAGATTGATCGACNATCGAAACGATGTTCAATCGTCGAGTGAGGCTTTTTCCTTGTTGGGATTGCGGAAGTAGAGTTTTTCGTCTACATATTCCTGAGTGGCTATGAGAGTGGGTTTGGGCAGCTTCTCATAGTAGCGTGAGATCTCAATCTGCTCGCGGTTTTCAGTGATCTCCTCAAGGTTGTCGTTGAGAGTAGCAAATTCCTGAAGTTTCTTTTCAAGATCGTGTTTCATCTCGCCTGCAATCTGGTTGGCTCTGCGGGCTATTACGGAGACGGTCTCATAGATATTGCCCGTCTGCTCAGAAAGCTCGATAAGATCGTGGGGTTGGGTATTGAGGGGAGCGTTTGATTTCTTGTAGTCCATATATATCGAAGGGATGACTGTATGTTTTTTTATGCACTGGTGGGATGATCCTTACGTGATGAGATTATTCAGTTACATAGTTACGGGCTATCTTGGCTATGCGGTCGGCCTCATTGCGGAGAGGGGAGTCGGGATAGTTGTTGACAAATGAATAATACTCGTCAAGCACCTCGCGGAATCGTTCGGCCTTACGCTCGACTATAGATGCTTTGGCTTCCTGATAGCGGCTCTTGAGGATGAGCATTTCGAGATCTTCCTTATATCGGGAGTATGGATAGTTTTTTATAGCGTTTTCGGCCACGATACGGGCGCTCTCATAGTTGTTGTGGGCCATGAAGTAGCCGAGGTTGTAGTAGAGCTGAGCGTTCTGGAGCTGCTTNAGGGTGAGCTTGTCCTGAAGCTCGAAGATGGCGTTCTGGGCAATGTTGACCCTGTCGGAACGGGGGAAATAGTCGATAAATCCCTGAAGCTCCTCGATGGCTTTCATCGTGTCGGATTGATCAAGCTGAGGATCGGGACTCTCGAGATAGTAGCCGTAGCCGGAATAGAATCGTGCGAGCTCGGTGTATTTGCCGCGCGGGTAGCGCTGATAATACTGCTTGAAACAAACTCCGGAGTTGAGATAGTCTTTATTCTCGTAGTAGCTGAGGGCGAGCAGGTAGAGGGCTTCCTCGGCCTGATCGGTGGCCCTGAGCTGCATTGCAATGTCGGAAAGGACGGTTGATGCCTGGACATAGCGTTTTTCATCGAACGCCTTGCGGGCGAATGCAAGTTTGGCCTCGACGTCGTTAGATTTCAGGATGCGCTGGTACTCGGTGCAGCCCGGGAGGGCAACAGCTGCTATGAGTACGATTATGTAGAATTTTAATTTTCTCAAAGCGTGTGAGTTAATGGAATGGAGAGAAAAAAGTTGACAGGGACGCAGATGCGTTCCGGTATTTTTGGCTGTGCAAAGTTAGCAATTAATTGTGAAATACTCGTTGACTCAACCCTTTTTTTAAGAAATNTGAGGCGGAGGAGGGTGGNAGTGAACAGGAAAATGCTTATCTTTGTGTCACCTAAGTTTANGTGNCTCCGAATCATTGAGCTTTCAAAGACCAACCCCATCACCATGAAAAAAACTGNCACATTGATATTTGCNGGCATCGCTATGGCTTTAATGCCTTCGTGCTCAGGAGAGAAATTGTCTAATCCCGCCGGCCCGTCCGATATCATCCCGGTGCCGTCAAACTATTCGGAATCAGCGTCGGCATGGCGTCCGGGTGCTGATGTCACCCTCTCCATCACCGGACTTTCGCGGACCGACAGCCTACGTGTGGCTGCCAGAATTAATTCGGCACTGACACGTCCGGCTACCTCAGCTTCGCCCGAAGATGCCGCGATACGTTTTGAGTGTGNAGCTGACCCAAGTTCGTCTACCTCGCCTGAGGCATATNCCCTTGAGGTGACGCAGCAGGGTGTCAGAGCAACTTCTACCGGCGCAGCAGGACTATTTTATGGNGCTGTGACCCTTGCGGAGATGCTTGAGGCNGGAAAGGGCGAGGTTATCGTGTCGGAGATAGAAGACACGCCACGGCTGGCCTACCGCGGCATGATGCTCGATGTGTCGCGCAACTTCAGGGACACGGCCTTCATCCGCAAGCAGATAGATGCGATGGCGCGTCTGAAGCTCAATAATCTCCATCTCCATCTGACCGATGGAGCAGGATGGCGCATGGAGATCAAACGCTATCCCCGCCTGACAGACTATGCAGCCTGGCGCGATGGCAAGACGTGGAAAGACTGGGTTGCAAATGACAAAAGGTATCTGGAATCAACTGATCCGGGAGCTGAGGGCGGCTATTATACACAAGATGAGCTTCGTGATCTCGTGGCATACGCTGCCGACCGCTACATCAATATCGTGCCGGAGATAGAGATGCCGGGCCATTCGGAGGAGGTGACGGCTGCCTATCCCGAACTTGCGTGTCAGGTTGAGGCTGACTGGTATCCGGACCTGTGCGCCGGCAATGATTCGGTCCTTATCTTTCTCCGGAATGTGCTGACCGAGGTGATGGATGTGTTCCCGTCAAAGAGTATTCATATAGGAGGCGACGAGGCTTCCAAGTCGGCCTGGCGTGAGTGTGCCGTGTGCACGGCAAAGATGCGCAAGGAGGGAATCTCGAGCGTCGACGGACTCCAGAGCTATCTCGTCGGCCAGGTCGAGAGCTTTCTCAATGCTAACGGGCGCGACATGGTAGGCTGGGACGAGATTATGGAGGGTGGCCTGGCCCCCAACGCAACGGTCATGTCGTGGCGNGGCACGGCAGGAGGCGAACGCGCTGCCGCCGANGGTCACCGTGTCATAATGACNCCGGGCCGGTATTGCTATCTTGACGGATATCAGGATGCTCCATCATCACAGCCTGAAGCCATAGGCGGCTATCTCCCGCTCGAACTTGCTTACAGCTATAATCCAACGGAGGGGATAACGGAAGATGCCGCCCCATTTATCTATGGTCTGCAGGGCAACCTTTTTGCTGAATATATCCCTACGGCCGAACATGCCGAGTATATGCTTTATCCCAGGATGTATGCGATAGCCGAGAGGGCATGGAGCCCTGAATCGGTAACGGACTATTCTGATTTCAAGCGTAGGGCTTCATGGCTCGCTTCAGATATGCGCTCCAAGGGATATAACACATTTGATATCGACAATGAGATAGGCAACCGCGAGGAATATAATCTTGACGACCGTCATCTTGCCTACGGAGCGCCGGTAGAATATCTGCTGAAGCCATGGGGGAATTATCCGGCCAACGGCGAACTGACCCTGACTGACGGACGCCACGGAGGATGGAATTACAATGATCAGCGCTGGCAGGCATATATAGGCCGGGGTACAGAGAGGATGGATGTCGTGATCGATCTCGGTGAAGAGAAGGATATCAAATCAGTCGGAGCCGATTTCATGCAGATCTGCGGTCCCGACGTGTGGATGCCGGCTAAAGTCGTGATCTCGGCGGGATCATCGCGTGGTGACATGGAGCAGCTCATCAGCATCGACAACAAGGTTGAACGCGACTCGGTGGTCAGCTTCAAGAATTTCGGATGGGAAGGAAACGCCAGAGCCCGATTCATACGCTATCGCGCGGAGGCCGACTCGGTGTATGGCGGAGTGCTGTTTACAGACGAGATTGTCGTTAAATGACAACCCGGACCACGTTTTTTTGCTGGGAGCGGAAAAATAGCTAACTTTGCGGCGACATATATTTATTTAGGGGTGCGACACCGGCCAACGTGCCGATGAAGCTGAGATCATACCCTTATAACCTGATCCGGATAATACCGGCGAAGAGAAAATAACAATGAACCATTATCAAGTAATGGCGTCACTGGCCTTGTGTGCAGGGCTGATGTCGCAGCCACTCCGAGCTGAGGATGAGGCGAATGATACGGTGGCCGCTGTGAGGCTTCCGTCAGTTGAAATCAGTGCTAACCGTGCGTCGGTCAAAACCCCGGTGGCTTTTTCGAATATCACAAGGAAAGAACTGGCCCGAGGCAACGATGGTCGCGATCTGCCATATCTGCTTCAGTCATCGCCGTCGGTTGTGGTGACGGGAGATGCCGGCGGCGGTATCGGATATTCCGCCATAAGGGTCAGAGGCACGGATGCCAGCCGAATAAATGTGACGGCAAACGGTGTGCCTATCAACGATTCGGAGAGTCATCGCGTTTACTGGGTCAATATGCCCGATCTGGTTTCGTCGGTCCGCGACGTGCAGATACAGCGCGGTGCCGGAACATCCACCAATGGCGCCGGAGCTTTCGGNGCGAGTATCAACATGGTGACTGATGCTCCGTCGGTCGATCCGTATTCGGAGGCCAGTGTGAGCTATGGATCATATAACTCCAANCGGCAGACGCTCCGGGCCGGTACCGGCGAACTCGGCGACCACTGGAGCGCCGATCTGCGTCTGAGCCACATAGGCTCGGACGGATATATTGACCGTGCGTTTTCCAAGCTATGGAGCTATCTGGGCCAGATAGGGTATAATAACCGCGGCACAAACATAAGGCTGCTGGCCTTTGGCGGCAAGGAGCGCACATATATGGCCTGGGATTACGCGACTAAAGAGGAGATGGAGCGCTACGGACGGCGCTACAATCCCTGCGGCGCCTACACGGATTCCGATGGCCGACAGGCTTTCTATCCCGACCAATGCGACAACTTCACCCAACATCATCTTCAGCTCCTTGTGTATCAGCGCATCAGCGATAGCTGGCGTGTCAGTGTGGCCGGCCATTATACCAAGGGCGACGGCTATTATGAGCAATACAAGACCGGNCGCACTCTTGCGGAATATGGTCTGAAGCCGTTTGTAAATGCCGACGGAGTGACAGTCAAAAAGAGCGACCTGATACGCCTCAAATATAACGATTGCGACTTCGGCGGAGCCACCTTTTCGGCCAACTATCTCAGCGGCAGGGTCAACTCTACGGTCGGAGGCGGCCTCAACTGGTTCAGGGGAGGCCATTTCGGCGAGGTTAAGTGGGTGCGCAACTACATAGGGCCGATCGATCCGTTGCAAAGATATTACGACAATACAGGACGCAAATTCGATGCCAATATCTATGCCAGGGCCGATATAGCCATCAGCTCCAGCTTTTCGGGATATGCCGACCTTCAGCTCCGTCAGATCCACTATACAATCAGGGGCGCGAGCGACAACTACGACTATGCCACATCGGCCATGGCCGAACTCGACATCCTCCGAAACTATACCTTCTTCAACCCCAAAGCCGGTGTGACATACACACNTGGCGCGCAGCGAGCNTTCCTGTCTCTGAGCGTGGCGCATAAGGAGCCTGTCCGCGATAATTTCACCGACGGCGATCCCAGACACATGCCCTCGGCCGAGAGATTGATCGACTATGAGGCCGGCTATACGTTTTCCGGCTCCAACATCACCGCCGGGGCAACGCTCTACTATATGGACTATCATGATCAGCTTGTCGTGACGGGCCAGCTGTCGGATACCGGAAATCCGCTGAGTGTCAACACTCCCCGCAGCTATCGTGCCGGCATAGAGCTTCAGGCAGGTTTCAAGCCGGCCGGATGGTTTGGATGGAATGTTACGGGTACGATCTCGCGAAGCCGCATCAAAGATTTCACCGAGTATATCTATGAAGACGGCTGGACTAATCCGATCTCGATAGATTGCGGAGACACACCCATTGCCTTCTCTCCCGACTTCACAGCCTCCAACACCTTTGAATTCAATTGGCACGGAGCCGAGGCGGCGCTCATTACCCGCTATGTGTCTTCTCAGTATATGAACAATGCCCGGTCGGCAGAAGCAAAGCTGCCTCATTACTGCGTGACCGACCTCAATCTCGCCTATACATTCCGNAAGATTGCCGGACTGCGCGAAATGCGTATCGCCCTGTCAATATATAATCTCCTTAACGAGAAATATTGCAACAACGGTTATTCGGGTGCGGGCTACACAGTAGATTCCGACGGAAAGGTCGAGATCTACCGCTATGCCGGCTATGCCGCTCAGGCAACAACCAACCTGATGGGAACGCTTACTCTTAAATTCTGAAATCGTTTATGGAATTGAATTTTGAGCTTATCCTGCAGATAGTCGGGCTTGCGCTCGGACTGCTTTATCTCTGGCTCGAATATAGAGCCGACAAAAGCATGTGGCTTGTAGGACTCGTCATGCCGATGGTGTCGATGTTTCTCTATTTCCGCAAGGGGTTNTATGCCGACTTTGCTATAAACATTTATTATTTCCTCATAGCGGTCTATGGCTACATAGTCTGGGCTTTCGGCATTAAGAAGACTAAGAGCGAGAAGAAAGAGCATATACNTATCCGTCATGTCACGCCGCGCATCGTGGGAGGATGTGCCGGGGTGCTCATATTGCTGTGGGTAGCCCTGTATTCATGGTTGCGCTATTTTACCGACTCAAATGTCCCGGTGCCCGATGCGTTTACCACCGCTGCAAGTATGGTTGGCATGTGGCTTCTTGCGCGCAAGTATGTCGAGCAATGGATATGCTGGATTGTTGTCGATGCCGTCTGTGTGGCTCTGTATATCTATAAGGATATACCGTTTTATGCCCTGCTTTATGCAATCTATACGGTGATAGCGTTTTTCGGCTACTTCAAGTGGCGCCGTATGGCGGCTGCCGAGGCGTTAAAAGGGACCCCGGACGAATAATTGCAGCCTGATTGTCGGGACAACCCGATATATTTTGTAACTTTGCGCTTCGACATCTTTTTCAAATCATTGAAACGATGACAAAGGATACAAAAGAGAATAACCATCCGGAACATAAGAACAGCTTTACGCGCAAGCTGTTGATAAATATCGGCTGCATGGTGGTCGCCGGTTTCATTGTAGGCTGGGGAGCNCTTCTCTGGCTCGATGTGTGGACCGATCATGGCGACGAAGTGCCCACCCCATCGGTCAAAGGGATGCCGTATGATCTTGCCAAATTGACTCTCAATACTCAGGGATTCGGTTGCGAGCTTATAGACTCGGTATATGACACGACCCGTCCGCCGGGCACCGTCACGGAGCAAAGCCCCAAAGAGGGCTCGATGGTCAAGGAGGGCCGGGAGATATATCTCACCGTCACGGCCTTCAGTCCCCGCATGGTCTCNCTCCCTAAAGTGACCGATGTGTCTGAACGCCAGGCCCGGGCCATGCTTGCCGGCATAGGCATAAAGAATATAACGGTTGTCACGGTGCCGAGCGAATATAAGGATCTTGTGGCCGGAATGCGTGTTGATGGCCGGAGTGTAGCGGCAGGTACGCGTGTGCCGGTCACGGCCNGGATAACACTTGAGGTCGGTAGTGGGCCGGCATCACTCGTCGCCGACACCACAACGACCGAGATCTTTATTNCCGACGATATCACCGACTAATGATAATGTGTTATGGCCGAAAGCGAGGATCTGAGAGAGCTTGACGACGAAATAGAAGACACCGAATCCATCGTCGCCGGAGACGGTGGAGGGGAGCGGGAGATGTATGAGCATTTCCGTTTTGTGGCCGACAAGGGACAGACCCTTCTGAGAGTTGACAAATATCTCGTGGCCATGATGGGAAAACAGAGCAGCCGCAACCGTATCCAGCAGGCTGCGGAGGCAGGCTGCATACTTGTCAACGGCAAGCCCGTCAAGAGCAACTACCGCGTCAAGCCACTCGACGTAGTTTCCATCGTCATGGACCGTCCCCGCTATGAACTTGAGATCACGGCCGAGGATATTCCGCTCGACATTGTATATGAGGACAGTGATGTACTGGTGGTCAACAAACCGGCGGGAATGGTGGTACATCCCGGTCATGGCAATTATCACGGCACTCTTGTCAATGCGCTCGCATGGCATTTCCGCGACAATCCGGACTATGACAGCTCTGATCCCCGCATGGGTCTCGTTCATCGGATTGATAAAGACACCTCCGGACTCCTTGTAGTGGCAAAGACCCCCGACGCCAAGACCAATCTTGGCCGCCAGTTTTTCAACAAGACCACCAAGCGCGAGTATGTGGCTTTGGTGTGGGGTATCCCTGAGCCCTCGCAGGGCCGTGTGGAGACCAATATCGGTCGCGATCTGCGCGACCGTCTGCGCATGGCGGTCTACCCCTCGGGAGGGGTTGATGGTAAGCATGCCGTCACGCATTATTCCGTTGTCGAGCCGCTCGGATATGTTTCTCTCGTCAAGTGTGTGCTCGAAACAGGACGAACCCATCAGATCCGTGTCCACATGCGTCATCTCGGTCATCCGCTCTTTGCCGACGCCCGCTATGGTGGCGATGAGATTCTGCGGGGTGTCCGTTCGGCGAGCTACAATAAGTTTGTAGCCAACTGCATGGAGGTGTGTCCGCGTCAGGCGCTTCACGCCCGNACTCTCGGCTTTNTCCATCCGCGCACAGGCAAGGAGATGTTTTTCGAGGCTCCTATCCCGGCCGACATGACGGCACTGATCGAGCGCTGGCGCAATTATTTCGCCACTCGGCCTGTGTCTTGAGCCTCTAAAAGGTCGNTTTTCCTCCCCCCCCTATTTCAGTTTGACAGGATAGCGGCTTCGATCTTGTCGAGGTCGTCGCGGAGCTGTTTTTCCAGNCTCATACGCTGCTCGATAGTGTTGCAGCCGTAGAGCACCGTGGCATGGGTGCGGTCCAAACGGTGACCGATAGCGAGCAGCGACATTCCGGCGTGTTTCTTGGCCATGTACATCACAACCTGACGNGCATCGCTTATCTCGCGCTTGCGGGTTTTGGTGAAAAGCTGTTCGGGTGTGATGCCATAGTGCTCGCTTACGGCTTTGGTGACCATCTCGAAGTTGATGGCCTTGCGGCGTATGCGCACGCTGTTGCCGATCACCTGACGGGCCAGATCGAGGTCAACCTCGCGGTTGAGCACGGTGGCATGGGCGAGCAGGCTCACTACTATGCCTTCGAGCTCGCGGATCGAGTCGGTGACGTTGGCGGCGATGAAGCTGAGCACCTCTGGCAGGATAGTCAGGCCATCCTGCGCCGCCCTCTGGTTGAGGACATCCATGCGAAGCTCGAAGTCGGGCTTCTCAAGCTGGGCTGTCATGCCCCACTTGAAGCGGGAGAGCAGACGAGCCTCCATTCCCTCCATCTGCGACGGNCAGCAGTCGCTCGACAAGATCAGTTGCTTCTGATTCTGGTGCAGGTGGTTGAAGATGTGGAAGAAAGTGTTCTGGGTGCTCTGTTTGCCTATCAGATCCTGAATATCGTCAATGATCAGCACGTCTATGCTCTGATAGAAGTTGATGAAGTCATTGATCTTGCTCTGGCGCACGGCGGTTGTGAACTGGCTTTCAAAGAGGCGTGCGGTGACATAGAGCACACGGGTCTGAGGATTGGTCTCCTTGATCCTGATGCCGATTGCCTGAATGAGGTGTGTCTTGCCTACGCCGGGAGGGCCGAAGACAAAGAGCGGGTTGAAGGTCTTGCACTTCGGATCCATGGCTATGGCCTCGCCTATCGAGCGGGCCACTCTGTTGCTTGAGCTGCCGCAATAGTTCTCGAATGTGTAGCGCGGATTGAGCTGCGGATCTATTTCGGTGCGCGGCGCGGCAACAAACGGATTGGATGTGGCACCGGGAGCGGGGGTGACGGCCTGCGACGGGCGGCTGTCGGTCATTCTCACAGCCGTAGACGGATCGTTGCTGACCTGATAGAATTCGTAGCGCAGCTGAATCCCCGAGCCATACACCTTGTAGAGTGTCCGGCCGAGAAGGTTGTAATACTGCGCTTCGAGCTGCTCCATGAAGAACGGCGACGGTATGCGCAGGATCAGTTCGGTGTCGCTGCAACTCACACAGCTTATCGGCTCAAACCATGCCTTATACTGCTCCGGGCTGAGATTGTCGCGGAAAATACGCAGACAGTCATCCCACAGCCTTAGGCGGTCGGAAGATGATGTGCCGGTAGAGGAGGATGACGAATTCATGGGTGTCCGTTTGTTTGCGGATGCAAAATTGAGGAGAATTTTTTAAAAAAACAACCCCAAAAATATTTGCATTTTTCAACCACATCACAACTATGCTGGATTTCAACGGCTTATATGCCCATATTTTTCAATAAAAAATCTATTATCATTAATGGGTTAATAATCAGCTATATAGCTCGGGGATGTTTGTTAAACACCCTGGATCGTCATGATCCGGGGTGTCTAATATCTTTATCTGACGGCGTCAGATGGGGTTTTTGCCATCTGATTTCATATTTTCGCTATTTGTATAGAATCCAGATAAGATCAGTGGCCCGCTTTCGCGCCCTTCACTCCGCCTTTGGTGCCTCCGCCCATCGCGAAGATGTTCTGATCGAAGCTGAAAGTCTTCCGTTCCTGCTCGCGTTTACGCTTCAGGGCCAGCTTGACAAGGCGGTCCATCAGCTTGTCGAAACTGAGGCCTGCGGCCTCCCACAGATAGAATGAGAGCGATCCGGGGATGGTGTTGATCTCGTTGACATAGATCTCTCCGCTATCGGCGTCGATCATAACATCGACGCGGCTCACTCCGTGGCACGACAGCACGCGGAACGTCTCGCCCGCGAGGAAGCGGATGCGGTCGCTCGTAGCCTCGGGCAGGTCGGCCGGGATGCGCTTGGCCGAAGCCGCCATGCCTTGCCGGCCCTTTGACGATGCCTTACTTCCTCCGCAGCCGTATTTCTCGTTGTAGGTAAGGAAGTCGCCGCTGTGAAGAGGCTCCTCACACACCGATGTCTCATATTCGTCGCAGTCGCCGAGCACCGAGCAGTTGATCTCGCGCAGATTCGTGATCATCCG
>WFLX010002801.1_pt1 | contig 11208 bp, 5 predicted proteins | sample 4967041 | NCBI WGS metagenome assembly WFLX01 (sample SAMN12857096, study PRJNA449069) | gut metagenome | isolation source: stool from male and female vole | host: Microtus ochrogaster | place: USA:Florida | collected 2017 | reverse complement strand
CCGAGGCACTGAAGTGCTACGAGACCATCAAGAAGGAATACCCCGAATTCCAGTTTGGCAACGGAATGTCGATCGATTCCTACATCGAACGCGAGAAAGCACGTATCTGATCGAATCAAATATCAACACAGACCCCATAAAATAATAAAACATATCTGCTTATTTTATGAAAGGGAAGTTCGCTGCTGCGGCCTTCCCTTTTTAATTTTTTAACACTCGTCATTATCCTGATATCGAATTTTATTCCTATATTTGCAAAGAATATACATTTTTTCTTACTTACCGACTCATGAACATCGCAAGCATTAAATATTTCATTGTGGCAGCCGCGGCAACAGCAGCCGCGTCACTCTCAGCCCAGACCGGAACAGACTGGGGTGAGATTGCATCGAGCACTATATATGAATATGAGGCGAAGGCCCCCGTGGAGGGTTTCTACGTAGCCTCCTCTACCGGACAGATAAGATGCTACTCCACAGGCGCGCCCATCAATGCCTATTCCGATGCCGGGCATACCGACCCGATAGAATCGATCGACAGCTATTATGGCCCCGACGGCGAGAAGGTGCGCCTCTACCCCACAGTGCAGGGCTCCACCATCTATTTCTTCAACAACTACCCGCTCGACGGCGGCACTTTCCGACTCGAAGACAGCACGGAGCCGATCACTATGCCCGCCGTGTCGCCAATGCCCGACAGCACCCCGCTATCACTCAGCTCAAACTACAGGCTTTCGCTCATCTTTAATATCCCGGTAAAAATCTCAAAGTGCAAGATGGAAGCCGGATCCGGCTCTGCCGAAATGCCTCTCACCATCACACATTCCAGTGTGACCGTGAACTGGCATAGCACCCTGATGGACTGGTATGACACCGGAAAAATCAAAGAAGGCGACCTCCTGACACTTACATTCACCGGAATCCGCGACGAATACGATTCGCTCAACCGTCCCGACTACGGCGACGGCCTCGGCAAACTCATACTCCGCTTCACTCTGGCAGCCGTTCCTGCCCGCCTCACCGAGCAATATCAGACTCCGGAGAGCGGAACCACAGATTTTCTTTCATATTATCTGCCGGAAGGCAACGAGGGTCTGGTGCGCCTCGTCTTCAACCGCGAACTGATGCCCGACTGCTCGCCCGAGGTGACATTGCAGTATGGCGACCCTGACAATCTGGAACTTGGCCTCTACCATGAGAATCCGCCTGTCAGCATCAGCGGGCACGCGGTGGAAGTGGATCTGCGTGGAGTGAAGCGTCTGCCCGAGGAAATGGTGCCGGGCCTCCCGGCCCAACCGAACATTTCACTGCGCATCACCGGAATCAAGAGCAGCGACGGCCAGTATGTGCTCACCGGGAGCATGGCAAGCCCTTATTCTTTTGAATTCAACTATAACCTCAAGGTCTTGTCATACAGCATCGCCGCCGACTGGTACCCACTTCCGGGAAGCGAACTGAAAGAAGGCGACAATATGGAGATATGGGTGCTCAACGGCAACCGGATTCAGTTTGACAGCGTAGACTTCTCTTTCATGAAAAATAACGAGGCCAGGACACTCAGCGTGCCGGAAGCAGAAATATCCTCATATCCCGACCCTGACTATCCCGACGCGATGATCTTCACGCTGACGGCCCCGGCGCTCGACACCGACGCCAACAGCGACATCACCGTAACTTTCGGAGGTCTGAAGTGCGCCGACGGGCTCGACCACACACAGGATATCCGCGTGAGATACAGATCAGGCTCATCGGGAGTGACTGAGGCTTCTGNAGAGAGCGATGATGCCGGCNAGTGGTATNACCTCAGCNGCAGAANAGTCGGCAGCAACATGAAAGGCATTCTCATCCACAACGGAAAGAAATCGATAAAACATTAACATAAATTCCTGAGTTTATGAATCTCAACACCGCACTCCTCTGCGCAGGGCTCGCCTGCNCCGCCAGCGCCTCGGCATTCGACTGGCAGCCTGTAGNGACNCGCCCTAATCCAAGCCAGGACGTGACGCAGGCGTGGCAGGCCGAACGCATCATATTCTACTGCTACGATGCTGAAGATGTAGCCACCACAGATGTCATGCCCGTATGGATAGATGAGGNCGGCAACGAAATCACTGCAATATCCGGACAGCAGAATCCCGAGGGATGGGATCAGAAGGAATTTGCCTACAACTTCGATTTCAGTTCTTTCAGAAACAACGGCGAATACATTCTCTACTTCCCCGAAGGTCTTCTCGTCACCCCTGCGGGTGACAAGAGCGCACCGGTTCAGATACCCTACTCGTTCGACATCCCCGAACTTGCGGCGGCTATGTTTGACGATTTCCAGATACTGTCGCTTTCTCCCGATCTCAACGAGCCTCAGGGCATCTGGGACGAGCAGGAAATACGCATCAACACCAACCATAACGATGCCATTGGCCTGACGATGCTCACCATCAAAGACCTCACCGAGAACGAGACCCTTCTCATCTCGAGCAATTTCGCCACCGGGCGCACTCCCGGCGATGCCTCCGAGATAGCATGGACCATCGGGGGCAGTGAGCGCAAGTTCTATCAGGAGCATAACTATTCGGCCGAGTTGATCTTCTACAACGGCAAAGACCAGCGTGGCGAAAACGGAGAACTGACACCTATTGTGTCGAAAGCCTATTACAATTTCACAGGTAAGGTGGAGGGCTACAGATACTCGCAGGCCGAACTCCTGAGCGTTACTCCCGAGCCGGGCGTATTCACCATCACTAACCCTGAAGATGCGGTGTTTGTCTATACCTTCTCCATGCCGGTCACCGTCTATAAGGCCGAGACACCTCTCGGCTCGGCAGGCATCACCGTCTATCCCGAAGACTGCCTTTCTTCAAACGAAGATAAGACAGTATGGACACTCGACCTCTCCACCAATCCCTTCATGCTCCATCAGGACGCAAGCGTTATCATCAACATATATGCCCGCGACCTCGACGGATCGCAGGTGAAAGGCAATGCCGGAAGCGAGACAAATTCATGCTTCCAGTTCGGATGGGAATGCGAACTCGGCGCCCTATCGCTTGAAGTGACATCGCCCGTAGCGGGAGAAACTCTCGATGAGCTTACGCATGTCACAGTGAAGTCTACCAACGGCAAGACGATGGAATGGTCGTGGAACGCCGAGGCATATATCGTGAATGTCCTCAACGAAAGGATAGGCACGCTCGTCTATGAAGCTCCCGACAGAGCCAAAGCGGAAGTGACCTTCACCACTTGGAAAACGCCCGAAGGCGTGGAAGAGCCCATCAACCTCGTGGAAGAAGGCTCATACGCGGTGTTCTTCGAACACGGCTGCTTCATACAGGGAGAACAATACGAGGCAAAACTGAGCCATAGTTTCAACGTTACATTCCAGATCTCAGGCGCGCTCGCCGGGCCGGGGCCGAACCCCTCAGAGCAGGAGACATTCATGTATACGGAATGCAGCATTGCCGACGGAGCGACCGTAGACGAACTTTCGGAATTCCATCTCATCTTTCCCGAAGAAGTGGCTCTGGCAGCATATTATGCACAGGTGACCGAAGTCTCAACTCCGGAAAGTTCAGTCAAGGCCGATCTGGAACTCGACATGGAAGACTGGAACCGCATCAATGTGAAACTTCAGACTCCGCTGAAGGAGTCGGGTACATATAAGGTAGTGATTCCTGCACGCACCATCGGCACCCCGGCCTTCTGCGAGAGCGACGGAAAATCGGGAATCTGCAACCCCGAGATCATCCTCTCCTACACAGTAGACCCGGCACAGGGGGGCACAGCCATGATCTCAGCCGAGAGCAACGAGCCTATCCACGACATACTCGGCAGACACGTTGCGACGCCTTACGAATCGCTTCCCAAAGGCATCTACATCGNAGGAGGNAAGAAAANCATCGNGAGATAANCCGGACANCAGTCAGAAATAATCNCGGAAGAGNATGAACCCTCCTCCGGGAACAAATTACTAACCTACTTAACAGGAATTTGAAATGATAGGAAAAACATATATAAGGACGTGGCTCCTCGCGCTTCTTGCCATATCAACAGCAGGCGCATCGGCGCAGAACGACAAACCTACGGTGGTCACCGTGCCGCCGCTCTACGAAGGAGCACTCCACTCGATGTCGGCCAATGGCCAGTGGGCCGTAGGCTACGCGGCTAATCCTGAAAACAGTTCTTATGCCGCTTTCCCGCGCCTTGTGGATGCCGAAACAGGCACCGTCGTCGAACTCTTCACGCCGCAGGAGGGGGAACAGAACCTCATGATTTCTGCAAAATGCGTCACCAACGACGGAACCCTCGTTGGCGGCTCCTACTTAGGGATGCCCTCCATCTGGAAAGAGTCTGAAGGATGGGTGATACTTCCCTTCCCCGACGAGTCATGCACCAGCGGAGAGGTCACGGCCATCACTCCCGACGGCCGATATGCCGTAGGCAGGATATGGGAAGACATATTCAAGGAATATCCCTGCATGTGGGAAATTCCCACAATGAAGGTGGAGCCTCTCCCCGGCATGGTAGACAGCAATCCGCGTTATCAGGATATGATCGACCGCGGTGACAACCCCGCCGAGTGGACTCCCGACCTTCTGAACATTCGCCTCACCGGAATCTCGCCCGACGGCAATCTGCTGCTCGGCACCGTAGACTTTATATATCCCGACGTGACTTGGCAGTTCGTCTATAATTGCTCCTCAGCCTCGTGGACTCCGGTGGGCATGCACTATGAAGGCGGCCGCCTGATACCTGCTGCTGAAGATATCGCAAGCGTGGAGGAATGCGTCTTATCGGCCGACGGCTCCGTGATAGGAGGCACTTATCTCTCCAACGACAATATGCAGATTCCCTTCACATGCAATCCGGCAAATCCGACCGCAATAGCTACGAGTGTAGACGGAGGAGGCTTCGGAGTCTGGGCAGTAGGCTCAGACGGAGTCATCTACGGCTCAACCCCCGTATCCACCCCGGTGAGAAACTGGAGCGCATACGTAGGCAAATACTGGTATGACTGGAAGCAGGCGCTGCGTCAGACCTACGGAACAGACTGGCAGACCGATGTGACGAAAGACGAACTCGGACTTTCGGGCACAGTAGTGAGCGTGTCGGCAGACAACCGCCGCATCCTTGCCTCAGACTACGCCCAGAATATATCTTACATAATCACGCTGCCTGAGCCTATGGCCGCGATCTGCGAAATGGTAGACCTTCTTGCCGACTACAAGGCATTCCCACCGCAGGGAGCTCAGTTCTCGACACTGCAGACCATAACGCTCGATTTCGGAAGGGACATACGTGTTCTTTGCGAAAAGACGGATGCCACACTCACCGATGCCGACGGCAAGGCGCTGAGGGCATCAATCAATATCGCAACCCAGGCTGCCAACAGCCATAAACTTGAGGTGATATTCAGGAATTTTGCCCTTGAACCGGGCAAGACATACAAGGTGGAGATTCCTGCCGGAGCCATCTGCATAGCAGACGACTCAGAGCGCACCAGCAAAGCCATCACACTCACATATAGCGGCCGCGAGGCCGGCCCCGTGCGCCCGACATCAATCTCGCCGGCCGATGGCTCCGGAGTAGCACGCATCAACCTCTCAACCAACCCGGTTACGGTGACCTTCAACGCCAACCTGACTCCGGGTGAGCAGCCTCAGATCGACTTTTACCAGATTAAGGAAGGAGTGGAGGAATATCTCTTCCCCCTCAATGCTTCGGTAGACTCCAACCGCATGATTATCTATCCTGTGGTGGAGCAGCGTCTCGCCAACGGTACAGACTACCGCATCAAGGTGGCGGCATCCACAGTCACCGACCTCTCGGGCGACGGAGGCAATGAGGAATTCTCGATCATCTATCACGGCACCTACGTGCCTGAAATCGACCCGTCGTCGAACGTGGTCTACAGCAACGACTTCAGTAGCGGCCTGACGGGGATACTCCTGCTCGACGGCGATGGCAACACCCCCTCCGAAGCCATGTCGGCCTGGGGCTTCGACAACCTCAACACACCCTGGATGCCGGTGCTCGACGATGATGACACCACGGGCGACTATGCGGCAGCATCCCACTCGAGCTATGACCCGGCAGGGCGCTCAGACGACTGGATGGTGACACCGCAACTCTTCCTCCCCGACGACAAGGCTCATCTCTCGTTCAAGGCTCAGGGCTACAAAAACGCGAAAACCGACGTGCTGAAAGTTTTGGTATGGGAATCGAACGATGTGATGACCATGCTCACAAAGAGCACTGCCGACAAAATACGCTACAACGGAGACCTCGTCTTCAACCAGCGCGTCACTCCCGGCGACAGCGAGGAACATCTCTTGGGAGACTGGACTTCATTCCGCATAGATCTCTCGAAATATGCAGGGAAATACGTCTACATCGCTTTTCTTAACGATAACCAGAACCAGTCGGCGATATTCGTAGACGATGTGCTCGTCTCACGCGAGACAGCGGCATTGCTCAGCATCGACACGGAGACCACTCTGGTGAATGAGGACAACACTGTAATCAAGGGTCGCTTCCTCGTGACTCACGAAGACGGCATCAACGGCTATAATCTCACGCTCGCCGACGCGGAGGGCAATGTGCTCGCCACCGCAGCGACCGATACTTACATAGAGAAGGGTATGACGGTAGAATTCACATTCCCCGATGCGGTCAATCTTGAAAAGGGAGCCGTCAACTCCTACTGCGTGACTCTCGAGGCCGCCGGCGAGACCATGAAGGCAAACCTCGACATTCGCAATCTTCTCTTCAAGACAAGCAAACGCACCGTAATCGAGGAAATGACAGGCACCACATGCCAGTTCTGCCCGCAGGGTATCATCGCTATCGAATATCTTCAGGAACTCTTCGGCGACGCCGTGATTCCGGTGGCGATCCACAGCTACACAGGCGACTCTTTCGGCGGAGCAGAGCAGACAGCTTACTCCAACTTCCTGGGCCTCTCAGCCGCTCCTACCGCATCCATCGGCCGCGGCCCAGTATCGAAGCCGATGTGGGATTCCGGCAGCGATTACATCTTCACAGCCCCCGACGGCAATACATGGCTTCAGAAGACCGAGGAATCGCTCTCGCAGCTTCCGATAGCAAACTTCAGCGTCACCAACGCTGTGGCTGATGTTGCCGGCAAGCGACTCACCGCCGACTTCACCGCCGACTTCGCGCTCGGCCTCGCCGAAGCCAACATCAACATATTCGGAATAGTGATGGAAGACGGCCTCAAAGGATATCAGACCAACGGCCTCTTCAACACAGAGGCTCCCGGCCTGGGCGAATGGGGCAAAGGCGGAGAATTTGCAAAGGCTCGTGTTCCCTGGTTCTACGACGACGTGGTGCGCGGCACAAGCGCTTTCACCACCGCAGGCTCCTACTCGGGCTTTAACGGCAATGGTGGCTACATACCCTCTTCCGTAAACGGCGGAGACACTGTGACAGACACCTTCGAGATGGCTCTCCCCTCGGGCATCTCAGACATGAATAGCCTCAAGGTCTGCCTTATGCTTATCGATGCCAACACCGGAGAATTCATCAACGCGGCAGTGGCTTCCTGCTCCACGACTTCAGCCGGCACAGTGGCTGCTGATGCGCTCCGCGCCGATGTCTACGACATCACCGGACGCCTCGTGCTTCGCGCCGCCACAATCGAAGAAATGCGCGATCTCCCCTCCGGGCTCTATATCCGCGACGGGCGCAAGCACCTTATAGGAAGCAAATGAAACCGTAAACGTAATAGAAGATAAAGTGTTTACCGCCGAGGAGGAACAGAGAATCGACCGAGCGTATGACACGCTTCTGCGGTCGTATGTGGAAAGCCGCCACCGCAGGAAGGTGGAAAAGGTGGCCAAAGCCTTCCGCTTCGCCCGCGCCGCCCATCAGGGCTTCAGGCGCAACGACGGAAGTCCCTACATACTTCATGCCATAGCCGTGGCCATGATCTGCAGCAGTGAACTCGGGCTGGGAAGCACATCGATCGTATGCGCGCTCCTCCACGACATAGTGGAGCATTCCGACACCACTATCGACGACGTGCGGGCTAACTTCGGCGATCATATCGCCTCGATCGTGGAAGGCATCACAAAACTCTCGGGCGGCATCTTCGGACACGCCGCCGAGACCCAGGCGCTGAAACTGCGCGACATGATGATGTCAATGAGCACCGATGTGAGGGTGATACTCGTGAAGATGGCCGACAGGATGCACAATATCCGCACCATAAGCACGCAGCGGCCCGAGCGCCGCAAGCGTGTGGCCCGCGAGTCGCTCTATGTCTACGCGCCTCTCGCCGAGCGGCTTGGCCTCTTCGGCATGAAGACCGAATTTGAGGATCTGGCGTTCAAGTGCGAGAATCCGGAAGCCTACGACAGCATCCGGCGCCGGCTTGAACTCGGGGAGTCTGACCGCAAGGCTCGGGTGGAGGCTTTCGTGGAGCCGCTGCGGCGAGATCTCGACGCGATGGGGCTTACCTACGAGGTGAAGGCCCGCGTGAAGAGTATCTACTCGATATGGAAAAAAATGCAGAAGAAGCAGATTCCTTTCGAGGAAATCTACGATATCTATGCAGTGCGCGTGATATATGAGAACGATGACGACGCTCTCGAGGAAATCATAGCCCGCCGCATAGCCGATGTGCTCACGAAGCGCTACCGCATTCATCCCGACCGGACACGCGACTGGCTGCGAACCCCGAAAGACAACGGCTACCGCGCGCTCCATCTCACGCTCTGCGACTCGTTCGGACGCTGGACTGAAGTGCAGATACGCAGCCGCAAGATGGACGATATTGCCGAACTCGGATATGCAGCCCACTGGAAATATAAAGACGGGGTGCAGACCGACACCGAGCGGCTCGACCATCTCGTGAACTCAGTGAAGGAGATTCTTGCCAATCCTGAGCCAAACGCCGTAGACTTTCTCGACACCTTGCGATTCAACATTTTCGCCAAGCAGATCTACGTCTTCACCCCCGCGGGCGACCTTGTTGCGCTGCCGGCCGGAGCCACGGTGCTCGATATGGCTTACGCCATCCATTCCTACCTCGGTAATCACTGCGTGGCCGGCAAGATAGGACGCCAGCTCGTGGAACGCTCCCACCGGCTCGACAGCGGCGACCTCGTGGAAATAATACATGTGGGCAATGTCAGCCCCGACGAGACATGGCTCTCGGAGTGCATCACGGCCAGAGCCCGAAACATCATCAAGTCGAAGATATGAAAGTGAATGATATCCTCTCGAGCGCCACGATGCTCAAAATCTCGGTGGCGCTGGTGGCCTCGATAGTAATCATGTTGCTTCTGATGAAAAGCGACCACCAGAGTTACAGTTACGAACTCAACCAGCCCTGGCGCTATCCGCTGCTGACTGCCGAATTCGACACGCCCATCATGCGCGACTCCATATCGGCGCAGCAGATGCGCGACAGCATTGATGCCGAGTTCGTGCCATTCGTGGAGCGCGACCAGAGAATAGCCGCGCAGAATGTGGACCGGTTCACGAAGATCATAGAGCACTACGCTTCGGGGCCTGACGTGGCCTTTCTCACTCGCAAGCTCAACGAGATGTATGCCCGGGGGATAGTGAGCACCGACATCTACGACAGAATCCATTCCTTCCGGACTCCCCAGCTCAGGATGAGCGACGAATCGGACGACAACAATGCCGTGCGCCTTATCGATGCCTCTCAGATGATATCGCCCAATATGGCGTTCAGGGCTGTGGATTCGGCCTACGTAGCCATGCGCTCCTCACATAAGGAACCGGGCACTATGCCGAAAGAAGTGGCCAAGGCGCTCAACGCCAGCCTCGTGCCCAATGTGGTGATCGACTCTGTCTCAGACACGCGTTTCCGCGACCAGGAATATCTCAATGTCAATTCAGCCCTCGGCGTCATTAAGAAAGGGCAGCGCATAGTAGACCGCGGCGATATCATCAACGCCCAGATCTTCACAAATCTCAACAATTACCTCGACGCTCTGGAGAAGACCCAGTCCACGACGATGACCAAAAAGTTCTTTATCGTGGCCCAGAGCCTGTATGTGCTCACGCTCTTCACGCTGCTCTACATCTTCCTCGCTTTCTACAGGAAACGCACCTTCGAGGATTTCAAGAAAGTGACCTTCATAGTGTCTGTGATTACCCTTTTCAGCGCTCTTGCCATCGGGAGCGCCGAGATGCTGATCGGAGGCCTCTACATAGTGCCGTTTGCGGGCATCCCGATCATCATNGCGGNCTTCACCGACTCGCGCACCGCCATCTTCTCGCTCATAATCAGCGTGCTGCTCACGGCTCTCGCCGCACCGTTCCNGTTCCAGTTTGNGGTGATACAGNTTATTGTNGGTGTCGGAGCNACGTTCTGCATCCATCATCTCACCAACCGCAGCCAGCTTCTGCGCACCGCTCTCGTCACGTTCGGGCTCTATAATTTCTGCTACATCATCATGCTTCTCCTCTCGGAGGGAAGCCTCACTGCATTCTCATGGCGCACCGTTGGGGTATTCGCCATCAACAGCGTGCTCCTCTCATTCGCATATCTGCTGATACTCGTGGTGGAAAAGGTATTCGGCTTCACGTCTACGGTGACCCTCCTCGAGCTCAGCGACATCAACAATCCCCTTCTCCGCCATCTGGCGGAAGTGGCCCCGGGCACATTCCAGCATTCCATGCAGGTGTCGTCGCTCGCATCGGAGGCCGCGCGTGCCATAGACGCCAACACCGCGCTCGTGCGCACCGGAGCGCTCTATCACGACATAGGGAAAGGGGAATCGCCCATTTTCTTCACCGAAAATCAGCATGGAGTCAATCCCCACGCAGGTCTTGATCCGGCCACGAGCGCAAAGAAGATCATCAGCCACGTAACGGAGGGCCTGGCTGTGGCCTCGCATGCCAAACTGCCGCAGGTGATCAAAGACTTCATCGCGGAGCATCACGGGAAAGGAGTGACGAAATATTTCTTCAATACCGCCGTCAACGAAGCGCCCGAGGGCGTGGTAATCGACAAATCGCTCTATGAATATCCCGGCCCCAACCCCAGGAGCAAGGAGACCACTATCCTGATGATGGCAGATGCGGTGGAAGCCGCATCACGCTCACTGAAAGACTACAGTCCTGAGTCTATCAATTTGCTCGTAGACTGAATCATCGACTCGCAGATAGCCGATGGCCTCTACAACGAGTCTCCCATCAACTTCCAAGACATCAACTC
>WFLX010117476.1_pt1 | contig 11214 bp, 7 predicted proteins | sample 4967041 | NCBI WGS metagenome assembly WFLX01 (sample SAMN12857096, study PRJNA449069) | gut metagenome | isolation source: stool from male and female vole | host: Microtus ochrogaster | place: USA:Florida | collected 2017 | reverse complement strand
TTCCAGTTTCCATTGGAAATCAGAAAAATAATCTACACCACAAATCTCATTGAAAATCTGAACGGAAAAATCAGAAAGTACACCAAATCAAAACTTTCATTTCCTTCCGATGATGCAGTGAAGAAGATGGTATATCTTTCCTTGATGGAGATAGAGAAGAAATGGACACAGCCCATTCAAAACTGGGGGTTGATTATAAACCAATTTATGCTTATTTTTGAAAACAGAATCCAGATATAAGAGAATTTATTGCTGAAGCCTGTTTTCCATTTACACAAAATTATGGATACTGCCAGATATTTATTGATAAAATCCGTATCTTTGCGACCTGAAATGAAAGAATAGCATATTCTCTGACGCATGAAAACTTCAGACAGAAAAATGACTTATGCCGCGGCCATTGCAGAATTGGAGCAAATTGCCGACAGGATACAAAGCCCCGATTGCGAGGTGGATCATTTGTGTGAACTGACAGCCCGCTCGGTAGAGTTGTTACGTTTTTGCCGGGAGAAGTTGAACCGTACCGACAAGGAGCTTGCCCGACTGCTGGATAGCATGGATGAGGATGCGCCGGAGTGCTGATAGAGTACATTAATATATATAATAGATAAAGTAATCTCATTATGTCTGACAAAAAAGTTCGTGTGCGTTTTGCGCCGAGTCCCACGGGGCCGCTTCATATCGGGGGCGTGCGTACTTGCCTGTATAATTATTTGTTTGCCCGTCAGCATGGCGGCGAACTTATTTTCCGTATCGAGGATACCGATTCTCAACGGTTTGTTCCCGGTGCCGAGGATTATATTATCGAATCTTTCAAATGGTTGGGAATCCATTTCGATGAAGGTGTCAGCTTTGGAGGGGCACACGGACCGTATCGTCAGTCTGAGCGACGTCATATTTATAAAGAATATGTCCGGCAATTGCTGGATGCCGGTAAGGCCTATGTCGCCTTTGACACTCCGGAGGAACTGGATGCCGCCCGCTCTGCGGTAGAGAATTTTCAGTATGATGCTTCTACGCGTGGCCGGATGCGCAATTCTCTGACATTGGGGGACGAAGAGACAGCCCGTCTGATCGCTGCCGGCACACCCTATGTGGTTCGTTTTTTAATTGAACCGGGAGAAGATGTCGTAGTCAATGACATGATTCGCGGGGAGGTGACTATCAATTCCTCGATTCTGGACGATAAGGTCCTCTATAAATCTGCGGATGAATTGCCTACCTATCATCTTGCCAACATTGTGGATGACCATTTGATGGAAGTGACTCATGTGATTCGTGGAGAGGAATCGTTACCCCCAGCCCCGTTGCACCTGTTGCTTTACCGAGCTTTCGGATGGGAGGCTCCTCGATTTGCCCATCTGCCGCTTGTTCGCAAACCGGAAGGCAACGGGAAGTTGAGTAAGCGCGACGGGGATAAGTTCGGATTCCCTGTGTTCCCGCTCGAGTGGCATGATCCGGCTTCCGGAGCTGTATCGATGGGGTATCGTGAGTCCGGATATTTGCCTGAAGCAGTCATTAACTTCTTGGCGCTGTTGGGGTGGAATCCCGGTAATGATCAGGAGATCCTTTCGATGGACGAGCTTGTCCGCCTTTTCAATCTGGAACATTGCTCCAAGAACGGCGCACGGTTCGATTACCAGAAGATCAAGTGGTTCAATCATCATTATCTGCAACTTTGCGATGAGAAGATCTTGATTGAGGCATTGCAAAAGGATCTGGAGGCCAATCATGTCGAAACGACTGCCGAGAAAGCGGTCGCTGTTGTCCGTCTGATGAAAGAGCGTGTCAATTTTCCGCAGGATTTGTGGAATGAATGTAATTTCTTCTTCAAGGCTCCGGAAGAATATGACGAAAAGTCGCTTAAAAAATGGTGGAAGGCGGAGGCGCCTGCCTATGTCGGCGAATTGTGTGACTTTTTGGAGCAACAGGAAGACTGGACAGGTGCTGTTCTGGAGCCGAAAGTCATNGAATGGATCGCTTCCAAAGAATATCCGTTGGGGAAAGTCATGAATGCTTTCCGGGTGACGCTGGTNGGGGCGGCACGAGGACCCCATATCTTCTTNATTACCGATTTGCTGGGCAAGGAAGAGACGCTTGCGAGGGCNCGTATGGCTCTTGCCCGACTGGGGAAATAATAATCTGTGTAACCATTTTATAGNATCAGTAAAGAGTGAATATTGTCTATAATTTTGCCATTCATACTTATGTGGCGGNGATCAGNGTCGCCGCTCTTTGCGGCCACCGGAAGGCCCGGTTGATGGAGAATGGTCGCAAAGGATGGGAAGCGAAACTGCGTGAGCAGCGTAATCCTTCCGATCGGTATGTATGGTTTCATGCCGCTTCATTAGGAGAGTTTGAACAGGGCCGGCCGTTGATGGAACAGTTGCGCGAGCAATATCCGGACTATAAAATTCTGCTGACGTTTTTCTCTCCGTCGGGCTATGAAGTGCGTAAAAATTATAAGGGAGCCGATATCATCTGCTATTTGCCTTACGATTTTTCGGCGCAGATGAATCGGTTTATCGATATTGTTCGCCCATCGAAGGTATTTTTTATAAAATACGAGTTCTGGGGTAATTGTCTCGAACAGTTACACGCCCGTTGTATTCCGACTTATCTGATCTCCGGGATTTTTCGCGACAGACAGATCTTTTTCAAGCCTTACGGCGCGGCGATGCGTGACGTGCTTCGCAAGTTTACCCATCTGTTCGTTCAGGATGAGACTTCCAAGGACCTTTTGTCTGAAATCGGAATCAAAGAGGTTACCGTTTGCGGCGATACCCGTTTCGACCGGGTTCTGAGTATCAGCGAGCAGGCCAAAGTGTTGCCTTGGGCCGAATGTTTTGTAAAAGATTCTTCATTTGTCCTGGTTGCCGGCAGCTCCTGGCCGAAGGACGAGGACATTTTGCTGGAACATTTCAATATGCATCCGGAAATGAAGTTCATTATTGCCCCTCATGAGATTCATGAGGAGCATATTCAGAGCATCATGGCCAGATTGCGTCGCCCTTACATGCGTTATAGTCAGTTGGATGAATCGAAACTGGCGGCGGTAGATTGTCTTATAATCGATGCGATTGGTTTTTTGTCTTCGATTTATCGTTATGGACAGTTGGCATATATCGGCGGTGGATTCGGTGTCGGTATTCACAATACATTGGAGGCTGCGGTATATGGGATTCCCGTTATTTTCGGGCCGAACCATCAGGCTTTCCGCGAGGCGCTGGGTCTGGTCGATGCCGGTGCGGCTTTCCCGATAGGGGATATGGCTTCCTATGAAAAGATAATGGACCGGATGATGAAGGATTCGGCTTTCTTGCAGTGCGCCGGAGGAAAAGCCGGGGCGTATGTTAGGGAAAATGCCGGTGCGACAGAAGCTATTTTTGCCACAGTCTTTGGCAAGGAGTAGTTTTTCGGTTTCATTTTTACAGGTAGAGATATTGTCGATGCAGATTTTTTGAAAAATCTTTTGGAGGATTTGTAAAAGTAGGCTATCTTTGCACCCGATTTAAGGAAATTCATTATTATTATTGCCATATGGTGTAATGGTAGCACAGCAGATTCTGGTTCTGTTAGTCTGGGTTCGAATCCTGGTATGGCAACAACGATGCGGGGAACAAGATGTTTCCCGCATCGTTGTTTTTGGTGTTGACAGCTTGTGTGGGGTCGCTCCTGCGGGATATTGGGGAGTACAGAAATTGTGATACCGGCGCGGGGCATCGCTTGTGAAACATTCGGCGATCTTTTATGTTTCTCTTTTTTCTGGTTGTTTTGATTTATTATGGTCCGGGATTTGAACTATGGAGGATCAGGTGGGGGATAGGCAGAGGGAATGAGAATCTTGAATGAGGGAACTATCTCTATTTTCGTTTTTCGGAAGTACGGTCCCGCATNGGCCCNGGAGAAGNCTATNATANGCNTCTCCCGGGCAGCGGAACCTTGNTTTATTGGATGATGAACTCCTGCACCGCCTTTTTTAGGCCTTTCCCGGTTACGGATAATGTGCCCTTTCCGGTTTTTTCACCGGCTTCCACAACTACGACTAATTGTCCGTGGAAAGTTTTCATTGTCGGTCGGGTGAATGTTTCGAGAGATGTGGCGTCTCCGTTGCATACCGCTTTGAATGCGGTTGCGCCGGTCGTTTTGAACTGGAGTTGTGTATCGGTATCGGGACAGAGATTACCGTCTTTGTCGACAACGCGGACGGTGACGAAAGCCAAATCCGGTGTTTCGCCGTCGCCGACATGGTCGGCGGTCAGCGCGGTGCGGTCGGCAACGAGTTCGAGGTGGTGCGGCACGCCTGCCGTACGCACGATTTCTTCGGCCACGGCCTTTCCGTCGGCATCATAGGCCACGACTTTTATTTCACCGGGTTGATAAACCACATCCATCCAGCGGAGACGGTAGCGGTCGAGCCGGCTGCCGGGATCCTTGCTCCGGCGACCTTGGCTGACACCGTTGACAAAGAGTTCTGCCGATGGGTAGCTCGTGTAACAGGACACGGTGATGGTATCTCCCTCATGCCCCGGCCACGTCCAGTGAGGCAAGAGATGCAAAGTTGCCTCAGTGGTATTCCACCGGCTGCGATAGAGCCAATAGCGGTCTTTGGGAAGCCCTGCCAGATCGAAAATGCCGAAGTAGGAGGAGCGTGACGGCCAGTACTCGTCATAAGGCGACGGCTCGCCGAGATAGTCGAAGCCGGTCCAGACAAATTCCCCGATCACCCAGGGCTTGTCATCCTGCCACTGCCAGTCGTCGTCGGGTAAATTGCTCCACGAGCAGCATTCCAGGTCGTAGCCGGAGCATTGTCCGTCGTTGTAGCTGTAGCTTTTACGCTCTACAGCCGGCAACTTATATACTCCGCGGCTGCTGACCGTAGAGGTTGTCTCGCTGCCGAGGATAAAGCCCTGCGGAGCATTCTGATAGGCTTTGTCGTATTTGTTGAGGCGGTAATTCAGTCCCGGCACATCCATTGCCTGCATCACGCCGCTCCAGATGGCGTTGTCCACGCGGTCAAGCCCCTGGGTGACGGTGCGGGTCGGGTCGAGCCGGTGACATAATTCCTGCATGAGCCGGCTGTATTTCAGGCCTACGGCCGAACCTTGGTCGGGGATTTCATTACCGATGCTCCACATCACGATACTTGGATGGTTGCGATGGCAGCGGACAAGATTGGTGATGTCCCGTTCCCACCAGTCATTGAAGAAACGGCTGTAACCGTTCTTGCATTTGGCGTAGACCCACATATCGAACGATTCGGCCATGACCATCATTCCCAGGGAGTCGCACAGATCCATTTGCCAGGGAGCCGGCATATTGTGTGACGTACGTATCGCATCGCATCCCATCTCTTTCAGCAGAACCAGTTGCCGGGTCAGCGCCGCTTTATTGACCGCAGCGCCGAGTGGACCGAGATCGTGATGGAGGCAGACCCCTTTGAACTTGCGGGTCACTCCGTTCAGTTTGAACCCGTCGGCCGAAATCTCCACGGTGCGGATGCCGAAGCGTGTGGTCTGCCTGTCCCAGACGCGGTCGCCTTCACGCACCTCGGTTTCCAACGTATAGAGAGCCGGCGTTTCGGGCGACCATGTCTGCGGAGTTTTCACCGTCATTACGCAGACGGCGGTCGGTTCCGCACCCAAACCTGCACTTCCCTTGGCCACGGTCTTTCCGTCGGGAGCGATGATTTTATGAGTCACCACGGCTTTCGGCTTCTTCTCATTGAAGCCCCGCAGTTCCGTGCTGACAGCGATGCGGGCCTCTTGGCTGTTCAGCGCTGTCGTGCGGACGAAGTTTCCCCACGTGGCAATGCCCTTTTCCTGNCCCAGAACGAGACGTACGGGGCGGTATAGTCCGGCCCCCGGATACCAGCGGGAGCTTTCTTCCACGTTGTTCAATGCCACGGTCAGCGAGTTCGGTTGGCCGTCGGTGTTGACGAAAGGGGTGATGTCGATTTCAAAACTGCTGTATCCGTAGGCCCATCCGCCGGCGGGGTGGCCGTTGACAGTAACCTCCGGCTCGCTCATGGCGCCGTCGAAAATCAGGGACACGTGCGGATAGCCGGCCGGAACGGTAAATGTAGTGCGGTATTCTCCTTTGCCGATCCATGGCAGTGACCCCGAACGACCTGTTTTTTCGGTCGCCTCCTTTTCTCCGTTCTGTACGATAGCCACCACTTGCTTGTCTATCTCCTTGTCGAAAGGTCCGTCGATTGCCCAGTCATGCGGAATGGAAACTTTTTCCCAGGAAGAGGAATTGCCCGGGGCGGCCCCGGTTTCGGTCGGGCCGATGTGTCTGAATTCCCATCCGTCCAGCAGAAGGATTTCGCGGGCGGGAGCATTGTCCGTCTGTCGGATGGCTGCCTCCTGCGACGTATTGCCGTAGGCCGGGCTGTAAACGGCAGACAGCAGGCCGAGTGCGGCGCTAAAACAAAAGCAGAAACTTTTTTTCATAGTATTATAATGTTGATGATTATTTCATGGTGTGTATGCCTGGCGGTGTCCCGTTCCGGCTGTATTTTTATATCGGGATGCCGTAATTGAATTTGAGCGTATCCATGACGAACGTGCTTTGTATGCGGCTGACATAGTCCAGAACCCCTACTTTGTTGAACAGGAATTCCTGATACTGCTTCATAGAGGCGACATAGACCTTGAGCATAAAATCGCAGTCCCCGCTTACGTTATAACACTCCGAGACCTCAGGCCATTCCTGCACCGCCTTTTGAAATTCGGTGGCAATGCCGGTATTGATCTGTCTCAGCGTCAAGTTGCAGTAGACCACGAATCCGCGCTCCAGTTTGTCGGCATCCAGTACTGCCACATATTTGTGGATATATCCCATCCGCTCCAGTCTCCGGAGCCGCTCGAAAGTCGGTGTGCTCGACAAATGTATCTTTTGGGCCAGTTCTTTGGTCGTGAGCCGGCAGTTTTCCTGCATGGCGCGCAGAATTTTCAGATCGGTATCGTCAAGAGTATCCATGGAGATGAAAACGTTTGTATTGCTGCAAAGATACTGCAAACGGTTATAAAAACAAATTTTATAGTTCTTTATTGAGATACTTTTGTTTCCTGTTCGCATGAGCTGTCGCCGGCCGGATTGTTTGGCGGTATCCCTTGCAGTCGGATTTTTTCTTTTCCCTTCCGGCAGTTTGAGGCCTCCGGCTGCCGGGGAAAGGGCATTTATATTCTGTGTGCTTGTTCCGGCCACGCCGGAACGGGCGGGAAGCCTCTGTGGACGCCTTGCCGTGATGCGGCGGAGACGGATGCCGGTATGGAACATGCGTCCTGAGACGCGGTTCCGCCCGTGAATGCCGGAAGAGATCCTTCCGGCGCGGAGATGACGGCCCGCAGCGGTATCGATGATGGAAAAAAAGCCGCCGTTAGCGTTGCAAATCCTCTTTTTCCCCTTAAAAAAGTTAAGGCAATCATAAAAATNTAACGGAAATGTANCANATATGCGCCGNAGATATATTATCTTTGCGCCGAAACCACAAGATNTATCCGGTATGGACATAGCCTATTTGGGAATAGTCATATTCCTTTTTGTTTTAGCAACCATTGACTTGACCGTCGGGGTCAGCAATGATGCCGTAAACTTTCTCAGTGCAGCCGTTGGCTCTAAAGCTGCCTCTATCAAACGTATTTTGTTGATCGCCGCTATCGGCATTCTGCTGGGAGCCTCTTCCAGCAGCGGAATGATGGAAATCGCGCGGCATGGTATCTTTCAACCGCAGCATTTTTTCTTTAGCGAGCTGATGTGCATCTTCCTCGCCGTCGTTATCAGCGATGTCGTGCTGCTGGATCTTTTCAACTCTCTCGGGCTCCCCACTTCGACCACCGTATCCATGGTATTTGAGTTGTTGGGAGCCTCTTTCGTCATTGCGCTTATCAAACTGAACGGCAATAGCGCCGATCTCAGCCTTGTCGATCTCATCAACACGGAAAAGGCCCTCACCGTCATCATCGGTATTTTCCTTTCCGTGGCCGTGGCTTTCTTCTTCGGCACCGTGGTACAATGGCTTTCGCGTCTCTTGTTTACTTTCAACTATCAGCGGAATCTTGGCGCCAAAGTGGGAATCTTCGGCGGCGTGGCTGCAACGAGCATCATCTATTTCATGCTTATTAAAGGTATGCGCGAGGCCTCTTTCATGACCGATGAAATGCGTGCCTGGATGGATGATAATGTCGGTTGGGTCATTTTGGGCAGTTTTGTCTTTTTTGCGTTGCTCATGCAGCTGCTTCACTGGTTTAAGGTGAATGTCTTTAAGATCATCGTTCTGATGGGAACTTTCGCCCTGGCCATGGCTTTTGCCGGCAATGACTTGGTGAACTTCATCGGTGTGACGCTGGCCGGATTTTCTTCATTCATGGACTTTACGGCTAACGGAGCGGGGATTGCCCCCGATCAGTTCCGTATGAATTCGCTCAACGATCCTGCTGGGACCCCGATCTATTTCCTTGCCGGTGCCGGTGTGATTATGGTTATCGCCCTTGTCACGAGCAAAAAGGCACGCAAGGTCCTGCAGACCTCCATCGACTTGTCGCGTCAGGATGGCGGCGACGAGCTTTTCGGTACTTCACCCGTAGCGCGTAAGGTGGTCCGGGCCTTTTCCGGCGCTGCGGAAACCATCATCGGATTGGTGCCGGAGCGTGTCCGTAGCTGGGTGGATACCCGCTTCGTGCGGACCGAGGACTCTGTGGAGGATGGGGCTGCCTTCGACCTGATCCGCGCCTCCGTCAACCTTGTTTTGGCCGGATTGCTGATTGCTGTAGGTACCTCCTTGAAACTTCCGCTTTCCACGACGTACGTGGCTTTCATGGTAGCGATGGGTACCTCCCTTGCCGACCGGGCCTGGGGGCGTGAGAGCGCCGTCTATCGTGTCACCGGCGTTATTTCAGTCATCGGCGGTTGGTTTGTAACGGCCGGGGCAGCTTTCCTGATCGCCTCTATTGTCGTGCTGGTGATGTACTACGGCGGTCTTATCGCCATGGGCGGCATGATAGTCCTTGCAGCTTTCATATTGATCCGCAGCCATATCGTTTATAACAAGAAACAGCAGAAAGAGGAGGCCGATGTGCAGATGGAGACCATTCTCAATTCCGAAGATAAAGAGAAAGTTTGGGAAAATCTGCGTCTTCACACTGCGGCGACACTTTCCCGCACCTTGAACTTTGCGGCAGCGACCTACCGCGACATGTTCCGGGCCTTTACGGAAGAGGATCTGAAAGTCCTGCGGCACTCACTGATCCATATCATCGAGGCCAAAGCGGAAATGAAGAAGATGCGCCGTCTTGAGACCAAGGGGCTGCAACGCATCGATAAGGAACTGGCCTTTGAGAAAAACACCTGGTATCACCTTTCCAGCAACAACTGTCAGCAGATACTGAATACGCTCAACCGTATCTGTGACCCGATGAAAGAGCACACGGACAATAATTTCAGTCCTCTTTCCGAAGAGTATATCCAGGAGTTCCTGCCCTATTCTGAGCACCTTTACGAGGTTTTCAACTCGATCTCGCAGATGATTTCCAATGGAGATTTCTCTCATGCCGAGGAAATTTCCGAAGAGGCGAAGTACATGAAGAAGCAGCTCTCCGATCTGCGCAAGCGGCAGACCGAACGACTTCCTGAGGAGACGGGCAGTTTGAAAATGTCGTTTGTTTATCTCAATCTTATCCAGGAATCGCACGAGTTGCTCAGTCAGGTACGTAACGTATTGCGAGGCAGCGAGAAATATTTTGCCTGATTGCTTCCGTATATACTTTCGGATTTTTCAGGCGGGAGGTCCGTCCGGATCCGGTAGTGGAAAAATAATTCCGGCCGCAAAACAATAGATTTTGTTTTGCGGCCGGAATCTGTTTTTGTGGATGACCGAGACTGAATCTGCCGGTTTCCTCCTTGTGGCAAGGGGGATGTTTATTGTATCGGAACGCCGTTGTAATATTCGAGGATTTTCATCCGTATCAGATACTCGTATTTTGCCTGCAGTACGTCCTGCATAGCCTTTTCGTGGTTCGTGGATGCCGACAGCAGATCGTAGGAGGTCGACCGTCCGGCGGCATATCGTTCGCTTTCATGATGGAATGCTATCTCTGTGGCGGCTGCGGCCTTGCTTGCACTTTCAAAATTGCTTCGGGCGGTCAGAGCGTTATAGAAGGCCTGCTGTATTTCTTTGAAGAGGTTCTGCCGGGCGTTGTCGAGCGAGAGCTGACGGCTTCGGATGGAGAGCCGTGCCTGCCGGATGCTGTTGCGGGTTGAGAATCGGTTGAATATCGGGATATTGAGCGATAATCCGATGTATTCGCTGCCGTTCAGGTCAAGCTGGCGGCTGAAGTTGATGTTGTCTTGATCGTAAACGTGGTAATAGGAGTTGCTGTAAGAGCCGCTGAGATTGAGTCCCGGCCACAGATAGCTGCGGGCGACCTTCAGATTATGGCGGCTGCTTTCAAGCTGGTATTGCGCTGTCAATATGGAGGGATGCCGGGCCACGGCTTGTTCGAATACAAGGTCCGGTTGGGGCATGTCGCCCGTGAGGACGCCGGAGGTGTCCGGTTCGGTGATTGTAAAGCCTTCCGGATTTTCAAGATTCAGCAACTGGCTGAGGTTAAGCCGGGCCAGTGTGGCATTGCCGCGGGCCTGCGAGAGATTGTATTCTGCGCCGGCCAGTTGGGATTCCGCCTCTGCACGTTCGCTTGCCGGCTTTTTCCCGACTTCTACAAGAGCGGCGGCCATTTCAAGCTGCTGGTGTTTCTGTTCAACTTGCCGGGCGGCGATCTGCTCCAGACCTTTGTAATATAATGCCTGCAGGTATTGTGTCGCCACGTTGATGCTGAGGTCCTGCCGGGCCTGTTCGAGCGAAGCCGAGGCCGCTTTGAGGTTGAACTCTTCGGCTTTGATCTGGTTCGGGATCCGGAATCCGGTGAAAATCGGGAGAGAGGTCGATATGCTGAAATTGGTAGAGGCTGATGTCCGGTCGACGGTCGATCCGTCGCGGCCGGTACTGCGACCGAATCCGAATCCCTGCCCGAGGCTTGCATTGAGGTTCGGTAATCGGCTGTNACGGGTCGTCTGCAGNTTGATGCGGCTGTTTTCTTCCTCCAGTTCGCTTTGNCGGNTGGCGNTATTGTGGGCGATGGCATAGTCGATGCATTCTTTCAGACTCCAGATCTTGGTTGCCGTATCCTGTGCGACGGCTCCGGCTGAGACCAT
>WFLX010293352.1_pt1 | contig 11221 bp, 13 predicted proteins | sample 4967041 | NCBI WGS metagenome assembly WFLX01 (sample SAMN12857096, study PRJNA449069) | gut metagenome | isolation source: stool from male and female vole | host: Microtus ochrogaster | place: USA:Florida | collected 2017 | reverse complement strand
GCGGATTTAAGGCAGGATTTACGCGGAATACCAGGACAGTTGAGGTAATAGGAATTTGTGAAGTAATGACTATGGACGGAATGAAAGCGCCGGCGAGAGAGAGTGGTATCAGAACGGGCGACGTCATTGACAAAATAAACGGTAAAGAAGTAAATTGCACAAAGGACGTAAACGACATTCTTGCCGAAGACTACAAAAAATTTGAANTAACTATTTTAANGNNCGGCGNTCCTTTAACCGTNGACGTTACTCCGGCTATANACGNTACTACAAAGTTAAANAGGCTGNGCGNACNGGTCAAAGACAGTATAAACGGAATAGGTACGGTAACCTATATCGACAAGGCAAATAACAANTTTGCGTCGTTGGGACATCCGGTAANGGATTTAAGCGGATCGCTTATAGAAATNAACGGCGGTACCGTATATGGCTGCTTCATTTACGACNTTAAAAAAGGAGTTAAGGGAACACCGGGAGAACTTCGTGGCGCGTTTGAAGCTTCAACTGTACTCGGAAAAGCAATGGTAAACAGTGCGTGCGGCATTTACGGCGACTTATCAAAANATTACGACGTTTCTAAATCGATCAAAGTTGAAAATGGTAGTGTAGAAGGCTTGAAAATAGGTAAAGCTTGTATATATTCAACTCTTGAAGGCTGCGACATACAAAAATACGACATTTCGATAGTAAAAGTTGATAAAAACAACAAGGATAACAGAAATTTCGTAATTAAAATCGACGATGAAAAGCTTATAAGTAAGTCGGGCGGAATAGTGCAGGGAATGAGCGGAAGCCCTATCGTTCAGAACGGTAAAATTATCGGCGCGGTAACCCACGTGTTTATCAACGACCCTACAAGAGGGTATGGTATTGCAATAGACAAAATGCTTAATTCATATTAAGACAAAATTCCTCATATAATTGTATATGAGGAATTTGTCTTTTAAAGGGAGTAAATGCGATTTAAGGTATTTAATTGCCGTAATCATAACCTTTTTATGTGCTATTATATGTGGCATAATACTATATAAAGTTGCCACAATTAATATTTATTTCAAAGATTTTGCGGAAGACTACGTTTATTACGTATTCAATTTTAAGAATACAAAGCTTATATTTTCACATATTTTAAGTGAACTTTTGTATATTTATATCTTTTTTTTGATTGGCTATTTTACAAGATTTAAATATTTAACATTAATAATTGTATTTATACGCGGACTTTATTTTGCGGTCTACGCGGCAATATTGTTTGAACTGGTTACCTTCGGCGGAATTACCGTCGCAATACTTGTCTTTATTCCGACGTCGGTAATATCTTTGGTTTTCTGCTGGATTGCCGCAGAGTTTTGCAAAATCATTAATAAAAAATATGTATTTTTTGTACCCGCCGCGCTTGCGCTTATAAATACAGTCGTTTTGATTGTTTTAGTAAACATCGTTTTCAGAGTGGTAATAGTTATAGTATAATAAGCAATTTTTTTCGCATAATAGTTGTATGAAAAAAATATTAGCTATTCTTGGTACGGCGTGCATGATTGCAGGCAGTACGGCGGCTGCGGGCGTTCAGCTTAACGCTGCAGCGGAAAGTATATCTCTTACGAAAAGTTGCAAGGCGGCGTATCTTATGGATTACGGCACCGGCGAATGTATTTATAAAGAAAACGAGACGAAGCGTATGCCGATTGCAAGCGTCTGCAAAGTTATGACTTTGACAATCTGCTTTGACGCTATAAACGAAGGTAAATTTGCGCTTGACGATATTATAACCGCCAGTGAAAATGCCGCGGGTATGGGCGGTTCGCAGGTCTTTTTAGGTAGCGGATGTCAATACCGTTTGGACCAGCTTATTAAAAGTATAATAGTATGTTCGGCTAACGACAGCTGCGTGGCGGTTTCCGAAGCGATTGCCGGCAGCGAAGAAGGGTTCGTTGCGCAGATGAATAAAAAGGCGACAGAACTCGGCTGCGCCGATACTCTGTTTGCTAACTGCACCGGATTACCCAAAGAAACCCAGTATTCGTGCGCAAAGGACGTTGCGCTCATGTTCCGCAACCTGCTTGAAAATGAGTGTTACTACAATTACAGCAAAATCTGGCTTGAAGATTTCGAGCATCCTGATAACAGAGTCACTTCGATGACTAACACCAATAAACTGATAAGAAAATATTCAAATTGCGACGGCGGTAAAACCGGCTTTACGAACGAAGCGGGCTTCTGTCTTACGGCAACCGCAAAAAAAGATAATATGCGTCTTATCTCGGTAGTTCTGGGCGCTGACAGCAGCGATAACCGTTTTAAGTCTACCGTAAGTATGTTCGATTACGGCTTTGCAAATTACAAAAATAAAATCGTATTGGATAAGGACGTTACCCTGAACGACGAGTTTGCGGTAATAGGCGGAAAGAAAGACAGTTTTGCCGTATGTCCCGAGCGCAACAGTTACGTATTTTCCGGCATAGACAAGACGCCGGAAGTTACGCATAATCTGGTGGCTTACAAAGTAAAAGCGCCCGTTGCAAAAGGACAGGTTGTCGGCAAAATAGAAGTTTACAAGGACGGCGTATTGTGCGATACTGTTANCGTCGTAGCGGCGGAAGATGTTAAAAAGGCNGGATTCGGCGATAACTTTGTAACAATTCTTGAAAATTGGGCTATTTAAAATATTTATTNAACGGCGTTCGCGCAAGATCTGCGGACGCCGTNATTTTTTGCGCGGGTCAATATTATAAGCAATTCATTTGACTATTTTCATTTGCTTTGATAAAATAAACAGGTAATTTATTTTATTGAGGATTTCAATGAACGAAAGAGAGACGTTGAAAATAAATGCNAAAGGACACCTGGAAATCGGCGGCGCGGATNCCGTTGATTTAGCAAAGNGNTTCGGGACTCCTTTGTANGTTTTCGACGAGNCGCATATCAGAAATATGATGCGCGTNTATAAAAATACTCTCGACAGCGAATACGGCGGTAACGGCCAGGTGCTGTACGCTTCGAAAGCTTTTTCTTGCATGGCTGTTTACGCTATCGCCCGTCAGGAAAATATCGGCGTTGACGTTGTTTCCGGCGGCGAACTGTATACGGCGTTAAAAGCCGGTTTTCATCCTCAAAACATTTATATGCACGGCAACAATAAGCTTTTAAGCGAGTTGGAGCTTGCGGTTGACAATAGAGTAGGATACATCGTAGTTGACTCTTTCCGCGAAGCGGACGTTTTAGACGGAATTGCCGCAAAACGCGGTATAAAGCAGAACGTCCTAATCAGGATAAATCCCGGGGTAGAGGCGCATACGCACGCTTTTGTTCAGACGGCGCGTACGGACAGCAAGTTCGGCTTTTCCATATCGGACGGCGCGGCGGAAGAGATTGCGCTACATATTTTAAACAAGAAGCATCTCTGCCTTAAAGGTTTTCATTGCCATATCGGGTCGCAGATTTTTGAAAAGCAGTCGTTTGCGCTAGCCGCAGAAAAAGTTATGGACTTTATTGCGGAGATAAAAAATAAACACGGCTTTATTGCGGAAACCTTGAATATCGGCGGCGGCTTCGGAATCTGGTATAACGACGAAGATCCAAAGCTGAAATATTCTGACTACGCCGAATATCTGAAAACAGTCATTAAGACGATTAAAAACAAAGCGAAGGAACACTCGGTTAAAGAACCCTATCTTGTAATAGAACCAGGGCGTTCGATTGTAGGAGAAGCGGGGGTTACGTTATACACCGTTGGCGCAATAAAGGAAATCCATGGAATAAAAAAATACGTTGCCGTTAACGGCGGTATGTTTGATAATCCCAGATACGCGCTGTATCAATCGAAATATACCGTTTTGCTTGCAAACAGGGCAAACGAAAAATGTACCGAAAAGGTGACTGTCGCGGGCAAATGCTGTGAGAGCGGCGATTTGATTGCCGTAGACGTTCCCTTACCCAAAACCGAAAGCGGCGATATTATGGCGGTGCTTTCAACCGGCGCTTATAATTACTCGATGGCAAGCAACTATAACAGAAATTTAATTCCTGCGGCGGTTCTCGTCAAAGACGGCAAAGCGGAATATATAGTAAAACCGCAGACCTATGACGATATAATAAGAAACGACGCCGTTCCTGGTTATTTAAAATGAATCCTATAGTAAAAGAAATATTTTATTATCTTTCAGCGATTATTGCCGTATTGTTCGTATTCGTTCCTCATGAGTTTGCGCACGCATACGCAGCTTACAGAAACGGCGATATAACCGCTAAATATTACGGTAGATTGACACTTAATCCAGTCAAACACTTTGACCTTATGGGCTTTCTGTTGTGCGTACTGGCAGGTTTCGGTTGGGCAAAACCCGTTCCCATTAACCCGAATAATTTCCGCAAGTACAGAAAAGGACTTTTTGAAACTGCGGNTGNCNGNGTTTGCACANACTACGTAATTGCTTTTATTGTTTATCCGTTATATCTTATCGTTAGCAGATATATACCCGAAAATGCAGTTGCCCTGATTTACATTAAATACTTTATAGAACTTGTTTTTGCCAGAATCTATTTAATCAGTCTTTCAATAATTGCGTTTAACATTTTGCCGCTTTTTCCGTTGGATGGGTTCAGAGTAATTGAATCGTGTACGAGCCCTTACAACAGATTCAGACTGTTTTTGCAAAAATACGGCNGATATATNCTGATNGGACTTATTNTCGAATGTTTTNTNNGTAATATTCTCTATCAGGCAACAGGTATCGCAGCAATACAATATTTAAACGTACTAGGTTTCTATCTGCAATGGTNTNCGGAAAATATTTTGNGCGCGCCGNTTCATTNNTTATGGGANTGGATATTTAGTTTATTTTGATAGGNTTTANTNAATGGCAGATAAGAATTATGACAATTTTGAATCGGTTGTAGACTATAACACCGTTTTGGACGACTTTGAAGGACCGCTTGATTTGCTGTTGCATCTTATAAATATTGCACAGATTAAAATCGAGGACGTTTTCGTTTCAAAAGTTACCGAACAGTTTTTGGACTACATCGAATATATGAAAACGCAACCCAGCCGCGACGTTGACAAGGAAAGCGAATACCTTGCTTTGGCTGCGCAGATTATCTATATAAAATCAAAGAGTATGGTGCCGGTCGTTGACATTGCCGGCGACGAAATGGGCGGTTCGGAAGAAGAGCAGCGCGCGCTTATTGAGCAATTAAAGCAACGCGAATACGAACTTATTAAAGAGGAAACGCCCAAACTGAAAGACCTTGAAACAATAGGTTATTATTTCAAAGAACCCGATTCAGACTTCAGTAAAGTTAAAATAGTTTATAAAGATTTTAACGTTCACGCGCTTTTGGAAGCGTTTGCAAACCTGATGCTGCGCAACGAGAGTATGCAACGCGAAAAGGAAAAAATCAAAGAGATTCCGAAAGACGTTCATACCGTTGAAGAAAAGGTTGTGTTTATTCGCGATACTTTGATTGAAAAAAAGGAAGTTGCGTTTGAAAATCTTTTTACGACTTTTTCACGCAACGAAATTATAACGACATTTCAGGCATTGCTTGAAATGTTAAAGCACCAGTTTATTACAGTAGTGCAGCTTGAATCATTCGGAACAATAAATATTAAACTCAATCCCGACTGGGATGCAAAGGAAGTAACAAGTGAACAATTTGACGAGTATAATTGAGGCGGTCGTTTTTGCGTCCGGCGAGGCCGTGCCTGTAAAATATATAGTGGAAAAGCTGAATTGTACGGTTAAAGACGTTAACGCATGCGCCGCCGAATTAAAAGAAAAATACGGCGAGGACAGCGGAATTCAACTTCTTACATTTAACGGAAAGCTGCAATTCGCTTCAAATCCCAAATACAAACAGCCGGTATCCGAAGTGCTTACGCCAATTAAAGAAAAAGAATTTACGAAAACTATCCTTGAATGCGCAGCAATAATTGCGTATAAACAGCCCATTACCAAACCCGAACTTGAAGAGATCAGGCAGGTAAGCTGCGATTATGCTATACATACATTGTTAGAGCTTGAAATGATAGTACCGTGCGGCAGAAAGGATGCAATCGGAAAACCCATTCTGTATGCGACTACCGACAACTTTTTAAAAAGATTTAAACTTAATTCAATTGACGAATTACCCGACTATGATGAGCTGATGGAGCAGATTGCCGAAATTAACAGTTCGTTACTTACAGACGACGAAGAGGATGGTAATTACCTTTATAAGAAAGACGAGTACGTAGAAAACGCCGAAAAGGCGCAACCGGCAAAAGAGAAGAAAACGGAGGTAACCGAAGACGGTTACGAACTGCCAGACTTCATCTCACAAGAGGACGATGTGATTAAAATAGACTGATTTAAATAGGTAAAGCGGACGATAATTGTCCGCTTTTTTTGTATATTTAAAGTTATGTTACAAATAATATTGTTATGAATGTAGCATTGATTATTATAGCTGCTGCAGGATTTGCGATTTCAATTTTTCCGATACACGTTTTTAACTATATTTACGTAAATACCGAAGAAAAATATGCGAGTATTAATGTTACATTATTCAGATACATCAGAATATTTAACGCAAATACGGTTAAAAATCAGCCCGGGAAAATGCAGATAAACGGCAAAGAAAAGAAGATGGATTACAAAAGCGTAAAATTAAGCTTTTACAAAATATTTAATATGCTGTGTGTTCATAAAGTAATTCAGCTTTCAGATTACGGAATGCAGAACACAAATAATGCTTACGCTGCATTAGCGCAGAACGGTGTAACAACAGCCGCATATAAATTTTTGCAGATAAATGGGAATTGCGCCAAACTTCGTAATTACACTATACTGAACGAGGAACATTCTTCAATCAGATATTATGCAAAAGCGGTAACTGTTATAAACCTTTTAGTGGTCACTAAAATCATTTTTTATATTTTAATGGAGAAGTTAAATGAACTCAAAAATTAAGAAAAGCGCAGACTTTAACGAATTACCTCTTTCAATAGAAAAAATTGCAGACGCCGATACGGTCGTCGGTAAATCGATAATAACCGTAAGCGGAACGCAGGTAATTCCTCTGTCATCCGTAACTATAGTAAATCTAAGCGTCGGCGGAGAATACGGCGATGTAAAAACTTTCAGAGAGGCGGACGGCTTTAAAATTGCGGGCGGTAACGGCGCGGTAATTACCGTTAAACCACAGGGCTTTTTAGTAGACGACGGAAAGTCGTGCAGACTACTTAAAATGGAAGAAAGCACGCTAGATTCCTTGATTGATAAAACGGGTGATTTGGTTCATAAAATAACGGACAATGCGTAATAAATTATTATATACTTTACTGGCTTTAACGCTGTCAATAGGCGCAATTTTTATGTCATTGCCAAATAAATTCAGCGCCGACGCAAGCGCGCAGGCTGAAATTGCAATGGAGCTGACTACTGAAACCGTTCTGACCGAACGAAACGCAGACGCGAAGCTTCCAATGGCAAGCACGACAAAAATATTGACGGCGTTAATCATAATCGAAGATTGCAACCTTGACGAAATTATAACCGTACCGACAGAGGCGGTAGGAGTAGAGGGTTCAAGCATCTATCTGAAAAAAGACGAGCAAATTGATATTCGCGATTTGCTCTACGGGCTTATGCTGCGTTCCGGAAACGACNGCGCCACCGCGCTTGCAATTCACCACAGCGGTTCTATTGAAAAATTCACGGAGGCAATGAACGAACGCGCAAAAAAAATAGGCGCGACAAGTTCTAACTTTAAAAACCCCAGCGGACTTCCCGACAGCGAACATTTTACGACGACGCGTGATTTGTGTAAAATTGCTTGCTACGCTATGAGAAATACTGCATTCAAACAAATTGTTTCCACTACAAANTATTCGGGAAAATTCAGAAGTTTTGCAAACAAAAATAAAATGCTNCATAAATACGAANGAGCAAACGGGGTAAAGACAGGATATNCTGTGAAAGCTGGAAGATGCCTTGTATCATCGGCAGATCGGAATGGTATGGACGTGGTCTGCGTAGTTTTAAATTGTCCAGACATGTACGAAAGGAGCTGCGCAATTTTTGATAACTGCTTTAAAGACTTTAAATTGCTTCAAATTGATACAAATAAAGTATTTATGTGTAATCATGTACTATGCAAAATATTAAAATGTCAAAGTAAAGTAATAAATGTCGGGGCGGAAATAGAATATAAAATTAAACCCTTACAAAAAGTATTAATAGAATACGATAAGAAAATAGTTGCCGAGCTTGAAATTTACGATAAAAATGACTTGCTTTTTACAGAAAAATTATATAGTATAAAGTAAATAATATTTACTGGAATTTACTATGAGGATTAACAAATATCTTGCCTCTTCCGGAGTTGCATCAAGAAGAGAATGTGACAGATTGATACAGGAAGGCAAGGTTTCTGTAAACGGCAAAATTGCCACTTTGGGCATCGACGTCGTTGACGGTGACGAGATAAAATTAAACGGTAATATCGTTACCGTTAAAAAGAACGAATATTATATTTTAAATAAACCAAAAGGCTATATTTGCAGCGTATCTGACGATAAAGACAGAAAGACAGTTATGGACTTAATGCCGGATAACGTAGGTAGAATCTACCCCGTCGGCAGGCTTGATTACGACAGCGAAGGGCTTTTGATTCTTACAACTGACGGCGCTCTTGCGCAGCATTTGACCCATCCGTCAAACGAAGTTCCCAAAACCTATTTGGTGAAGGTGGAAGGCACATTGACGGAAACCGCGCTTAATCCAATCAGGAGCGGCATCGAAATTGACGGGTACTTGACAAAAAAGTGTAAAGCACATATTGTTGAAACTAATAAAAATTATACAAAAGTTCACGTCACTTTAACCGAAGGCAAGAACCGGGAAGTGCGAAAAATGTTTGCCGCAATAGGAAAAGATGTTTCACTGTTAAAGCGTATTAAAGTCGGCGAAATTACTCTGCGCGGACTTGACAGAGGCTCGTACAGAAAATTAACAAAAGAAGAAGTGGAGTATCTGAAATCAATATAAAAAAATGAGCGGATCATTCATACCGCTCATTTTTAATTTTAAAACTATATCATATTTATAACGTTCTCATAAGTCCGATAACTTTTCCGATTATCTTGACATCGTCAAATACGAAGTCTTCCATATCGTCGTTTTCAGGATGCAAAATAATCTTTCCGTTATGTCTGAAAAGCCGCTTAACGGTAGCGCTGTCATCGACCAGAGCTACAACTATATCGCCGTCGTTAGCCGATTCCTGCTTTTTAACGACTATTTTATCGCCGTTGTACATTCCTATTTTGATCATAGAATCTCCGCTTACGTTCAATAGGAATAGATCTTCACCGGAAAAGTAGTNACNNGGAATGGAAAAATACCCGTCATAATTTTCTNCNGCAAANATCGGATGACCGGCCGCAACCGTTCCGATAAGAGGAACAGTAGTTGTTGAAGTCTGTTGCGTTAAAACCACCGCGCGGTTTTTTGCGCCGGCCTTTTTAATCAGACCGCGGTTGCACAGTTCATTTATGTAATCAAAGGCGGTAGCGGTGGATTTTAAGCCGCACGCCTTGCATATTTCACGAACGGAAGGGGAGTAATTGTTTTCAAGGATGAATTTTTCAATATAATTGTAAACTTCATCGGTTTTATTGAGACTTTTCATAATTTACACCTCTTAAATAGATTATAGCATAATAATTTTCAAAAATCAAACGCTTGTTTCTGTTTTTTTACTTGTTTTTGTGCGGTTTTTATATTATAATCGTAATAGAGGTGCTTATGGATAACAACGAAAAGAAAATGTGCGAGCTTTACGACAGAGAGTGCATCGGTTGTCTTGAATGCGAAATCTGCGATTTGGATCCCGAAAAGATTTGCGACAACTGCGGTAAATGCATTGACTTCCGAGACGATGCGGTAATCAAAATAGATAAAATCATTATGGATGAAGACAATTAATTAAAAAAGACAGGTCGGACGGCCTGTCTTTTAATCATCATCGCGTTTTAATTTTACTTTACCTGCTACGGCGCGTCTGTTATCGTCGCTGATTGCCGCGTAGTGTTTCCTTGTTGTATTGACGTCTTTATGTCCCAAAACGTCGGCAACGATATAAATATCGCCGGTTGCTTTGTATAGCGCTGTGCCGTAGGTTGAACGCAGCTTATGCGGCGAAATCTTTTTAAGAGGGGAGACAATTTTAGCGTATTTCTGCACTAGATTTTCAACTGCGCGCACGGTAATTCGGTTTTGATTGTTTGAAATAAACAGCGCGTTCGTGTCTTTAATAATATCGCCTGTCTGATCCTTATAATCCATATAGCGCAGCAATGCGGCGGCGACGTCATCATCGAAGTAGAGGATGGTTTTGTTGCCGCCTTTACGCGTAACGATAAACGAATTGTCGTTGAAATTTATATCGTCGTTGTTCAGCCCCACAAGCTCGCTGATACGAATGCCGGTACCGAGAAAAAGCATTAAAATTGCACTGTCGCGGACTTTACTCTTTTCATGGTAAGCAAGCTGGTGGCGAGTAAGTCCGACGCCGCTTTCGGCCGTATCGATTATATTATAAATTTCGTTACCGTCCAATCTGATTATAGGTTTCTCATGAATTTTTGGAGTAGCGACCTTTGCTGAATTGTCAACGCTTATAAAACCTTTATTAAAAAAGTATTTGAACATTGCACGAACGGAGGAGAGCTTTCGCGCTTTGGCTCTGTCGTTGCAGTTATGTTGTTTATCGCAATAAGTGTAGTGGGAGAGAAATCCAAGAAAGTATTCAATATCGGTGCTTGTGATTTGATTTAAATCGTCCAGCGTAAAATCTTTTACAGATTTACCGTGAAATCTTTTTTGCGAAAGAAAGTAGAAAAATATCTTTAAATCATGCGCGTAATTGAGCCTGGTCAAAGTACTGGTCTGACTGTCAATAGCAAGAAAATAATCGTAACAGAAAGTCGGGAGATCGTTTTCAAGCAATCTCTCGATCGTCTCTAAATTCTTATTGTTTCTTTGAACGTAGTAATCAGTACTCATAGTGTAGGTGCTATTTGCGCAAATCTAAATATATCAAACTCTTCGTAAAACGCGGTGGCTTTTGGGAATAATTTGACTTTCGTAATTAAACCAGTAGTGTAAGCAAAAAAATAGTAAAAAGAAAATCAAAATACACTTCAAAAGTAAAGTCAAGTAATTGCAAAAGGAAAGTA
>WFLX010119104.1_pt1 | contig 11221 bp, 12 predicted proteins | sample 4967041 | NCBI WGS metagenome assembly WFLX01 (sample SAMN12857096, study PRJNA449069) | gut metagenome | isolation source: stool from male and female vole | host: Microtus ochrogaster | place: USA:Florida | collected 2017 | reverse complement strand
CTCAGTCACATAGCCCGCTATGCTCCCGAGCCTGCATGCCGAAAATCATCCCAACCCAGCTTCCCCGGGGCCTCTCAAATCTTATGAGACGGGGTCTTAGTTCCTATGTGTGTAGAAATTTATATCCCGCACTAAATGCGGGATATAAATTTTATATTTTAAATAGAGAGTAATAAACGCTGGCTGCTCAGAGTCGATGAATGACACTTCCGCTTGCTTGGTGAGTGGCGAGGATCAGCATCTCGGCAATCTGCACGTGTGAAGGTGCCTGCACTGCATAAATGGCAGCGTCAGCTATATCATCACCGGTGAGAGGCTTAATCCCCTTATATACATTGGCAGCACGGTCAACATCGCCATGGAAGCGTACCTCACTGAAACGAGTTTCCACCAGGCCCGGCTTGAGCAATGTCACTCTCACGGGAGTTTCTGCCAAGTCAATGCGAAGTCCATCAGTGATTGACTTTACGGCCGCTTTTGTTCCACAATACACATTGCCGTTAGCATAGGCTGCATCTCCGGCAACAGATCCTATATTGACAACGTGTCCTTTTCCCCTTTCTACCATACCGGGGACTATTATCCTTGTCATATAAAGGAGTCCTTTGATGTTGGTGTCGATCATTGTGTCCCAGTCGTGAAAGTCGCCTTCATATTCCTTTTCAAGTCCAAGTGCAAGACCTGCATTGTTTACGAGCACGTCTATATCTTTCCATTCCTCGGGAAGAGAAGCCACAGCTGCTTCCGCTGCCTCACGGTCGCGGACATCAAAAATAAGGGTAATGACATCATTGGCGAGTTCATCTTTCAATGCATTCAGCCTCGAGGCGTTGCGTCCTGTGACTATCACCCGGTAGCCTGCTGCATGAAAACGCCGTGCACAAGCCTCACCGATGCCGCTCCCGGCTCCTGTCACGATTACGATAGGTTTATTATCCATAAATATTCGGTTTTATTTCATTTCACAAAGTTAATAATTTTTATATAACTTTCCATATAATGCAGGCAACAAAGTGCTCAACCAATGGGCCGGTTCACGCGTTTTATAATTGAAATAACTTATCTTAAAAACATATATTATGAACTACACAGAAGAAATCAAATCGGCACCCTATGTATTGGTGGAGTTCTATGCCACCTGGTGCCCTCATTGCCAGAAAATGATGCCTATAGTGGCGGATATCAAGACCCTTCTTGCCGACAATCTGAAGGTGCTCCAGTATGATATTGACAAAAATGAAGATCTCGCTAATCAGGAAAACGTGCAGTCTCTCCCGACCTTCCTCCTTTATGAGAATGGAAAGGAAGTGATGCGCGAAACAGGTGAGATGCCTGCAGAAGTATTGCTTCAGAAAATACAGTCGGCAATACAGTGATAAATATTCATCTATAGCAAGCTCGATTTAGGTTTTCGCCAAGCCTCGAGCTTGCTATGTTTTCATAAGCATATTGCGTTATGGCTACCAGTTCACGATTAAATACCCATTTCAAATCGCCCGATGCGTCATTGCTGGGCGACTGGCTGACACTTCTCGGTGTAGGCCATACACACGACTATACACTTGGGAGGGAAAAGGCTATGCCTTTCAAGACATGGTTCGGCCTATCAAGGGTGCTTGAAGACTATGGAGTGGAATCGGAGGCTTATTTCCTCGCCGACAAGGAGGGTATCAAAGACCTTCCGTTGCCATTCATGGCACACACTGCCGGTGCAGAGGGTGGAAATATAATTGTCACTTCAATAGATGGCGACAATGTGGAGTATATCAGTCTCGGACAGCCGAAGCAGACCACATTGTCTCGTCTGATGGAGGCATGGGATGGCAATGTTTTCTTATCGAGAGTGAATGAAAATGCTTCTGAACCCGAATTGGGACTGCACCGTAGATTGGATTTCTTCAAGAAATCCAAGAAATGGGTGCTTTTGATCTGTATGGTGGCTTTGCTTGTCTATGCTTTTGTGAGCAACGGACTGTATAGGCAAGTCTCTGCCTATTTCATAGCGGCTATTGATATCGGAGGGCTGTATGTCACATATCTCCTCGTGCAGAAATCTCTCAAGATTCACAATCCGAAGGCAGACCGTTTCTGCGGAGTGCTGCAGGCGGGGGGATGCGATGATATTCTTTCCACATCCGCATCTAAATTCTTCGGGCTTTTTGGATGGAGCGAGGTGGGATTCGCTTATTTTTCCGTTAGCCTACTTGCACTGCTTATGTTTCCGGCATCGCTGCCATCACTTGCCTTGTGCAACATGTGTTGCTTGCCGTTTACTGCTTGGAGCATCTGGTATCAGAGGTTCAGAGCCAAAAGATGGTGCACATTGTGCGTCACGGTGCAGTGCTCATTATGGCTTCTCTTTTTCTCCTATCTGGCAGGAGGATGGGTCAAGAAGAGCTTGCCGATAAGTATGGATTTCTTTGTATTGGGCGTCGCTTATGTAGGGATGATGCTGCTGGTCAATGCATTGATGCCATTGATAGAAAAAAAGGATGATAATCAAAATAATGCAGACAGAATATGATAAGGAATGAAATTAAGATACCCGAAGGGGCAAGAAAATTGAGCCCTCTCGACATGAATAAACTTGCAATTCTGAAGGCGCACACCGTGATCACCTTCTCAGACACGAAAGCACCATCAAGATGAATAATTTATAAGGATGTATTGACTGTGCATCCTTTTTTTAGAACAATTGTGTTAACAATATTGTTAATCAAGATAGATAAACAGTATTGTTATGACAAAAGATAATACCGACAAGACAACGCAAGACACTGAGCAAAGAATACTTGATGCGGCAGCGAGGGAATTCTTAACCAAGGGATTTGCCGGAGCAAGGACTACTTCGATCGCAGAAGCAGCAGGCGTCACTCATGCCATGCTGCATTATTATTTCCGTACAAAATCAAAATTATTTGATCGAGTCCTGTCTGAAAAAACCAAACTGCTTAAAGAAGCAATCTTCAATTCGATGGACGATGCGGATATTTCTTTAGAAGACACAATTCGCCGAATCATCGAACGACATCTGGACTTTATTGCTGCCAATCCTGAATTGCCTCGTTTCCTAATTGAAGAGATATATAGTGATCAAGAACGAGCAAGAATCTTTCTCGAACAAATTGGAATATACGCTCCTTTGATTACGGGGGCCTTGCAAATAAAGATAGATCAAGTTGCTTCCGAGGGTAAATGCCGTAAGGTGGATGCGCGTATGCTGCTTCTCGACATAGCTTCACTCAATATTTTCTCCTTTATGGCCGCCCCTGTGGTGAGAGTTGCTTTAGGAAGTCTTACGGCCGATCCCAACAATTTTATTACTAATAGAAAGAAAGAAAATTTCGACACCATCATGAGAAAACTCAAGCCATGAGAAAAATTATCGGAGTATTGTTATCGGGCTTGTTTTCCACCTTTGCCACTCATGCGCAAATATCAATAGAGGAATGTGTGGCAAAGGCGGAAGCCAATTATCCCATTATTAACAAATATGGACTTATTGAGTCAACACGCGACATTGACCTTGCCGAGATCAACAATTCCTGGCTTCCGCGAATAGGAGTTTATGGACAAGTGACAGGACAGAACGTGGTTCCCGCATTTCCACAAACCTTGACCGGAGTTCTGGACCAGATGGGGCAAAGGCCGAAAGGATTAGGTAAGGTGCAATATAAGATTGGAGTAGACCTTTCGCAGAACCTTTGGGACGGAGGAGCATCCAAAGCGCGCCGCGAGATGGCACGCGTGCAAGAAGAGGCCGGGAAATCTGCCCTTGACGTCGAGCTGTATGCCGTTAGGCAAAGAGTTGAGTCTGTATTCTTCGCCATACTCCTTACGGAGGAGCAAATAGCACAAAGCGAAATCACATGCGGCCTTTTGCAGGAAAATCTTAAGCAATTGCAGTCTAAAGTGCGCAATGGAGTGGCAATGCAGAGCGACGCTGATATGGTGGAAGCCCAGATACTGAGCATGAAGCAGAGTATCGCACAGGCAAAAAGTTCGGTGCAGGGCTATCGCGATGTTCTCCAACTTTTTATTGGAGAAGAGCTTCCGGACGGGAAGTTATCAAGACCATCTGCTGAAATGCCGATAAACTATGATAATCATCGGCCGGAACTTACAATGTTTGAAAAAAGACAATTGGTAAACAATGCTGCCGATCATCTTTCAGATACATCTCTAATGCCCAAGATAGGGATGTTTGCTCAGGCTTATTATGGTTATCCGGGGTTGGATTACTTCAAGAGCATGATGAACAGAAATCTCTCTTTCAATATTCTCGCAGGGGTCAAGGCATCGTGGAATATCGATTCATTCTATTCGAAGAAAAACAACAGGAAACGCACTATGCTCAATGCCCTTGATATCTCATCTGACAAGGAATTGTTTCTATTCAACATTGATCTGCAAACGGCATCACAGAAAGAAGCCATACGCGGGCTGCAGGAAGTGATGGCTGAAGATGACCGGATCATTGAGCTTAGGGGGAGAGTGAGACGTGCAGCGNAATCGNAACNTNCCAATGGAGTNATAGATGCTACTNCNTTGCTGACAAANATATCAGACGAGNACGTGGCTCNGTTGAACGCACGGCTTCATGAGATACAGCTGATAAAAGAAATTTATAATCTTAAATTCACTCTAAACCAATGAAAACATATACACTTTCAATCGTCATATTGACACTGGCACTGACATCATGCAAGAAGACACTTGAATATGATGCCACAGGAATATTCGAGGCAACAACGGTTACTGTGTCAGCTGAAACCTCCGGCAAAATCATGTCAATGCAAATAAGCGAAGGTGACAGCGTCAGAAAAGGGGATAATATTGCCGTGATTGATACCACCCTTCTCGTGCTACAGCAAAAGCAGATTATGAGCCAACGTCAATCTGCCGAAAGTTCTTCTCCCGACATAGCGGCGCAGGCGGCAGCGCTCAGATCGCAGATAGCCCATCAGCAGCAAGAATGTGAACGATTTGCCCGTCTGCTTTCCGATGGAGCAACAACTCAAAAGCAATATGATGATGCCATGTCACAGCTGAATGTGCTGCGCAACCAACTGACGGCGTTGCTCTCGACACTCGGGAAAAATCGAGCCTCAATCTCAGATAATGCGATAGCCATCCAATACCAGTCGGAACAGATAGAACAACAGATTGCAAAAAGTATAATAGATTCCCCAATATCAGGAACAGTATTGATAAAGTATGCCGAACCGGGCGAATTTGCCACTCCGGGACGTCCACTGTGCAAACTTGCAGACCTCAACGACATATATCTCCGTTCCTATTTCACTGCCTCCCAACTTGCAGACATAAAGATAGGGCAGAAGGTGACTGTAATCGCTGATTTTGGAGGTGATGAGCAATATGAATATCCCGGCACCATCACCTGGATAGCACAGGAGAGTGAGTTCACTCCCAAATCTATTCAGACACAAGACAGCAGGGCTAATCTTGTATATGCAGTGAAGATTGCTGTCAAGAATGACGGCAGACTGAAACTTGGCCAATACGGAGAAGTGAGATTATGAATATAGCCATAGATGTCGCAGGCATCACTAAACGATACGGTACCCTAACTGCTCTCGACAATGTGAGTTTCAAGGTGGAGAGAGGGATGATGTTCGGTCTGATCGGACCTGACGGTTCCGGTAAAAGCTCTCTCTATAAGATTCTTGCAACCCTTGTGTCTCCGGATTCAGGCACAGCGACTGTGTGTGGTCTTGACACGGTGAAAGACTATGCCAAACTCAGGACTGTAATCGGATATATGCCTGAGAAATTTTCGCTCTATCAGGATCTCACCGTATCTGAAAACCTACATTTCTTCGCATNTCTTTTCGGGGTATCCATCAAGGAGAACTATGATATCATAGCACCGGTGTTTGCACAGCTCGAACGTTTTCCACATCGTAAGGCCGGAGCTTTGTCGGGAGGTATGAAGCAGAAACTTGCCTTAAGCTGCGCACTCATACATCGTCCGGAGATTCTTCTACTTGATGAACCGACCACTGGTGTGGACGCAGTATCACGTAGCGAATTCTGGGACATGTTGGGAACATTGCGCGAGAAGGGGATCACGATACTTGTCTCTACATCCTACATGGACGAGGCAAGCCGTTGCGAACGTATCGCGCTAATCAACAAGGGTAAGGTTTTGGGCGTCGACACCCCGGAAGGCCTTTTGGCGGGACTGGATGAAAATCTATATAATGCTGTGTCAGGCCACATGTTTGAACTTCTTACACGCCTGAGGGAATTGCCGGAGGTGGAAGAATGCTATACGTTCGGTGCCACTCTCCATGTAGTAGGGAAGAAAAGTTTCAATCCCGATGCAGTTAAATTGAAACTTTCAGAGACGGGGCTCCGGGATGTTGAAATATACCCGGCAAAAGGGGATATAGAAGATTTGTTTATTCAACTCACACTTCGTGAAAGTTGAGGGTAAGTTGGTAATGGTTTTATCAATAAGTATAGAATGGATAATGACAAGGCAATATCTGTAAAGAACCTCACCAAGCGATTCGGCTCTTTCACTGCGGTAGACCACATAACGTTTGATGTAGCCAAAGGGGAGATATTCGGCTTCCTGGGAGCCAACGGAGCGGGCAAGACAACCGCCATGCGTATGCTTTGCGGTCTCAGTCTTCCTTCAGAGGGTGACGGACATGTGGCGGGATGCGACATAATCTCACAGTCAGAAGCAATAAAGCACAGGATCGGCTATATGAGCCAGAAGTTCTCGCTTTATGCCGACTTGACAGTGGAAGAGAATATCCGACTTTTTTCAACAATCTACGGGATGTCTTCTGCACGGATAAAAGAAGCCAGCGAACGCCTTTTCAAGGAGCTGGAGATGGGTAATATGCGGAATACATTTGTGAAAGACATTCCTGTAGGATGGAAACAGAAACTTGCCTTCGCCACAGCCACTATACATAAGCCCGAGGTAGTTTTCCTTGATGAACCTACAGGTGGAGTGGATCCGGTGACACGCCGCAAATTCTGGGAGCTTATCTACAAGGCATCCTCTGATGGAATGACAATATTCGTAACAACACATTATCTTGATGAGGCTGAATATTGCAACCGCATTTCCATTATGGTGGATGGAAAGATAAGCGCACTTGCATCCCCGGGGGCACTAAAGGAGAGGTATCATGTTTCGACTATCGATGAGGTTTTCCGTATAGTTGCCCAGGATGCAAAAAGAGAAGAATAACCATGTTCAACTTTCGATAGCGAAAGTTGAATATGGGGTTATGGGACTAAAGAAATAATTTATGGCTATATTCCAATCACTTGTAAAGAAAGAGGCATTGCACATAGTGCGCGACACGCGAACCATGGTGATTACATTGCTTATGCCTATTGTGCTCTTGCTGCTTTTCGGGTTCGCTATTTCCACTGAGGTCAACGATGTTATGGTGGTTGCGGTAGTGGATCAGCATACGGATGAGACCCGCGATATATTGCAGCGTCTGGGTGCCAATCCCTACATAACGTTTAAAGGCCTGGCAGCCCCGGAAGATGCCGAACGGCTGTTGCGTTCAGGTAATACTGACGCTGTGCTATATCTGAGGGCTGATGAGGGCAGTGTCAGGACACAGATAGTGGTGGATGCTTCAAACACCAACACAGCCCAGACATCCACTGCATATATACGCGGAATTATAAACGGCACTGCGGCGAAGAGTCCGGTCATCACCAATACTCTCTATAATCCGCAACTTAAGAGTTCATATAATTTTGTGCCGGGAATACTCGGCATGATTTTCATATTGATATGCGCCATCATGACCTCAGTCTCAATAGTGCGTGAGAAAGAGACCGGCACGATGAGTCTGCTGCTTGTGTCGCCGGTGAAGCCATATACCATCATTTTAGGTAAGCTGGTGCCATATTTCCTGCTTTCCTGCATCATCCTTGCAGCCATGCTTCTGATGTCTTATACTTTGCTTGGATTGCCTGTTTCATCAAGCGTTATAAGTGTGGTCATGCTTTCCATGCTGTATATAATTCTATCTCTCTCAATCGGGCTGATGGTCTCAACACTTGTAGAAACTCAGCTGTCGGCGCTTATAGTGTCTGCCATGATGTTTATGCTTCCTGTAATCATGCTTTCAGGTATGATATTTCCAATCGACAATATGCCGATAGTGTTGCAATGGTTTTCCAACGTCATTCCTGCCAGATGGTATATCGAGGCGATGCGCANGTTGATGGTTCAGCAGCTTGGTTTAAGTTGCGTATTGAAAGAAATTGTGATNCTTCTGTCGATGACTATGNCNCTGTTAATANTGGCAGTCGGCAAANNCAAGTCATCCACAAAATGATTTACTTCAATCATTTATTTTTTTAATCGTTAAGTTTGGCTGACTAAAATGAAAATAAGAATATTGAAAGCTCTTTTGCAGAAAGAGATCAAGCTGATGAGGCGCAATCCGCTGATTCCAAAGATAATCGTAGGAATGCCTCTGATGGTGATGCTGGTGCTTCCATTGGTGGCCAACCTTGATGTGAAGAATGCCGGCGTGACGATAGTAGACAACGACCGCAGTCAGCTTTCGCGCAGAATAATTGCAGATGTCGATGCGTCGGAGTATCTGTCGGTCAATGATGTTGCCGGCACACACAGTGAGGCAATGAAAAGCATTGAGGATGGCAGCTCAGACGTTATTCTTACTATCCCGATCCATTATTCCCGCGATATTGGACAAGGAGGCGTAGATATAGACATAGAGGCAAATGGAGTGAATGCCACAAAGGGAATGTTGGGTGCCCAGTATGTCTCACAATCAGTTATGGAGACATTAGGAGAGTGGAAAAATGAGAATGGTATTGCACTCAGCATGCCTGAGACAAGTGTAATCAATCTCTACAACCCTACACTCAATTTCCGCAACTATATGATTCCTGCCTTGATAGTAGTGCTTCTGATAATAATATGCGGATTCCTTCCTGCCTTGAATCTTGTGAGCGAGAAGGAATCCGGCACAATCGAGGCTATGAATGTGACTCCGGTCAGCCGTCTTGCATTTGTGCTGTCGAAACTGATACCTTTCTGGATTGTGGGACTTATTGTAGTGACGGTAGGCATGACAGTCGGTTGGCTGGTATATGGCCTCTCACCGGCAGGAAACATTGGAGCGATCTATTTGGCTGCAATCCTGTTCAGTCTTGCGTTGTCAGGACTGGGAGTGACGATAGCCAACAAGTCTGCCACTATGCTTCAAAGTATATTCGTGATGTTTGCGTTCATCATGATATTCCAGCTCATGAGCGGACTCTTTACTCCGATCCGCTCGATGCCGGAATGGGCACAATGCATCACTTATGCCATTCCACCCCGCTATTTCATTGAAATAATGCGCTCCGTCTATCTGAAGGGCGCAGGGATAGCAGATCTATGGCTTCAATATACCGCATTAGCCGCTTTTGCCCTCTTCTTCTCTTTTCTGGCAGCTTTCACCTATACTAAACGAAATTGAAAAAAGCACCTGATACAGCTCGGTAAGTATAATATTGAATTCATCTCCGTAAGAATTAAAATAAATTGGGAAATGATGTGAAAAATCCGGATTTTTTAATTAACTTTGCATTATCAAGGAATGATATGCCTTGAATTGTCTTTTTTATAGATGCTTATATGGCGTCTTAGAATGAACAAACAATGAACTAAACCTAAATAATCAAGACAATGGTAAATTTCTCACTTGAGGGTAAGGTTGCCCTTGTGACCGGTGGCGTCTACGGCATCGGTTTCGCCATCGCGAAGGCTCTTCACGAAGCCGGAGCTCGTATCGTCTACAACTGCAATACCCAGAAATCAATGGATCTCGGCATTTCCAACTATAAGGAGGCCGGTATCGACGCAAAAGGATATCTATGCGACGTAACCGACGAGGAGGCAGTAAAGGCTATGGTTGCAGATATTGAAAATACAGTAGGAACAATTGACATTCTTGTTAACAATGCCGGTATTATCAAGCGAATCCNNATGACAGACATGGATGTCAAGGNTTTCCGCCANGTGGTTGATATCGACCTTGTCGCACCTTTCATCTGTGCCAAGGCTGTGATTCCGGGTATGATCAAGAAAGGTCACGGCAANATCATCAATATTTGCTCGATGATGAGTGAGCTTGGACGTGAGACAGTGAGTGCTTATGCTGCTGCCAAAGGTGGTTTGAAAATGCTCACACGTAACATCTGTTCTGAATTTGGCGAACACAATATACAGTGCAACGGTATTGGTCCGGGCTACATCGCAACCCCGCAAACAGCACCACTTCGTGAAATACAGCCCGACGGCAGCCGCCATCCGTTTGACCAGTTCATTATAGCGAAGACTCCGGCGGGACGCTGGGGCACACCTGAAGACCTCATGGGCCCTGCAGTGTTCCTTGCATCCGATGCATCTGATTTCGTAAACGGTCATATCCTTTATGTAGACGGCGGCATTCTTGCCTACATCGGCAAGCAGCCCTGATAAGCATATCCTATCATGGAGGAATTTAAGGAAGTTTCGGAAGGATATACCTTACCCGAAGCCGTGAAGGAGGCTCAGCGTTGCCTCAACTGCAAGGTGCCGGGATGTAAGAAGGGTTGTCCTATAAGTAACGATATACCGGATTGGATTTCCGAACTTGCAAAGGGCAATTTCGGAAATGCGATGAAAATCATCAACAACAGAAGTAATCTTCCTGCAGTCTGCGGCCGTGTATGTGGTCATGAACGCCAATGTGAAGGCAGCTGCGCCCTTGGCAAGAAAGGGGAGGCAATCCATATTGGCAAGCTTGAGCGTTTCGTGGCTGATTTTGACAGCGAGGCGGCCCTGACCCATGAGCATATCCCGGAAAAAAACCGTGGACGCGTGGCAGTGATAGGTAGCGGACCTGCGGGACTCACTATTGCCGGCGATCTTTCCCGCAAAGGATTCGATGTAGAGATATTCGAGATGGAGAATGAGGCAGGTGGTGTGCTAATGTATGGAATTCCGGAATATCGACTGCCAAAGGAAGTTGTGAAACGCGAGATTAAGAAAATAGAGAATCTCGGTGTGCGTTTCCATCTTAACAGAACGGCAGGGGAGGAATACACCGTCGACGATCTGTTTGCTCAGGGATTCGATGCAATATTTATGGGAACAGGTACGGGCGTTCCAAAACGTCTTGACATTCCGGGCATCACTCATCCCGGCGTGCGT
>WFLX010080732.1_pt1 | contig 11225 bp, 6 predicted proteins | sample 4967041 | NCBI WGS metagenome assembly WFLX01 (sample SAMN12857096, study PRJNA449069) | gut metagenome | isolation source: stool from male and female vole | host: Microtus ochrogaster | place: USA:Florida | collected 2017 | reverse complement strand
CCGCGTCAACATGGAGGATAAAGTGTCGTTTAAGAATGTAGTGACCTGCAACATGGGTGAATATTGCGGAATACCCCGCGACCATGAGCAGCGCTACTCCACCTTTATGTGGACCAACTTCTTCATTGAGATCGACATTCTCCCCGCAAACGTAAACATTCTCAACGGCAACGCCGAGAATCCCCTTGAGGAGTGTGAGAGATATGAGGCCAAGATTGAAAGCTACGGAGGCATCGACCTCTTCCTCGGCGGTGTAGGCCCCGACGGTCACATCGCTTTCAACGAGCCCGGATCGTCGCTCACCTCAAAGACCCGCATGAAAACCCTCACCTCCGACACCATCATCGCCAACTCACGCTTCTTTGAGAACAATGTAGACCTCGTGCCCAAGACCGCCCTCACCGTAGGTGTAGGCACAGTGCTTGCCGCCAAGAGCGTGCTTCTCATCGTCAACGGCCACAACAAAGCCCGCGCCCTGCGTCATGGCGTAGAGGGTGGTATTTCTCAGATGTGGACCATCTCAGCCCTCCAGATGCACCCCAAGGCAATCATCGTTGCCGACGAGNCTGCCTNCGGCNAGCTCAAGGTTNNCACCTACCGCTACTTCCTCGACATTGAGAAAAACAATCTCGATCCCAACACTCAGCTCTGATTATCTCAGCCGCTGAGCTGACAGCAATAAACAACAACCGGTCTCCGGGAAAAGCGTCATAGCTTCCGGAGACCGGTCGTTTTGTTTATGTAGATTAGGGATTAGTCGTAGTCGCCACGGATAACCTTGAGGGCGGCGTCATAGTCGGGCTCATTGGTGAGTTCCTCAACGAGCTGGGCATAGGCTACCTTGTNGTCTTTGNCGNTAACAACAACGGCTCTGGCGAGAAGGCCTGCGAGAGGGCCGTCGCAAATCTGCACACCGAACTGCTGACCGAACAGTGGCGAACGGAAAGCTGAGGCCACAACAACATTCTCGATGTTGTTGGCGGCGCAGAATCTCGACATGGCAAAGGGAAGGTCCATTGATACACAAATCACAACGGTGTCTTTGAGCGAAGCGGCTTCCTGGTTGAATTTTCTCACGCTGCGGGCGCAAACTTCGGTGTCAAGGCTGGGGAAGATGTTTAAAACCACGGTCTTGCCTCTGAAATCGTGACATTGCACTGTGTTGAGGTCGCTGCCGGCGAGGTGATAACAGGGAGCTTCGCTTCCTACTGCGGGGAGGGTGCCATAGGTGTGGCAAGGTTGAGATTTGAAGTAGATGGTTTCCATAGTAAGTTTTTTGTCAATTAAAATCAGTGTTAATATTTTGCTGACCTGTAGCCTGCTGTCGGGTTATTGACGCGAGGCCGCGAAGGTCATTTTCTGTATAACATTTCTCGTGAGGTTTTTGTTGTAGCCGGTGGTCACATCTGTGATGATTCCGCTGCGGTCAACAACCAGATAGGAGGGATAGGCGGTAACGCCAAAGTCGCGGGCAAGGGCGCTGGCTCCTATGAGAACGTTCTCCGAGCCGGTGTCGGAGCCGTTGGTGTTCATGATTTCGGCAATAGTGTCGGCATGGTTGTCGACAAATGCCCAGATAATAGAGGCCGAGAATGGGAGCTGATTCACAGCCTCGCGCACCTCTTTGACGGTCGAGGCTGTAAAGCCGGTGTCGCCGTCGAGTATCACGATAATCGTGGGCGCGGAAAAACCATCGTTTGAGGCATGAACATAGCGCTCACCTTGGAGAGACGGGGCTTCAAAAGCGGGCGTTTTCTTGCCGAGCAGGCTCTCGATTCTGAACAGCGATCTGCGCAGGGTGGTGAAAGGCTCCGGGTAAAGGTCGATGAGCAACGGTTCGTTCAAAGCGGTTTCGAGCGGCACAGCCGGGTTGAGGAGGGGAGAATAAACCACGTCGACGCTTTGCTCGGAGATTGAGCCGGGATTGTTTTCAAGGTGTATTCTGAGCGGCATACCGGTGGTTTTGTCGAAAATATATTCGGCTTCGGAGGCAGTGGTGCCTCTCACGGTCAGAACCATGTCGAGACCGATAACTTTCCGGCCGCTGACCAATGTGTCGGGATGAATCACGAAGCTGTAGGCCGAATCAGAGGCTGCACTGCGCAGATCTTCGGCAATCATCGCCGGCAACAGGTTTACAAACTGAGCGGTGCGGTGAACGCCACGTTTCACTCCGCCGTTGAGCGGCTCAAAGGGCGCGGGGGAATTGTCGTGATGATATTCCTGAAATTTGCTGGAGTTGAGTCGGTAGTGGTTGCCCGAAAAATAGGCTGAGAAGCCTTTGACAGGCTCTTTAACTTCGCTATCCATTGTCCAGTCGATGAGATAGTTGACCGTAGAAAGTGAGTCGGGCTGCTGTGTGACAGTCTGATAGAGGTCGATATTGTAGACCACGTCGTCGGGCAGGCGCGACATCGACACAATGAATCGTGCCGAACTCTGATAGTTGCCCGAAGCGGCAAGACGGTCGGCAATAGTGCTGACACTCAGCGTCTCCCGAGCAGGGACCTGCTTGGGAGACTTGGCATGTAGGTTAAATGAAAATCCGATAACGGCTGCTAAAAGCAATATTTCTCTCATAAATAAATAGCGGAATGTGATGAAGTCGAAACTATATTTAAAACGGATGAGTCATTAAAATTGTTTTGCAGGGTTGAAAAATCATTTTTACAATAGCCCGGGGATAGCGGAAAATTAGTAATTTTGTGGAGAATACGCTCTCCGCTAACCTTATTTTTACAAGCCAATGGAAAAAGATGAATTGAAAAAGCATAAGGAGGAATTTATCTCCCTGCTGCGCTCCACCAATATCGAAGGAATCGACGATGTGATTTCTGAACTCGAGGAAATAGGATTTTTCACAGCTCCCGCTTCGATGAAAAATCACCTCTGCTATGAGGGTGGCCTGATGATTCATTCGCTCAATGTCTACCTCGCCGCCAAAGCCATCAAGGCCGGCTTTGAAAACATGCGTCCCGACGTGTTTGAGACCATCTCTGACGAGAGTCTGATAATAGCGTCACTGCTCCACGATGTGTGCAAATCGCGAATCTATCATCGCAAACGCAACGCTCAGGTAGAGTTTGGCAAGGCTGAATATGGCGCCGATTACAGTGACCTGCCTGTGGGCCACGGTGAGAAATCGGTGATAATGCTGCTGCTCATGGGCCTTAATCTCACCGATGCCGAGATATGCGCCATACGCTGGCACATGGGAGCTTGGAGTGTAGCAGGAGGAGATTCGGAGCTTCAGCAAAGTTTCCGTCGCGCGGGCGAGATGTATCCGCTCGTGGGCATAATACAGAGCGCCGACACTCTCGCCGCCCATATTCTTGAGCGAAAATACACCTGCATCAACAACTGATTTTTCCTTTCCTAAAGGGCACCAAACAGCAACCCCCGGCCACCTCAGAGGAGTGACCGGGGGTTGTTGTCANNGGGCGGAACGGGGTAATCAATAGATCACCTTGTTGCCNTCGGAGGTGATATGAATAGCGCCGGGGAGGGGNTTGGANACCTTGCGGCCGGCGGTGTCATAAATCGAAACGGGACNATCGCTCTTGTCGGCNTCAACAGCTGAGATAGCGGCGGTGTTGGTCACAACGCTGCGGTGAGCGCGGTTGAAAGCGATATAGGTCTCGGTAGAGGGTGACTCATTAAACTTGGCGGCTGCCGACTTGAGAGCTTCGAGGAGCTCGGTGCGGTCGGGATATTTGGCGATGGCATCGGCAAGTTTGCCCTCCACAACCTGACGGGTGAGCTCAAGGGCTGTGCTGAGGTCGGTGTCGGGGCAATATTCATAGGCGCCCGAGGTGATGGCCTCGACGGTGATGTTGCGGTAAACCTCGGTGTAGTCTCTGCCAAAGGTAGCTTCCTCATAGAGAATACCGATATTGCCGTTTTCAAGCTGAGTGAGCGACGAATAAGCTGAGCCGATCTGGGAAATCTGATAGGAACCGTCCCAATTGTTGGCTACTGCCTGAGCCGAGCCGAAGTCCTCATAACCGTTGTCGAGAATCTTGAAATTCACACCCACGTTGACACGCGAAGAGGGGTGGAGAGGAATGGCCTGGAGCATCATGTAGGCTTTCTTGCCGGTGGTTTTGTTTTTGACAGGCACAATCAGGGGATCGCCGTTACAAGAAGCGGCGCCGGTGATCATCTTGCCAAACACAGCCTGATCCCAGTCACCTTTGCCGTTTTCGATGTCGGTGTAGGTGAAGACGTTGAATGTGCGACCGCCCGAAGCACGGCCGCTGTAGACGAGCGAACCGTCGGGAAGTTCCTCACATTTGGGCTCTGAGCCGCCGGTGGTGAGAGCGGGTTTGTAGGGGTCGCCGAGAATGTTCCATGTCTTGCCGAAGTCGTCGGAATAGAACACCCAGCACTGAGTGTCGGGAATCGAAGCCGAGCGGCCGCCACCGATATTATAGATGCGGTNGTGNTGANCCGANTTTNATATNTTTGCTCTGAATCATTCGGNNGNNGGTGAAGAAGAGACCGTCAACGGCGCCATATTCGCAATTGTCGTCGAGCTGGGTGAGGATATATTCGGTGATATCCTGCCAGGGGGTCCAGGTGAGGCCGGCGTCGGTGCTGGTCCAAGTGGCGAGACCCTGAGGAATCTTGCGGGTGGCCTGACCGATGGGCACACGGCCACACACAGCCATGAGGAGCAGGTCGCCGCTTTCGCGGTCGGCCACGAGCGAGGGATCGCCGAAGCCGCAGTCGCGGTTGTTGTTGCTTGTGGCGGGAGAACCTTTGCCGTCGCCNTCAGCCACATGATTNCCTTNGGCGTCAACNAGGTCGGCGGGGAAGGTCCAGTTATAACCGCCATCCTCGCTTATCGAGCTGTGGAGGTCAACCTCACCATAGCCAATGTCAGAACCGCAGGGGCGGAAATCGTTGATAGCCACGAGGCGGCCTTTGGCGGGGCCGGCGGGAATATAGGCTACAGCGGGAATACGATAAACGGTGTTGTAGGGCTTCGAGCCGTTATAGGTGAACACGTGAACACCTCTTGTTTCAGGAGAAGTGGGGGTGAGTCTCACCTTAAACGAGGTTGTGGTGATGCCTTTGTTGTTGCCGGTGAGCTGGAAAGAAGCCTTGCTGCCGTGTGAAACATTTTCAACTACAAAGGTCTGAGGCTCGGTGGTGGAAACCATTGTCTTTCCTCCACCGGTGATGGTGGTGGGATTGTTGGCGTCGTTGCCGATGAATGTAATCTCATAGCCCAACACTTTCATGCTGCCTTCGGTCGAGAGAACAAACACCGAAGTTTTGGCGGTGCCTTCGCGCAGGTCGAGACCGTTGCCCGATTCGGCAGCCTTCATGTTGAGCACAGGGGAGCCGTTGTCGCGCTCGGCGGCGAGATAAACGCGATGGTTTTCATTATCGGGATTGGTTGACCAAATGTTATGCCATGAGCTGCTGCCCTCAAAGGCGCCGGTCTCCATGCTGACGAGCGACTCTACATAGGGCTCGGGTTCAACCGGTTCGAGGGTTACGGTAAACGAAATAGTCGAGATGCCCTGATTGTTGCCGGTGAGAGTGAACTGGGCCGAGTCATAAAGGCCGAGATCGGTCACGGTGAGGGTCTGCTGGGAGGTGGAGGAGATGAGCGAGTGGGCACCCGAGGTAACGGTAACGGGATTGTTGGCATCATTGCCCACAAAGGTCATTGAGAAACCTGAGATGTGCCAGCTGCCGTCGGTAGCAATGAGGTAGGTTGAGGAATGGGCGGAGCCTTCGCGCAGGTCGAGACCCTTGTTGTCGGTGGCGACACGCATGTCGTTGCGGCTTGAGGTGAGTGTGATGACCGGGTCGGTGGCTGTTGAGGTCCACACCTGGTTCCAAACGCTCGAAGGATTGGCAAACTTGCCGGTGGTGGCTGAGATTTCTCTTGTCACCACTTCGGGAGTCTGGGCCGAAGCTTCAATCGCGGCAGTCGCTACGAGAGCCGTGATCAGAAAATGACAGAATGGATGTAAAGACATTCGTAATTAGGATAATGATTGGAAAATAAAAGAAAAAAAATAATCCGCGGCGGAAAGACAGCGACCGGTGAGTCATCAACTTTCCGCCGCGGGTTGAGTAGGGGCAACTTATCAGTTGTAGGGAGTATGCTTAACGATGGGAGCAATCTTGATAGTCATGGTCTTGGGACCGAACTTAACTCTGTATTTATCAAGAGCAAGACCGTTTTCTGACCATGTGTCGATACCGCCCACACCGGCCATTTCGCTGTCGATGAGCATGTTTACATAGTCAACGGGCTTAACCTGCTCGAAGTGGCGCTGATCTTTCTGATCGCCGTCGTCGAGCGACTCGATAGAGTAGTTTGTAGCCGAGGCATAGAAAGGCTTGTCGGAGGTTATTTCCACGCCATAGCCGCCGACGGTGGTCTGACGCCAGAAGCGCATGTCGCTCTTGGTGCCTGTTTCCTGCGGGCGGATATAGGGATGAGCCTGTTCCTGAGAGGTCTGGGTGTAGAGACCGACAAACTGGCTTTCGTTGCGGTCAACATAGTTTTCAATCGGGCCGCGACCATAATAGTTGCTGATATTATATTCCTCAGGCATGGGCATGTCAATGCCGAAGCGCCACATTTCGGGAGCCTTGGCATCGGCGTCGGGGGTAAGGGTCTGGGTGAGAACTATCTCGCCGGTGTTGTTGATGGTGTAGTTCATCTCGAGGGTTGATTTAACCTCGGGGAGATAGTAAACAGCCTTGACAATGGGGCAGTTGGCTTGTGAAACCTCATTCCATGTGAGCGACTTGAGCTGCATCTGAGGATTGCGCCAAACCTTGCGGCGGGCGGGAGCATTTGCGCCATAATCGTTGTCAACGCCGGCACGCCAGAAGTTGGGAGTGATCTGCATACCCTCTTCGAGGAGGCTGCGGCCGTTGGATTCGTAGCGGGCAATCAGACCTGAGTGACGGTCGAACTCAATGCGGCAGAAGGGTGAGCTGACAACNAGNCGGTTCCAGTTGGTATCATCCACCACCGGNGGCACCTGCTGATTGGTGTTGAGCATCGAATAGTTGAAGGTGAACACCTCAGGCATGTGGTAGGAAGTGACGGGAAGCTGCTGGCGTGAGTCTACATGACCTGCGTTGACGAGGCCGTCAGCCTTGCGGGTGAGATATTCCACGTTGAGCATTATTTCACCTGCCTCAGCCGGTAAGACAGTGTTGCCGACTCTTATGACTCCTGATTTAAGTTTTTCGAGATCAATCGGAAGTGTAATGAGAGCGGAGTCGGAGGGAGCGACATCGAGCTTGTCAACAATGCCGGTCTCAAAGGGCTCGCCGTTGAAAAGCAGGGTGTAGCGCATGTAGTAGTTGTCAAGGTTCTTGAAGAAGTTTTCATTCTTGACCTTGAGGGTGAGGGGCGATTCTTTCTCAATCGAGGTCCATATGTTCTGCATGTGGTAGGCAGCGTCATACATGTGGGGGTGGAGCACACGGTCGGGTGAAATCAAACCGTTGTCGCAGAAGTTGTTGTCGGAGGCGTCAAAATTGTTCCAGTCGCCGCCGTAACCATAGATCGTGATGCCGTTTTCATCTTTCTTGCGGAGGCTCTGGTCAACGAAGTCCCAGATAAATCCGCCCTGATATTTGGGGTAAGCGCGGATGGTGTCCCAATACTCCTTNAAGCCGCCGCCCGAGTTGCCCATGGCGTGGGCATATTCACACTGAATGAGNGGCTTGGTGGCAGCGGGGTTCTTGGCATAGTTGGCGGCTCCGGCCTGAGAAACATACATCGGGCAGAAGATGTCGGTGTTGCGNCCAAGACCGGTGCGCTCATANTGNACGGGACGGTTGGGGTCCATTTTCTTCACGAGGTCGTAGGCAGCGTCAAAGTTGGGGCCGTCGCCTGCCTCATTGCCGAGACTCCAGATAATGACTGAGGGGTGGTTATAGTTGCGGGCCACGTTGCGCTCGTTGCGCTCAAGGTGGGCGAGCTTGAAGTCATCCACTTTGGCAAGAGTCTTTTCGCCATATCCCATGCCGTGGCTTTCGAGGTTGGCCTCGGCTACGATATAGAAGCCGTATTTGTCGGCCAGCTCATAGAGATAGGGGTCGTCGGGATAGTGGGAGGTGCGGATGGCGTTGATATTGTTTTCCTTCATGATCCTGAGGTCCTGCTCCATGCGGTCTCTGCTCACTACATATCCGCCGTCGGGATCAAGTTCGTGACGGTCAACACCCTTGATGAGAATCGGCTGACCGTTGACGAGCAGCTGGGCGTTTTTGATCTCGACCTTGCGGAAGCCCACGGTGAGAGGTATCTGCTCGATAACCTTGTCACCCTTCTTGACTGTAGCCTTGATATAGTAGAGGTTGGGAGTTTCGGCAGTCCATTTCTCGGGGTCTGAGATGTTGAGCACCACCTGATTTTTGGTGCGGAAGGCAACGGTATAGGGCACCTTCTCACCCTTCGGGCTGATGATCTCAAAGTCAACCTGAGGATTGCCTCTGAGGGTCATGTCGATGGTGAGGGTAGCGTCTTTATAGTTGCTGTCGAGATCGGGAGTGAGACGGATGTCGCTGATGCCGGTGGATTTGTCACGGGCAAAGAGGTAGCTGTTGCGGGCTATGCCGCTGAGACGGAAAAAGTCCTGATCTTCGAGATATGTGCCGTCGCTCCAACGGAACACCTGGAGGGCGATTTCGTTTTCACCTTTTTTGAGATAAGGGGTGATGTCAAATTCGGGTTCGAGTTTAGAGTCCTCGCTATAACCAACATATTTGCCGTTGNCCCACACATAAACGTTTGAAGTCACCGANCCGAGGTGCATGATCACNTGTTTNNCGTCCCAGTTGTTGGGAATATTGACAGTGCGGCGATATGAGCCTACATTGTTGTTTTTGGTNGGCACNTGAGGGNGATCGGTNTNGAANTCGTTGCGCCAGGCATAGCCGATATTCACATANATGGGNTCGCCGTAGCCGTAGAGCTCCCAGTTGCCGGGCACCGGAATCGAATCCCAGCCGGCGTCATCATAACCCAACTTGAAGAAGTCGGTGGGACGCTGGTCGGCGTCTTTAACCCAGTTGAATTTCCAGTTGCCGTTGAGGGTGAGATAGTTGTCCGATTCCGGCATTACGCCGAAAATATCACCCGGACGATAGGCGAAGAATGTGGTGTGCATTGGCAACCTGTTGACCTGATTGATCTTCGGGTCTTGCCATTCTTTAAAGGTCTGAGCTCCGGCCGATGAGGCGCAGCAAAGACCGAGGGCCGCAGTGGCCAGGGCAATAAGTTGATTACTGTTCATGGTATGAAAGATTGGTTTGATTTATTTTACTAACAGTTTCTTTCCGTCAACGATATAGATTCCGGAGTCGAGACCGGTGGAATCGGCAGCCTTGATGCGGCGCCCAGAGAGGTCGTAAATTCCAGTATGGGGAGTGAGGAAAGAGTCAGAGGCGAGTTCGGCTACCGACGAATTTGTCAGGCCCGAATAAGAAAGAGAGTTAATTTCCTGAGAGGTGAGGGCGCGGTCATAAAATCTTACCGAGTGGATGGTACCGGCAAGTGGATAGAGGTTGCGGTTGGAGGCNGTGATTATGCCGCCGAGGGTTATGGCGTTAGAGCCTTTGTCGGCATAGGTCATGAGGCCGTAATCGCCGAGCGAGGCGATGTCGATTGTCTGAGGGTCGAGCTTGTCGACATAGAGAGAAAAGCCGTTGTCAGGGTCTGCTATCATGACAAGGGTGTGGCGACCGGTTGTGCCGCCGTTGGAGGAGCGGGTGTATTGGTCTTCCTTGTTGTTTTTCCACACGGCGCGAAAGGCATACTTGCCCCCTTTTGAGGCAAGGGTAAAATATTGGCGCGAGGCAATGGTGTCGCTCGAAGCTACAATCGAATTAAAATCCGAGAACTCATTGTTCATCTCATAGTCAATGGCTGTTGTCACGGCTTTGGCGGCAAATACGCGCGAGGCTATTTCGTCGGGCACTTTATAGGGAGAGTTGCCCGAAAGGGAGATGTCGGTAATCGTGGCGATAGGTTGAGGGGTGTCGGGCGCTTCGCCCTGTTCAGCTTCGGCAAAGAGATATATGCAGCCGGCGTCGGTGATGTCGCGGCCATCTTTCTGAGAGCTCCAGTTATAAACACGGTAATTGAGCGAGGCGGTGGTCTGATTCCACTCTGTTGTGCCCGAAGTTATAATCACATAGCCCGGCTTTTCGGTGGGGAGTATTTCCCAGCCTGCCGAGGGGACTGAGGATGTGGTTTTGATGGCAGTGTTATAGGTAGCTTCGGTAGAAACATAGGTGTGGTCATCGAAGTTGATGATATTGAATGAGCCGTCGCTGCGTTTCTCAAACTTCCAGCTTGAAGCTGCCGAGGGGGAGGCATTGCCTACCATCGGTTTTCCGGCGCCCGCGGAGGTGGCATATCTGCTGCCGCGCAGGGGAGTGTGGAGGGTGTAGAGGGTTTCCTCTGCCGGCTGATTCATATTGGCAGCGGTGAGCGAAGCCATAAAAGCGTTAAAGTCTTCGGTGAGTTTCTGTGACTGTTGGCGACGCTGCTCAGGTGAGGCCTCCTGAGTGAGGGTGGCGGAAATTTCGTCGGCAATTCTGTCAAAATCTGCGGCGAGGCTTGCAGGGTAATAGCCGGGAAGAGTTCCGATATATGAGTCACGCTTAACCTTATAGTCGTTGATGAGGTCGTCGAGCATTTCGGCTTCCTGATCAATGATTTTGGAGGGGGAATAAATCAGACCGTCGAGAGCGTTCTTGCCCTCTTTGTCGGTCACTACAAATGTAAAGAGCCATTTATTAAGTCTCACTCCAGGGGCTGAAACATAGGGGAGCTTGATCATCACCTTGTTCCAACCTTTTCGGAGGGTGACGGGGTAGGGAGCGCGGGCAGCGAAATTCTCGTCGAGGAGATCGGTTTCCGAGTTGATCGATTTGCCGGCGTTTTGCCATGAGGGGGCTTTGAGCTCCTCATCGTTGAGCCAGATACGCGATCCTTTTCTGTCCCAGCTGCCTTTGTCGGGAGCCTGGTCGTTTTCCGAGCGCGAATAGTTCTGAAATTCGATCAGCGCACCCGCTTCGGTCTCTTCGGGCGAATAGATATATGTGTAGGCGTAGGCGGTTACGTTGTCGGGGGTGTCGGTAAAGATAGCCGGAACGGTTGTGCCCCAAGTGTGACGGAGATAAATGCCGGCACCTGTGGCCATGCGGGTTGAATATGTCTTGTCTTTATA
>WFLX010016969.1_pt1 | contig 11225 bp, 7 predicted proteins | sample 4967041 | NCBI WGS metagenome assembly WFLX01 (sample SAMN12857096, study PRJNA449069) | gut metagenome | isolation source: stool from male and female vole | host: Microtus ochrogaster | place: USA:Florida | collected 2017 | reverse complement strand
CACATAGAGCAGGGGAGAGGGTAAGGGCGTTGATGGCCGAAAGACCGATCGCCATTGCCATGGTACTACCAAACTGACGGTAGAAGATACCGGATGTTCCGCCAAGGAAAGATACAGGGATAAACACAAGCATCATCACAAGGGTGATGGATACNAGNGCCGANCCAATCTCACTCATTGCGTCGATGGAGGCCTTACGTGCTGATTTGTAGCCTTGGTCNAGCTTNGCATGCACTGCCTCCACCACGACTATCGCNTCNTCGACCACAATCGCGATCGCAAGCACGAGTGCTGANAGGGTCANAAGGTTGATGGTGAAGCCAAAGATATAGAGGAGGAAGAACGTTCCGATAAGTGCCACCGGGATGGCTATCATCGGGATAAGTGTTGAGCGGAAATCTTGGAGGAAGATAAATACCACCAAGAACACAAGTATAAATGCCTCGATAAGTGTCTTTACTACCTCGTGTATTGAAGCAAAGAGGAAGTCGTTGACACTCATAGTGGTTTCAATCACGAGTCCTTTTGGTAAGTCTTTGCGCCAAGTGTCCTGAAGTTTTTCGATATTTTTGATTACTTCGGTTGCATTTGAACCTGCCGATTGGAAGATGATGGCTGCTGAGCCGAGGTGGCCGTTGTCGCGGTTGGCAAATCCGTAACTGAGTTTTCCAAGTTCCACTTCCGCTACGTCTCCCAGGCGTAGTATCTCACCATCCTTAGTGGCACGAATCACAATGTCTTCAAATTCTGACTCATCCTGGAGGCGACCCTTGTAGCGCATCGTATATTGGAATGTCTGGTTGCCCTGGTCACCGAAGCTACCGGGAGCAGCCTCAATATTTTGCTCTGCAAGTGCAGCGGTGATATCGGTAGGCATAAGACCGTATTGTGCCATTACGTCAGGCTTTAGCCAGATTCGCATGGAGTAGTCAGCACCGAATGCCATAGCTTCACCTACACCAGGCACACGCTTGATTTCCGGTATGATATTTATCGACATGTAGTTGTCGATAAACTGACTGGTGTAGGTGTCGGTCTCATCAAAGAGTGCCATTACCATAAGCATTGAACTCTGGCGTTTCTGTGTGATGACACCTACCTGGTTTACTTCTGAGGGGAGGAATGCGGCTGCTTTGGCTACACGGTTCTGAACATCTACGGCTGCCATGTCCGGGTCCATTCCCTGCTTGAAGTAGACCTGAATTGTTGCTGAGCCGTTGTTAGATGCCGACGACACCATATAGTCCATGTTTTCTGCGCCGTTGATCTGCTCCTCAAGGGGAGCAATCACTGAGTTAAGCACAGCCTGAGCGGACGCTCCGGTATAGGTTGTGCTTACTGATATGGTTGGAGGCGCAATATCCGGATACTGTTCGATGGCAAGGCTCGTCAGGCCAAGGATACCAAATATGACGATGAAGATTGAAATCACCGTCGATAGCACCGGCTTGTTTATAAATCTGTCAAGTTTCATTTCGCTCTTTTGTTATTGTCGTCCGATTAGTTCTTTGGTGAGATCACCATGCCGTCTTTCACTGTTGAGCCAACACCCTCTATTACGATTACGTCTCCGGGTTTGAGACCTTTGGTGACTATGTAGTTTGTTCCGTCATTTTTGGAGTCAATCAGGATTGGTGATTGATGCACCTTGGAGCTATCGCCAAGCACATAGACAAATTTCATGTCTTGTATCTCGAATGTGGCTTTCTGAGGAATTGTAATGACTCCACGGTTGATCTGAGGTAGAAGCACCTGTCCTGTATTGCCGCTTCGGAGCATGCCGTCCGGATTCGGGAATGCAGCTTTTACCGTAGCACTTCCTGTAGAAGGATCGAGCACTCCTGAAATGGAAACGATTCTTCCCGGTTGGCTATAGATTTCGCCATTGGCAAGTTTCAATTCCACCCCCGGAAGAGAGTCAAGCACTTGCTTCATATTTTTGCGTCCATTGTCGGTAAGAGTAAGGATCTCTTTTTCTGTCATTGAGAAATATGCTTCCATATCTGCATTGTCAGAAAGAATTGTCAGTAGTGTTGAAGGCGACACAAGAGCTCCTTCCTTATTGTCGATGGTGCCTACTACGCCTGCTACCGGAGCTTTTACAAGAGTATAAGAAAGGTTTTTCTGAGCTGAGGTGAGATTTGCCTGTGCTTGTCCAAGCTGTGCTTTGGCGGCANTTAGTTGNTCTACACTTGTCTGATAGGCTGGANNTGAGATTATGTTTTTATCAAGGAGAATCTTGTTGTTGTCAGCATTGGTCTGCGCTGTGTTTACGCTTGCTTGGGCCACTGCCACTGCTGCTCTTGCTGCATCTACAGCTGCCTGTAGCTGTACCTGATCAATTGTAAAGAGAAGTTGTCCGGCTGCCACTTTCTGACCTTCCTGCACATGTACTTTAGTAAGAAAGCCTGAGATTTGAGGCCTGATTTCTACATCATTCTTGCCGTGAAGTGTCGCCGGATAGTTGGTGTTGAGATCAGCATCGCTTTCTGTTACTTTCAATGTTGCGAGAGTTGGAGCCACTTGTTGTTGTTGGGAATTGCCATCGCTCTTGCATGAGGTCAAGGCCAGTCCGCCACCTGAAATCAATAGCGTGCAGACTGCAATTTTAGTTAGATTCGTTTTCATATATTTATAGTTGTGTTTTCCTCAGAATGGAATCTTTTACACTTGTAGAACGTTTGATAACAATCAAAGTTTAAAAATTCTCCATAAGTGAAAACAATTTTACAAGTTTTTTTGGCGTGCGATTTTAATTAAAAAGGAAAAATAGGACAATAAAAAAGCCGTCAGAATTATCCTGACGGCTTTAAAATCATAATANTGNGAGTGCTTATTTCACAAACTTGATGGCATNNTTNTTGNNNTTCTTGTCAATTGCAGTTGCTACATATACTCCCGATGAGAGGGCTCTTATGTCGATTTTGTCGTTTCCTGACATCATCAATTTGCCATTGATGTCATAGACTGCAATCTCGCATCCATTTGCTGTTACTATTCCTGCTGCATATTCTGCAAGAGAAGCGTCAGCTACTATGTTATCCACAGAAGTGCCTGCTTTCACAACATTAACTTTGCAACCTGCATTGCCGCTTAATATGCTGACTGAGAAGTCTGACGCTCCTTCCTCTAATGCTTTGAATTCAATTCCGAGTGTTTTGCCGTTATAGGTCATGTTGCCTGTCATCTCAAGCAACTGCTCGTTGAATTCGCACATGAATGAATTCATCAACTCTTCTTCTGTCAACTCTTCACGAGAAAGAATTGCTATTTCAATGAAGAATGATTCTCCTTTCCCTACTGTGATTTCTGACGTGGGGATATATGCTATGCTCTCATAGTAAAGGCTTGGGTCATATGCATACCATGACTGTATGTTCCAAGGAGCATCTGAAGTTGTGCCAAACTCGAATTCAAGAGATTCTTTCAGCATTTCGATGGTGATTTCATTCTTGTCGGTTGTCGTGCCTTCAACTGTCTTTTNAGCAAAATCATNGTCAACTANTGNAATATCTGTTACGATTAGGTTGTTTACAATACCTGTTTCGTAGACTATCTTTTCAGGTTCTTCTTCAAAGAAGTTGTTGTAGCTTGTGCGTCCTACCACACGATGCACTGTAGAAAGCTGACGAGGGAAATCTNCNGTCATGCCAGACATGTCCNGATAGATTAAGGCGNTCAGTCCAATAAGGTTGTTGACTACTGGCACGTCTGCATTACCTTGCCAATCACCCTCAAGTTCGCCTGCAATGCCACCCAAAGATACTGCTTTGTTCCATTTTNATGGCTTGGTCGNTTCAATGGTTCCTTCTACATAATTGTTTTTCACTTTCGANCGGTCANGGNAGNCANCNATGCCTCCGACAGTGTTTTCTGCCTTAAGATTTGCATCTACGTGGCAATTGCTGATCACTTCATCGCCTGTCGTAGTGCTTCCCACTATACCTCCGAGCGTATTGTTGGCAGTCATATTGCCGGAGAAAGCACATGAGGTGATTTTGCAGCCTGTTCTGATATCACCGGTCATTCCTCCTGCTGACGGACAAGATGGGAGATTTATATTGGCTCCGGCTACTTCGCAGCCATTGATTGAACTTCTTGTCCACATTTTGCCTACGATGCCACCAAATTCTCCGCTGTAGTCATTTCCGCTGACATTCATCCTGCGTACATGTATGTTGTCAAACGTACTGCCTGAGGCTGTCGCTGCAATAAGTCCAGCTTCATAGCCGCCGCTAAGAAGCATTGATGCATTATAGAAATCAATATCTTTCACTGTTGCATCAATGCAATAAGTAAAGATACCGGTCTTATTCCCATAGGTGGAGTTGAGTCTAAGGTTGCTCACATTATGGCCGGCGCCGTCAAGTATTCCGCTGAATTCTTCAATCGAATTGAAGTTCATGTTTCCGCAGTCAATGTCGTTGGTAAGCTTGAAGTTGGCTTTTGGTGCGCATTTGATCTGCTGTAAATCGCCTGCTGTTGCTATCAGATATGGATCTTCAGCTGTGCCGGTGCCTCCGGCAAATCTTGTGAAAGGAAGTTCATAAGCATCGGTGGTAAACTTATTGTCTTTAAGATAGGCAATGACGAGTCCGGGATCTGTCCCTTCCATTAGATAGACATTTCTGATGTCTCCTTTTTCCTTATCGGGAGTAAATGAATATAAGATTCCGTTTTCAGGAGTCGCTATCAGAAGTTCTTCCTGAAGACTTGTGGAATTCCCGATTCTACGCTTTACGAGAAGCATATATTCTATATCATTATCAGTATTGAATATATAAGGAGAAAGGGCATAAGACGACATATAGATTTGAGCAAGCTCAATTCCTTTTCCGGTCGGGATTTTGTCAAGTCTTATCATCTCGCCGTCTGTGTCAAACCATATCACTGGGGCATAGATGCTGTCGTCATCTCCCGGAAGACCGGTTGAAAGAGCACTGGCATAAACATAGCCGTTGGCGGTTGCTACTCGGTCGAGAGAAGTGGATAGACCATATTCTTTGATGTTATGGTCTGTTTCTGTCTTTATCTCGCATGAATAGAGATCAATGAATTTGAAACCCATCTCATCGCCTGTATAGATAAACATCGCCTGAGGTTCATAGCCTGGAATGTCCGACATTAAGACATAATCAAACGTATTCTCAGCTATTGTCTTGATCCTATTGCCATCTGCGTCATACACATAGTAGGATGAATTGTAGTGATCATCATCGCTGAAGAGGTAATCATCAGTTGTGATGACAAAGGCAGGTCGGCCGTCTGAAGTATAATGCCCTTCATAATCCACGTCTTCGTCCCATGAGAGAGTGCCGATTCCGTAATATGTGCAATAGACACTCGGATCAGACTTTTGTGTGGCTTCTATCTTTGTAGTGTTGATAAGCTCCATCTCTGCCGGATATTTGTCATTCATCTGATATACGTCGATGATGAGTCTATTGTCCGGGGTGATATCTTCAATTCCACTCATTCCGGATGGGTCTACAAAGAATGACTTTTCATACTGGGCATAAATAAGGGTAAGCTTTCCATTGATTTTCTTGCAGAGCATCATTGGCGACGACATGCCGTCGCCTGGAAGATCAAGCATCCTGATTTCATGCTCGAAAAATACTTTTGGATCGCTGTTATAGCCTCCCTTAGTATAAGTTGTAAGCACTTGCTTGTATTCTGCGANGAAATCTATGTGGTTGNGGTAGNCTTTTTCTGGATCTCCTGACTTTTCAGTAAGGAATGTGATGTAGTAGTTTTCCGACCACTTGTCGTTAGCTGCGTCAATGGCATCTACAGGATATCCCTGTATCACATTGAGAACTTCAGAATTCTCGCCATCCTCCAAGTTTTCTATAGCATAGATGTTGGTACGCGTATTGTTGACATGTTCGGGAGTGTTCATGCTCATTGACACCATCACCTCATATTTGTCATCATTCTTGAAAAATCTTTGTGTGACGGTGACATCAAGCATTACAGCTGCACATCGAATTTCATTTTCTTCAAATACTATCTTATCGCGTACTTTGCCTATTTCATTAAATTTGCTGTCGTAGATAGTATACGTGAAGCCCATTATGTGGTGTTCTGTCACATAGCCTCCTTCAAGTTCTACATCCTCCGTGTCATAATTGCAGATAGCATACCACTGCGAACCGTCAGGTCCAAAAAGGTATTGGAATTCATCGCTGGCAGGAGTTGTGTAGTTTGGTGCTATCCTCTTCCTGGAGCTATTGGTTTCTACGCCCGACCAGTGATTTCTATTCTGGACTTTGCGCATTCTGCTTAATGGAACAGTCTCTTGCCCTTTAAAGCTTGGAGCTGCCTCTGCGCCAGAGGCGGCACACGCGAAAAGGATCGCCGTTGCCATCGCTTTTGAAAGTAGTTTGTTCATCATTATGTAGGTTATTTTTAGTTGTCTATTATTCAATTTGCAAAGTTAATGAAAATTTATCAAATAATCATTCTTATAGAAGAATTTTTGAGTTAAATATAGTTAATGCATTTTTTCGTTTTTTTCAGCAATTGGAATTGTTTAAACATCTTCATTTAAAAAAAGTAAGCGTGTCTAAGCTTTTGCCAAGACACGCCTATTATAACTGGTTATTTTTCCCCTCCACTTTTCTGGATAAATGGTGGGGGAGTTCCCGGATCTGAGTCGTCGTCTGAAGATGGAGTTTTTGATTCGATTCCTTTTCTGTTCTGCTCTTCCTTTTTGTTGATTTCGATTATCTCATCAGTGCGGCTTTTCCATTGACGAGGACCGAGGATTGCCTTTACGTCTTCGTTGTAGATAACTTCTTTCTTTACAAGGAGGTCTCTTATTTGATTATGCTGAGAAGCATATTCTCTCAGTATAGCCTTAGCTCGTTCATACTGCTCATTGATTATTCTGATCACTTCATCATCAATGAGTTTTGCTGTTTCTTCAGAGTAGGGTTTAGTAAATCCGTAGTCTTGACCTGTTGAGTCATTGTAGTTGATATTGGGAAGCTTTTCGCTCATTCCATACATCATTACCATGGCTCTTGCCAGTTTGGTTGTCTTTTCAAGGTCGTCAGAGGCTCCTGTGCCTATCTTTCCAAGGAATACCTCTTCTGCTGCCCGGCCTGCCAGCATACCGCACATCGTGTCAAGAAGTGCCTGAGTTGGTATTATCTGGCGAGCTTCCGGTGCATACCAGGCTGCTCCTAATGCGCGTCCGCGTGGCACTATTGTCACTTTTACGAGGGGATTTCCAAATTCTGTCATCCAACTGATGGTGGCATGGCCCGCCTCATGAGTGGCTATTGCAAATTTTTCATCGTCAGTGATGACTCTCGAGCGTTTTTCCAAGCCTCCTACTATCCTGTCGATGGCTGCCATAAAGTCATCCCATTCTACAGCCTGCTTGTTATTGCGGGCAGCAATCAGGGCTGCTTCATTACATACATTGGCAATGTCTGCGCCCGAGAAGCCTTGGGTCTGGCGAGCCAACTGCTCTACGTCAAGATGCGAATTGGTCTTTATGCGGCGTAGATGCACATTAAAGATCTCTACGCGATCTGAGAGTTCCGGCAAGTCTACATATATCTGGCGGTCAAAACGTCCCGGACGAAGTAGAGCCTTGTCAAGCATGTCGGCACGGTTAGTGGCGGCAAGGACGATAACGCCGTTGTTCGATCCAAAACCATCCATTTCTGTTAGCATCTGGTTGAGGGTATTCTCTCGCTCATCGTTGCTTCCCATGTTGGGGTTCTTGCCACGTGCACGTCCCACTGCGTCGATCTCATCTATGAATACGATGCATGGGGCTTTGTCTTTGGCTTGCTTGAAGAGATCTCTTACGCGGGCTGCACCCACACCTACAAACATCTCCACGAAGTCTGAGCCTGAAAGTGATAGGAATGGCACTCCTGCCTCGCCGGCAACTGCTTTTGCAAGAAGTGTCTTGCCTGTGCCCGGAGGACCTACAAGAAGAGCTCCACGAGGTATTTTTGCTCCAAGTTCGGTATAGCGCTGCGGATTTTTGAGGAATTCTACGATTTCTTCAATCTCGACCTTTGCTTCTGCCAGGCCTGCGACATCTTTAAATGTGACGTCAGTGCCGTTATCTTTATCGAAGATTCGTGCTTTTGACTTCCCGACATTGAATATTCCGCCTCCTCCGCTGGAGCCTCCAGTCATTCGGCGCTGCATGTAGATGATAAATACGGCTATTAGCAGAAACGGTCCGAAATACCAGAAAAATTTCATCAGGTCGCTCCCTTTTTCATATTTCACTGATATCTCTGGTTTTCCATCAGCGGTAAGCTTTTCGTTCCAAGCATCAATTTTATCTTGTATCTTGTTGGTGCTTGGAATTGTGGTCTTCAATCTCTTTTCTGAGTCAGGACCTTGGATGTCATCATGCATCTTTTGCTTTTTGGCGCCCTCTTTGGTAAGAACTCCTATAGCTATGCCTGATTCGGGCACAACCTCAATTTTGGAAATTTCGCCGCTCTTCGCTGCATCTTCAAATTCTGTCCAGTCTACACTTTTAGTCTGGCTGCTGTCTTGAAAATAATATAGGCCGAAAAGGCAAGCTACTATCAGTATGTACATCCAGTACATTCCGAACATCGGACGCTTGTTTGATCCGCCGCTTTTATTTGGAAGTATTCCCATTTTCGTTTGCTGTAAGTTTTAACTTCATTGTCAGACCATGTCAGACTGGTCAGATTATTTCTTTAATTTATTAATTCAAAATTCACAATTATTCAAGATTTGGAATCTCTGTAGTTTCCGCATCGCTCCATAGCTCTTCCAGACGATAGAAATGCCTTGTGTCTGGCAAGAAGACATGCACCATCGTGTCCCCATAGTCGATCACAATCCACTGGCTGTTTCGATATCCGTCGTAGTTGATTGGTTTTTCTCCTGTCTTTTTCTGCACCTCTTCTCTGACATTGTCGGCTATTGAACTGACCTGTGTAGTAGATTTGCCGGAGCAGATGATAAATTGCCCTGTCGGTGCGCCATCCACTTTCGTAAGGTCAAGGATAGATATGTCATATCCTTTCTTATCTTGTATGGCTGAGGTGATTATCTCTTTGATTTTGCTCATATTTTATATTTAGGAAATAAAAATTAGGGGGTATTGCAGCTGATTCACTGCGATACTCTCCCTAATTATAACAAATCTCACGCCAAAAGTTTTATAAATCTTCAAAGATGTTGTCGAAGCGTTGTCCTACGATTTTCCAATCAATGATATTCCATTGCTCGTCAATGTAGTCTGTACGGCGATTTTCGTAGTCCAAATAGTAGGCATGTTCCCATACATCAATGCAGAGCAGCGGGGTCAGTCCTTCTTTAAGTGGAGACTCGGCATTGCGTCCTTGTGTGATGATAAGCTTACCATCTGCATCCGCAGAAAGCCATACCCAACCTGATCCGAAAAGTGTCTTGCCTGCCTCTTTCATTGTCTCTTTCAGATTGTCTACGCTTTCAAATGTCTCTTCGATTTTCTTTCTGAAAGCTCCTTCAGGCTCATGCGCTCCTTCAGGGTCGAAGGTAAAGAAATAAAAGATATGATTCCAAGCTTGAGATGCATTGTTGAAAAGAATGCCATCGCTTTTCACGACTATCTCGTCAAGAGGCATGTCCTCATATTCTGTGCCTTTNATAAGTNNGTTGGTNGTNTCNAAATANGCTTTAGTGTGTTTCCCAAAATGAATGCTGACAGTTCTTTCAGAGATGAAAGGAGCCAAAGCATCGGGGGAATAAGGAAGTTTTGGTTGTGTCACCATAATTAATAAGTATTAAAAGTTAAGTATTAAGTCCGATCAATAATCCTTGATCCTTGATCGTTAATCGTTGATCGTTAATCATTAATCGTTGATCGTTAATCGTTAATCTCCTCTTCTTCTTTCTTTTCATATTTCTTGAGCAGAGAGATAGCCTTTTCAGTCTCTCCTGCAATGTCGGCTGCCTCGGCAAGAGATTCTGACATAGCTACTCCGTTGCAACCGGCTTCCATCAGCTGAGCAATATCGTCGTAGGTCACTCCGCCGGCAGCTACTCTCGGCAGCTCCATCTCTTTATCCTCCATATAGCTGCAGAGTTTCTTTATAGTGTCAATCCCAAGACCGGATGCATTGGCTTCGCTGTTTGCCTTGTAAGGTGTCATCACTACATAATCCACATCCAATCCTTGCAATTTGGCTAGCTGATCGGTGGTGCTCACCACAACTCCAACTACGGCTGCCGCGCCAAGAGTCATACGGGCGTGAGATGGAAATTCGCTTCCCTGGCTCAATACCACTCCGCCTACATTGATTTCCTTTGCAAGCTCCACTCGGTCTTTGAGAATGAGGAATGCCTGCTTCTCAAGGCATGCTGGCATCACTTTCTCCACCAATGCTTTCACATCGTCATCGCTCATGCCGGTTGTGTCAATCGTAATCCAATTGCATCCGGCTGCAAGCACATCTTTGATCTGTTCTTCCGGGCTGCGTTTAGCAGCATTGTCTGTAATATATTGCAACATAGGTATTAAATTCTAAGGTCTAAATTCAAATTCTTTGATCGTTAATCATTGATCATTGATCGTTGTTCACTGCTCATTCCTTTGTCTTTTTCCGGCAGTGCCGACTCTATGGCTTCCCTACACTGTGCCATAAGCACTTTCGTATTGAAGCCTTTCTCTCCAGGCAATATTGGCTTGTGGATAGTCAGCGTGATTGTCGTAGGGCAAATATTGTAGGAGAACCTTGGCATGGCTTTAAACGATCCGTCTATCGTAATCGGAACCACTGGAAGCTTGAATTCAGCTGCAAGCATAAAAGCTCCGCGTTTGAATGGAATCATTTTTCCATCCCAGCTTCTGCTTCCTTCAGGAAAGATTACTATCGAGCGTCCTCCCTTCAATTTTTGCTCTGCCTCTTCTATGGTATGGCGGATGTTGGCTATACTCTGGTCGTCTACATAGACATGTCCAGCTTTTTTGCAAGCCCATCCCACCATGAATATTGATTCAAGTTCTTTCTTCATCATCCAGATGAAGTTGTGGTTGAGATATCCATAGATCGACCATATGTCGAAAGCCCCTTGATGGTTGGCTGTAAACACATAGGAGTTTTTTTTGTCTATATTTTCCCGTCCTACTATCTTTACTCTCACCAAAGCGATTGCACAGCAAAATCTGCTCCAATAGTGTGATGGCCAGTATCCCCAGAATTAAGATTTTACGATTGCACAACCAA
>WFLX010003502.1_pt2 | contig 11228 bp, 10 predicted proteins | sample 4967041 | NCBI WGS metagenome assembly WFLX01 (sample SAMN12857096, study PRJNA449069) | gut metagenome | isolation source: stool from male and female vole | host: Microtus ochrogaster | place: USA:Florida | collected 2017 | reverse complement strand
ATTCGCACAGGATTCAAACCTGTAACCTTCTGATCCGTAGTCAGATGCTCTATTCAGTTGAGCTAGCGAACCAAGTTCACCCTAAAAATCCTATTGTTGTGATTCGCACAGGATTCAAACCTGTAACCTTCTGATCCGTAGTCAGATGCTCTATTCAGTTGAGCTAGCGAACCTCCTTATTAATGACCCTTTCAGAATCACGATGCAAAATTACTGCTTTTTTTTGAACTGTGCAAATTTTACACCGATTTTTTTCATTTTTTATGCATTTTTTTCAGAAATCATATCTCACACCAGCCTCCCCTATCATATTAGGGATAGGAGGCACGGTCTTGACAATCTCAATCCANCCNTGNTTGATTCCGGGCCATCTATTTCNCACTTCCTTGACAAATCNGATGGCAACCGTTTCAAGAAGGGCTACCCTATCTGACATTACAGATTTAAGTATTTCATATACCTCTGCATAGGATATTGTNGAAGCCAAGTCNTCTTNATCAGGATCGAAAAGAGACGCGTCAATGCGAAGACGCACATTGACGCGATATTGATTTCCAACTACACTCTCCTCCGGCATGACGCCGTGAGTAGCGTAAAGCAGAACANCTCGAAGTTGAATTTCAAATTCAGGCATCGCAAACAGGAATTTTTGCTATACGTTTAGCATGGCGACCACCTTCGAACTCTGCACAAAGATAAGCATCAACAATTTCCTTGGCATCTTCCACAGATATGAAGCGAGCAGGAAGCACNAGGAAGTTGGCATCATTATGCTGCTTAGCAAGGGCTGCCAATTCAGGAAGCCAACATAGAGCTGCACGAATTTTCTGATGCTTGTTAAGGGTCATCTGAATTCCGTTTCCACTGCCACACATGGCAATTCCGAAATCACACTCTCCGCTCTCAACTGCTTTAGCAGCTGGATGTGCATAGTCGGCATAGTCGCACGAATCGGGACTAAACGTACCGAAATCTACTGTTTCATAACCTTTTTCTTCTACATAGGGCTTAATAAACTGCTTTAGATCATAAGCAGCATGGTCGGAAGCAAATGCTATTTTCATTATGGTATGTTTTGGTTTAAGGGTTTATTGGTTTAAAGGTTCATGGTCTGATACTTCTTCTTGTGCATCCGAAGCCTCTTCTTCAGATTCCTCGGTATGCTCATGCCATACTGTATTAGTATTGTCAATGAAGTCAAGGAGCTCATCTCTTCCTTTTTTCTTCTCGGAAGAAGTCAAAAACATGGGTGGAAGTTCTTCCCATTTTTCAAGAAGTTCTTTCTTAAAAAGTGAAATATTATGGTCTGCCACTTTTTGACTCACCTTATCTGATTTTGTGAAAACTATGGCGATAGGAACACCATTTTCGCCACAAAAATCAACAAATTCCAGATCAATCTTCTGTGGCTCGTGCCGTACATCGATGAGTACAAACAGACATGCCAATTGGGAGCGATTAAGCGCATATCCCTCTATCATTCGGGAAAAGGCCTGTCGCTGTTCTTTGCCTCTTGCAGCATATCCATATCCCGGGAGATCGACTATATACCAACTTCCATTGTTGATCTTAAAGTGGTTGATAAGCAAAGTCTTTCCTGGTTTTTGAGAAGTCTTTGCGAGAGATCCATTGTTGGTAAGCATATTGATGAGAGAAGATTTTCCCACATTAGAGCGCCCAATGAATGCGTATTCAGGAACTTTGGTGTCAGGACATTGACTCACCTTAGCACTGCTTATCTCATATTTAGCATTTTTGATTTCCATAGATTATATTTTTAAGATTGTATATTAGAAAAACAATCCATGGATGGCTTTGATTGCATCTACAGTATCTTTTTCTTCCACTACAAAGGATACAGTGGTGTCGGAATTACCTTCCGAACATGCCAGCGTCTTTATGCCACAACGCAGCAGTGTATTCATGATTCTTCCTTTAAGACCTTTAAGATGCTTCAGACCCTCTCCTACTACTGCAATGGTAGAAAGATNCNCCTCAAACGNTATCTTGNAAANTGAACCATNAATAAGTTCAGGAGCAAATTCCTCNTTAAGCACTCGGGAAGTAGTTTGTTTGTCAGCAACAGAAATGGAAAAAGAGAATTCTTGATTTTCTCCAGGTTGTGCAAGTAGAAACACACTCACTCCATTCCTTGCAAGAGCATTATAGGCACGTGTATTGATTTGCGCTACATTTTCAGTAAGATGACCTGAAAGACGAACAAGACATGTGTTTCTTATTGCAGTGACACCTTTCACAGGATATTCTTTAGAATCCGATGAATCCGAGATAAGCGTACCGGGAGCTGCGGGATTAAACGTATTAAGAATTCTAATAGGAATATTCTTATGGAATACCGGATAGATAGTCGGGGGATATATTACTTTTGCACCGAAAGAACAAAGTTCCATACTCTCGATAAACGACATTGCCGGAAGAACCCTTGCATCTTTAATTATCCTCGGGTCGGCAGTCATGAATCCATCNACATCAGTCCATATATCAAGCATATCTGCATTTAGAGCAGCCGCTATCAAAGCCGCTGTATANTCNCTACCTCCNCGTCCAAGATTTGTAATTTCGCCAGAGTCTCGATCTTGGGATATGAATCCTCCTGTGATATGAGGGCCATTTTCTATATTAGAAAATTCCTTCACAATCAAATCGTGTGTAAGAGTGATATCCGCAATATTCTTGTCAAACCATTTTTCTGTCTTTATAAAATCAAGGGAATTATGAAGATGGCCATTCTTGATAATCCCNGCNACAATCGGAGCCGACANTCTTTCACCAAGACTTACTATTACATCAAGAGTCTTAGAGGGAAGGTCTCCGATAAGAGACACTCCTTCATATGTNCGGCAAAGTTCATCNAGAAGAGAATCTACTACTTCTAAAGTAATTGATTTCTTTNCCGNCCTAACTAATTCTTCAATTATGATATGGTGGCGAAGTGAGATTGCCTCTGCTTCCGACTTCCAATCCCCACCATCGGCTGCGAGACGAGCGGTAGAGATGAGTTTATCAGTAAGCCCACCTAATGCAGAAACCACCACTACCGTATCAGACGGGAGAGCCTCTACTATATTTCTGACGTTTTTGAGGCTTTCGACTGTACCAACCGAAGTGCCTCCGAATTTCAATACATTCATGGTGCAAAATTACAAAAAAAATATGAGGTGTCAAACCGAAATACTTCTGGAGCGTTAAATAAGTATAAATAATCTTCTCTTAATCTATCTTACTATGAACACCGCAGTAAAAACATATACCGATTACACCGGATTTATCGAAGCACTTCGACAGGCAGAAGCCACAAGAATGCGTTTCCGATCTACTGAGACAGAAGAAAAAACCGCTTTAAAGTTTCAGCCAATCACTCATGCTGACATGGAGACAATATTCCAGTATCTCCAAATGGAGAACGGAAGAACTACAGATTTCTCTTATGCAGGCATATTGATGTGGGTGGACTATTTCAAATATGAATTCGCAATAGTAAATGACACTTTATTTATAAAGGGAGTTGTAGAAAATGACACAGACACTCCTGCATTCTCACTTCCTATAGGTAAAATGCCATTAAAGGAAANCCTGGAGAAGATTCGTGCTTATTGCCGATGCAAAGGTATATCTCCCGTGCTCTCNGCTGTGCCTGAATACGCTCTTGAAGAGCTTGATGAGGCTGGAATATCATCTATCAATCCGCTCGAAGATTGGGGAGACTACCTCTATGATGCACAAATGCTTTCTACCCTTTCGGGAAAGAAGATGGGAAAGAAACGCAACCATGTGAATAAATTTGATTCTCTCTACCCCAATTATTCAATTCAACCTCTTGATGCCTCAAATGTTGACAAAGCAATGGAATTCATGAACGTCATAGATGAGGAAGGGGATTCAACTCCTATGGCTATCGAGGAAAGAAGGATGACAAGAAAACTTCTTGAGATGATAAAAGAGGGAGATATCCGTCTTGAGGGAGCCGTGCTTACGGTTGGTGATGAAATTGCAGCGTTTACAATAGGTGATGTAAAAAATGACACTCTTTTCGTGCATGTGGAGAAGGCTTCACGTGCTTTTGAAGGAAGCTATGAAAAAATCAACAAAGAATTTGCAGCCCTTATGTGTCAGCGTCATCCAGAAATCCAATTCATCAATCGAGAAGATGATTCCGGTGANGAAGGATTGAGAAAGGCAAAACAGTCTTATCATCCCATTGCAGTNTTGAAAAAATACAATATTGCTCTTTGAATTTTGAGGAATGGATTATTTTTGGTAATTTTGCAATGCAAAATGAATTTTGTGCAAATAACACCAAATAATAATTGATATGAGCGACGTACTTGTCATCATTCCAACATATAATGAGATTGAGAACATCATGATGATGCTTCGCACTGTCATGAAACTCCCCGATGGTTTTGACGTACTTGTAATCGATGATGGATCGCCCGATGGCACAGCAGATGCCGTAAGGACAGCCATGAAAGAATATCCCGGAAGGATTCATCTTGAGTGCAGATCTGGCAAACTGGGTTTAGGCACTGCTTACATCCACGGTTTTAAATGGGCATTATCGAGAGACTATCAATATGTCATTGAGATGGATGCAGATTTTTCTCATAATCCAGATGATTTGACAAGACTCTACCATGAATGNAAAGACCGCGAAGCTGATGTCTGNGTAGGATCAAGATACATAACAGGTGTAAATGTAGTCAACTGGCCTATGGGGCGTGTGCTCATGTCATACTTTGCATCTGCATATGTTAGATTCATCACACGAATGCCACTTCGTGACTCCACAGCCGGATACGTATGCTATCGTCGCAGAGTGCTTGAAGCAATCGACCTTGACAAGATCAAATTCAAAGGGTATGCGTTCCAGATTGAGATGAAATTCAAGGCTTGGAAAAAGAAATTCAAGGTAGTTGAGATTCCTATTATCTTCGTCAACCGTCAACTTGGCACATCTAAAATGAACTCAAGCATCTTCGGGGAAGCCGTATTTGGAGTCATGTCTCTTCGACTTAAATCAATATTTGGCAAATTGTAATTAATAGATATAATGATAAAAAATATTCCTCANCCNNNNGGATGAGGAATATTTTTTTAGTTTTAGTCGCCTCTATAATATAATTGAAGATAACAGCGAGCAATGAAATCGTGNAACTTNGATACGAGTTCATGATCATTGCTTCCTGGAAACTTCGCATCCGGGAGCCATCCATTCTCGCAAACATATGAGAGCAAATCATGAGGACATGCACCCCTTTCTGTCAAAAGTTCAATGGCATGCTCAGATGCATACTCTGCATCATACATAGGATTTGAGGGAGCCTTAATGCATTTGCAAATACCGGGAGCCACAAGCAATCCCTTTTCCGGATTTGCCATCAATACAAAGTTGGGGCAATCCTTAAGTTGGACAAGATGTTCTTCTCCTGGTTTCCATCCGAGAGTATTTATCAGATATTCATTGAAGGCTTTATAGCCATTGATGAATTTCACCGGTTCTCCTCCAGTCTCTGCNGTAAGACGCTGAAATGCAGGATGAGTTAGTTTTTCTTCTTTCTTCTCCTTGCGCTTTGAAAGCTTATGATTTATGGTCAGATGCACCCATTCTCCAAGATAAAGAGCAAGTGGACCGGTAGGTTGATGCTTGACCGCTTCCTGAATGGCATTAGCAATTTCCTCATTATCCTTTCCTGCTTCAACCATTTCNGCNACNATTTGATTTGCAGTTAAAGCAAAGGCTGGACGCAATAGCCAACTGTGAAGGAAAAGCCAACTTCCCAATTTAAGAATCATCTCATGATCCTCTTCTGCATACACATCGAGTTCATGNGCAAGATGATATCCCTCTGGAACAGGAGAATCATCATAGACGTCCTCAAGCACTTTATACCAGGCATCAGCCAATGANACGATTTTAGAATCAAATGGATAAATACACCTGTCGTCGGAATACATTGCCATTGCATACCAAACCATAAAACCGACATCCTCTCTGTTCAGTTCATAGTCCACATACTGGTCGGAGACGGTAAAGAATGGAACAGGAGTGCCATAAAGACGTCGGCACTCGTCTGTAAAGCCATGCCAAAGTCCGGCATCGGCTATCATATCCTGAAAGTATCCAATCACACACAATGCAGCCCGCTCTATTAGAGCATTATGCAGCCCTGCCACAGAATCGTTCTTTTCAGCAATTTCGATCAAGCGGTTAGTAAGATCGAAATAATATCTGTCGGTAGAAGTTTCTTCCGGNCAACAAGGTTGTCCAAGAAGAAAAGTTTCAAACTTCAGCATATCACCTCCACCAGTTTTGACTGTGGCACTGTGACTTGAGTTCCCTCAGTCATATTCTTAACAGTGGCAGTGCCTTCGGCAAGTTCTGTGTCACCAATCATCACCACATACTGCACACCCTCAGTATTAGCATATTGCATCTGCTTTTTCATCTTTGTGCTATCCGGATAGAGTTGGGCGGAGATTCCTGCCTCNCGGAGAGCCTTCACACATTTCAAAGCAGCGGCAGCCTCATCTTTTCCAAAATTAATAAATAGAGCCTTGACGCTCCCTGTGATTTCCTTTGGATAAAGATCAAGTGCATTGAGCACATCATAGATACGGTCGGCACCGAAAGATATGCCTACACCGGATAAACCTGACACTCCGAATACTCCGGTCAAATTGTCGTAACGACCACCACCTGTGATTGAACCTATTTCGACATCAAGAGCCTTAACTTCAATGATAGTTCCTGTATAATAGTTAAGTCCACGAGCAAGAGAAACATCAAGTTCCACACCACAAGAATGACCGAGGCTTTCAAACCCTGACAATACTTCTCTCATCTCCTCTACTCCTTTAATGCCAATCTCACTATTGGCGAGCATGAAAGAGAGTTTCTCAAGTTTCTCCTCATTTGATCCACTAAGTTCAAGAAGTGGTCGCAGAGCNGTAATTGCTTCCTCGCTAAGACCCTTCTCACGCAATTCTGCATTTACATTTTCAATTCCTATTTTGTCTATCTTATCGATTGCNACTGTAATATCTACAATCTTATCGGCTTCACCAATAATCTCCGCTATGCCTGTCAGTATCTTGCGGTTGTTGACGTGGATACAAGTTCTAATACCAAGTCTACCCATAACATAGTCGATAAGTGAGAGAAGTTCGATTTCATTAGATAGGGAATCAGAACCCACTACATCTGCATCACACTGATAGAACTCACGGTAACGTCCTTTCTGAGGACGGTCTGCACGCCATACAGGTTGAATCTGGAAACGCTTGAATGGCATTTGAATTTCGTTACGGTGTTGCACAACGAAACGTGCAAAAGGAACGGTGAGGTCATAACGAAGACCTTTTTCACAAAGTTGATTGGTCAATCTTGGAAGATTGCGGTTTTCAAGATCTTCTGGATTGACATCTTTGAGGAAGTCACCCGAATTAAGGATTTTGAAAAGAAGTTTATCACCTTCTTCACCATATTTTCCCATCAAAGTGGAAAGATTTTCCATTGCCGGAGTTTCAATCTGCCTATATCCGAAAAGACGGAATGCTTCGCGGATTGTATCGAAAATATAATTTCTGCGAGCCATCTCCACAGGAGAAAAGTCGCGAGTGCCTTTTGGAATACTTGGTTTCTGTGCCATATTATTGAATAATGAATGTCTATAAATAATAATTACAATCACTCTAACCTCAAACTTCCTTATCGAGAGCCGAGTCTATGAAAAAGCCATCTTTCTGAACTCAGAAGGAGAAAATCCGGTAAGATGCTTAAAGTATTTTCCGAAAAACGACTGATTGGCAAAGTTAAGTTCGTTAGAAATCTCTTGGATTGTCAGTGCTGTTTCAGCAAGCATAATCTTTGCCTCCATAATCACATAATGATCGATCAATTCGCCCGCTGTGTGGCCGGTAATATCTTTCACTACAGCTGATAGATGTTTCGGTGTCACACAAAGTTTATCAGCATAAAAAGAGACACTTCTCACTTTTCGGAAATTCATGATGACTTCAATTACAAACTTTGAAAGAATTTCTTCCTTTCGTGTCTGAGGTCGCTCCAGGCCATCCTTTGAGACATAGTGTTTTTCTATGATTTCGCAAAGTAATGCCTGTATAAGATGACTTACTTTAGTTCTTTTGAGAGGAGAATTTTCAGTCTTTAATTTTTCACCGATAATTCTCATGTATTCTTGAATATCCTTGGAATGCTGTTCGGAAAGTTGACTGATAGACTCGATTGGATTGTGTATTATCAAAGGAAGCAAATTTGTCATCTTCGGCATTATTGATTCAATCATTTCGAGATTGCAACCAATAGCCTTGATCTTCACCGGACTTTTTGAATACAGAGAATGTACATATTGGTTAGGATTAAGAAGCATCAGACTATTTTTACTGAATTTAAACTTCTTTATTCCAATACTAACTTCTCCTTCACCTTCAATACAAAGTGCGATGGTGAGTCCAAGCACACGTATCGGAGCTTCAGTTCGATTTAGAGCATTGTCTACCTCATAATACACAGCATATGTCTCCGGATTTTTATTACCCGAATTTCTATCGAAATATCTGGATATGTCTGAAATATCGTAGGTTTTATTAAAGTTTATGTCTAATTTATCAGTCATAATCTGAAGTATTTTTCAATGGTTTTAGAGTTCAAACGAAAGCTTTATATTGAATTGGCGTCGAGTTAGATAGTTTGGAACGGCGTATTTGATTCCATTGACGTCAGTCACCCAATAGTAGCCGCTTACGTTGGATATATCNAANAGGTTGAAAACATCAAGTGCCACAGAAATATCCTTGAAGTGACGCCAGAAATTGAAAGGTCGCACNCCCTCTTTCTCGCCTCCCACCAAACGGTAGGAAAATCCAATGTCAAGACGCTTGTAGGCAGGAGCTCTGAAATAACTTTCAGAACGCGATACATGAGGAGCAGTCATAGTCAATCCATCAGAGAATATTCCTCTCAAAGAAAATTTCAATTTTGGGAATTTTGGGAAGTAATCTGTGAAGAAGAGACCCAAAGAATATCTTTGATCGCTTGGGAGCGGGGTCTTTACTCCGTCTAAGGTTTGCTGTGTATTCATCAAAGAGAAAGATATCCATGAATCTGATCCTTCTACAAATTGTCCAAATAGTTTCATATCCAAGCCCATGATGTGGCCTTTAGAATCATTGACTCCGGAATATTCCACCTTCAGATTGTCATATTCATATGAGATGAGCCGCGACAAAGCCTTAAAATAGGCTTCGCCTGTAAGTTTAAACGGACGGTTCATCGCCCTGAAAGTATAGTCAGTACCGATGATGAACTGTAAGCTTTGAGGAGACTTTATATTTCTATTTAGTTCAATAAAACCATTCCCAAGTTCGTCAGTTACGGTAGTGCGATATTCCTTATAGAAAGGAGACTGATAATACAGGCCGACAGCTGCACGGAAAGTAAGATGATTGTTATTTATCGGAGCAATGCTGATATTGGCACGAGGGGAAGCAAGGAACTCTTTGTTGAAATCCCAATAAGAAAGACGCAGACCTGCATTCAGGGTAATGTATGCCTTAGAGGTCTCAAAATATAGAGCATCCTCAGCGAAGACGGCAAAGCGGTTGGCTTGCACGTCTTGTCTTGACGAAAGATTATAGATGAGATGTACTCCTTCGGGCTGCGTAGGCAATGAATAACCGGCTGAGTCGCGCCATTCCCATTCTTTTGAACGGTCGCGGAAAGTTTCGTGCTGATAAGTAAGCCCATAGGTAAAATTATTGGCTTTTAATCTTGTAGTTCCCTTCAAAACAGCCTGTACCACAGAGGCACGGAGGCGGTTGCGGGCATGTTCCATATATTTCCCTACGCCAAGTTCGCCTCCAATACCACCTTCTCCACCGGTTCCAGCCTGATCAAGCCAGTATTCACCTGAGATATCATAACTCACCAACTCATCGGTGAGGAACCCTGAAAGACCTAAAGAAAATGAGGAAGCACGGTTCTTTTTGTAAGTGAGGTTTACAGCGCCCAAGAAAGTCTGGAATTTATCTTTCTCTTCACCGTCGAAATANACTTTGAAAGACTTGGCATTTTCGGATGTGCCAAAAGTAGTCTCACGATCAGTCGGGGTGAAATTATAATTATTCAGAGCGATGTTACCGAGGAAGTTTATCTGAAACTTGTCGGAAGTTTTAAAAGTCATGTTCGTCTGGTAGTCNAAATAGCTTGGGTCGTATTCGCCCCTTGTCTCAAGACTACTCAGCAGAGAATTATTCTTTTTGAATCTTACACCGTGGAGCATAGAGACTTTACCCGTATTCAGTCCAAGGGCAAGAGAAGCACCCATCAGACTGCCAGACACTCGAAGTTCAAAGGCTTCCGGATCTTTATAGGAAATGTCGAGAACAGAAGACATTTTGTCGGCATATCTTGCCGGGAATCCACCGGAAGAGAACTTAAGATTGCCCACCATATCTGGATTGATAATTGAAAGACCTTCCTGTTGCCCGCTTTTCATCAGTTGGGGGCGATAGATTTCTACGCCGTTAATATACACGGAATTTTCATCGAAAGTACCACCACGGACTGAATATTGTGAAGTCATTTCATTATTGGAGTTGACTCCAGGCATAGTAGCCAATACAGATTCTACACTTCCACCACTTGCATCAGGAGATATTTTAAATGCATCGACATCTAAAGTCTGCATTCCATTGATATTGCTTCTAAAACCATCTACTTGAACTTCATCAAGCAATTTAGAATCAGTGTAAAGNCGAACGTTTAAAGTTACATCACCTTTAGCATCAATCAAAGATCTGTCGACAGTCTTAAAACCTATACAACTGAAAGAAATGACAATAGTATCTTTTTCTGCAACCGAGAGGGAATATTTCCCTTCGAGATCAGTATTTGTTCCAATAGCAGTACCCTTAATTTGCACAGTAGCAAATTCTACAGGCTTATCTTCATTATCTACTACTTTTCCGGAAATACGGACATTTTCCGCCATACAAAGGCAGAAACAAAAAGTAAAAATAAAAGATAACAACAATCTGAATACCTTCATACAATAATAAACGTATGAAAGCAAATAATCGTATATGTATTGGTCACTTTTTCCGAAAAGGAAAAGCCCTTAATGCCCCTAATGCCCTTAAAGCCCTTAATGCCCCTAAAGCCCTAAAGCAAAAAAAGGACCCANATT
>WFLX010121765.1_pt1 | contig 11232 bp, 8 predicted proteins | sample 4967041 | NCBI WGS metagenome assembly WFLX01 (sample SAMN12857096, study PRJNA449069) | gut metagenome | isolation source: stool from male and female vole | host: Microtus ochrogaster | place: USA:Florida | collected 2017 | reverse complement strand
CATAAAAAGTAAAAAAGTAGTAGACATTTTGTAAAAAAGTGGTATGATTACAAAAGAGCGATTGATAAGGGATTTTCAGCGGGAGGTTAATTTATGATTAAGGTTGGCATTATAGGCGCTACCGGATATGCCGGGGGCGAGCTGGTGAGGATACTTGCAAATCACAGGGAAGCACAGATTGTATGGTATGGCTCCCGAAGCTACATAGATAAGAAGTACAGTGAAGTTTACCAAAATATGTTCCGCATTGTGGAGGATGTCTGTAAGGATGANAATCTGCAGGAGCNGCGCGGAGCAGGTGGATGTGATTTTTANGGCAACANCGCAGGGATTTCTGGNGGGGATTCTCTCGGAGGAGATTNTGTCCAAGGTAAAGATTGTAGATTTGTCGGCGGATTACCGCATCAAGGATGTGGCTGTCTATGAGAAATGGTACGGCATTGAACATAAATCTCCACAGTTTATCGAAGAAGCGGTTTATGGACTTTGTGAGATAAACAGGGATAAGATTACGGAAAAGACCCGTCTGGTGGCGAACCCCGGCTGTTACACCACTTGTTCTATTCTGACGGCATACCCTTTGGTGAAAGAAGGGCTGATAGAGACGGACACTTTGATTGTGGACGCCAAATCCGGCACTTCCGGAGCGGGGCGCAGCGCCAAGGTGCCCAATCTTTTCTGCGAGGTCAACGAAAATATGAAGGCATATGGTGTGGCAAGTCACAGGCACACGCCGGAGATAGAGGAACAGTTGGGATATGCGGGAAACCATCAGGTGACCATCAATTTTACACCTCATCTGGTGCCCATGAACAGAGGAATTTTGGCAACGGAGTATGCGAATTTAAAGAGAAAGCCGGACGGCTCTCTGCCTTCTTATGAGGAGATAAGGGCGGCTTACGACAAATATTATGAAAATGAGAAATTTATAAGAGTGTTGGACAAAGGTGTCTGCCCGGAAACCAAATGGGTGGAAGGCAGCAACTATGTGGATATTAATTTTGTGATTGACGAGCGCACTGGCCGCATTATTATGATGGGAGCTTTGGACAATCTGGTAAAGGGCGCTGCAGGGCAGGCCGTGCAGAACATGAACCTTTTGTTTGGGCTTAAGGAGGATGAAGGACTGAATCTGGTGCCTTGTTTCCCATAAGAAGAGGGATTAGGTTGTACAGGAATGAGGCTTTGCGCAGGGAATTTTGCCCAAAGTTTAGAAACGAGGATATTATGAGCGATAAAAATTTTACCATACGCACTATGGAAATAGAAGATTATGATGGATTGAAGGCGCTGTGGATGACCATTAAGGGCTTTGGCATCCGAAGCATTGATGACTCCAGAGAGGGCGTGGAGCGTTTTATTAGAAGAAATCCCTCCACCAGCGTGGTGGCGGTGGCATCGGACGGCGCCGTGGTGGGCGGCATTCTCTGCGGACATGACGGCAGACGGGGCTGTCTGTATCATGTATGTGTCCGGGCGGATTACAGGCGCATGGGCATCGGCAAGGCTATGGTGGTACACTGCATGAATGCTTTGAAGGCGGAAAAAATCAACAAGGTCAGTCTGATTGCCTTTACCAGAAATGATGTGGGAAATGCGTTTTGGAACTGCATCGGCTGGACAAAGAGAGAGGATTTGAATTATTATGATTTTACATTGAATGAGGAAAATATCACGGCGTTTAACCAATAAGACGGGTGATTGTGAAACTCATTATTTAGCAAGTTTCATTGTGCATATTGCACATTCCAACGCAGACACGCTTTCGCTCCGCGAAAAACGCAACGGTGCTAAGCTCATGCCGAATTTCATTCGGCTTAATACCTCGCTAAGCGCAATCGATTTATAAAATCGTATGCGTTTGTTCAAGGGTCTGCTTATGGAACATACAATCTGCACAATTCGAATTACGAAAAACTGAGTTTCACAATCACCCGGCCTGATAATGATATAGAAAGAGAAGGAGCGGAGGAAATATGCAGATTATAGAAGGCGGAGTAACCGCAGCAAAAGGATTTTTGGCAGCAGGCACGGAGGCAGGTGTAAAGTATCAGAACAGAAAGGACATGGCGTTAGTTTTCAGTGAGGCTCCCTGCCGGGCGGCGGCAGTGTTTACCAGCAATGTGGTGAAGGCGGCGCCGGTGCTCTGGGACAGGGAAGCAGTGCAGAATTCCCCCTTTGTGCAGGCGGTAGTAGTCAATACCGGAATTGCCAACGCAGGCACAGGCAGTCAGGGAAGAGAAAATTGTGAAAAGATGGCGGAATGCGCAGGAAAGATTCTGGGACTGCCCAAAGAGGCGGTGCTGGTGGGCTCAACGGGAGTCATCGGAATGCAGCTTCCCATGGAGAGAATAGAGGCAGGCATTGAAAAGCTTGCAGCGATGAAGGCAGATACAAAAGAGGCCGGGACGGATGCCGCCAAGGCAATCATGACCACCGATACGGTACACAAGGAGATTGCGGTACAGCTTACTTTGTCGGGCAAGACCGTCACTCTGGGCGGAATGTGCAAGGGTTCAGGCATGATTCACCCTAATATGTGTACCATGCTTGGATTTGTTACCACGGATGTGTGTATTTCCAAGGAGATGCTGCAAAAGGCAGTGAGTGCGGATGTGGTGGATTCTTTTAATATGATTTCCGTGGACGGGGATACCTCCACCAATGATACTTTTGTGGTGATGGCCAACGGACTTGCCGAAAACGAGGAAATTACAGCGGAGGGTGCGGACTATGAGGCATTTTGCGAGGCGCTCCATGAGGTGACTGCTTATCTGGCAAAAAAGATGGCAGGGGACGGGGAAGGCGCCACGGCGTTGTTTGAGTGCAAAGTCACGGGCGCAGCTAATAAGGAAGACGCCAGAATTCTTGCAAAGTCCGTTATCTGTTCTTCTTTGACCAAGGCGGCAGTGTTCGGACATGATGCCAATTGGGGGCGCATTCTCTGCGCTTTAGGATATTCCGGGGCGAAGTTTGACCCGGAAAATGTGGATATTTATCTTGAGAGCAAGGCAGGAAGCGTCCATATATGCAGTGGAGGCGTAGCCTGTGACTACAGTGAGGAGGAAGCTACCAAAATCTTGTCAGAACCAGAAGTGACTGCCTTAGTCAATATGCATATGGGTGACAGCGAAGCGGTTGCCTGGGGCTGCGATTTAAGCTATGATTATGTAAAAATCAATGCGGATTACCGTTCGTAGAGAGCAAACAATAAAGTAAACAATCAAGGAAGAGGAATCAAACATGGAAGAGAAGGATATGCAGAAAATCATGCAGAAAGCGGAGGTTTTGATTGAAGCGCTACCCTATATTCAGCGTTTTAACCGTAAAATCATCGTTGTAAAATACGGCGGCAGCGCCATGAGTGACGAGGAATTGCAGAAAAATGTGATTAAGGATGTCACTTTGTTGAAATTAGTGGGCTTTAAGCCCATTATCGTACATGGGGGAGGCAAGGCCATCNGCANNNGGGNNGCTNANGTGNGCAAGGANCNCATGNTTGTAAANGNANTCCGTGTGACNGATGAAGAAACCATGGAAATTGCGGAGATGGTTCTTGGCAGGGTCAATAAAAATCTGGTGAAGATGGTGCAGGAGCTAGGGGTAAAAGCTGTGGGAATCAGCGGCAAGGACGGCGGACTGCTCACGGTGGACAAGAAATATTCGGACGGCAAGGATATCGGATATGTGGGAGATATCAAGGAAGTGGACACCAAGATTCTCTATGATCTTTTGGAAAATGATTTCCTGCCTATTGTGGCGCCTGTGGGTTTGAATGATGATTTTGACACCTATAATATTAATGCGGACGATGCTGCCTGTGCCATTGCCAAGGCAGTGGGGGCGGACAAATTGGTATTTTTGACGGATATTGAGNGACTGTACCGTAATNTTGAGGATANAAGTTCCTTTATCTCAAGACTGACTGCATCGGAAGCNGATAAACTGATAGAAAGCGGCATTATCGGAGGCGGTATGCTGCCGAAATTACACAACTGCACGGAGGCAATCCGGGCCGGAGTCAGCCGTGTCCATATTCTGGACGGACGGGTGCCCCACTGCCTGCTTCTGGAGATTTTTACCAAGGACGGCATCGGCACCGCCATTATCTCCGATGATGACAATCTGGCTCTGGGCATTCAGCGGGATAAGTTTTGTAACAGTCATCCACTCTAAAAGCTGATGACAGAACTGTGATTTTGAAACTGCCTGATTATACGGAATTGAGAAAGGGAAATATCATGAGCGAAGCTATGAAAAATTATATTGAAGAGGCGGAAGCCGCCCTGCTCCATACTTATAACCGCTACCAGATTGTGCTGGACAAGGGGGAAGGGGTTTACCTCTATGATATGGACGGGAAAAAATATCTGGACTTTGTGGCAGGAATTGCCGTTTTTGCTTTGGGCTACCACAACGAAGAATATAACAATGCCTTAAAAGCACAAATCGACAAGCTGATTCATACTTCCAACTATTATTATAATATGCCCGCCATCGAAGCCGCAAAGAAAGTGAAAAAGGTATCTGGCATGGACAGGGTGTTTTTCACTAATTCCGGGGCGGAGGCCTGCGAGGGCGCCATCAAAGCAGCCAGAAAATATGCTTATTTAAAGGACGGCGGCAGGGATCATGAAATCATTGCCATGAATCATTCTTTCCACGGAAGAACCATGGGGGCTTTGGCTGTGACCGGCAATCCCAAATACAGGGAGCCCTTCGAGCCTTTGATTGGCCATATAAAATTTGCGGACCTGAACGATTTTGAGAGCGTGCTGTCACAGGTGACGGACAAAACCTGTGCCATTATGTTAGAACCGGTGCAGGGAGAGGGAGGTCTGTTCCCCGCAACGGAGGAATTTTTAAAGAATGTGCGGACCCTTTGTGACGAGAGGGATATCCTTTTGATTTTTGACGAAGTGCAGTGCGGTATGGGACGTACTGGATATCAGTATGCGTGGCAGCGTTATGGCATCAAGCCGGACATTATGACTACGGCAAAGGCATTGGGCTGCGGCGTGCCGGTGGGGGCGTTTTTGATGACGGAAAAAGTGGCGCAGAATTCGCTGACAGCCGGAGACCATGGAACCACCTATGGGGGAAATCCTCTGGCGGCGGCGGCTGTGGAAAAAGTGCTTGATTTATTTGAAAAAAATCACATAATAGAACATGTAAGGGAAGTTTCCCCCTATCTGGAACAGGAACTTGAAAAATTGGCGGCAAAATATGACTGCGTTCTGGAGAGAAGAGGAGTGGGACTCATGCAGGGGCTTGTATTTGACAGGCCTGTGGCGGATATTATTAACAGGGCTGTGGAGAAGGGGCTGATACTGATTAACGCGGGACCCAATATTATTCGTTTTGTGCCGCCCCTGATTATCACAAAAGAAAATATTGATGAGATGGTTACAATTTTGGAGGACTGCATTACATTANGAATTTGAAAAACANGCTTCTTGCGGCCGNGGCTGTTGCGGCTNTGGCAGGCGCTGCAATTTATGGAAGCACGCTTGAAATCAAAAGTGCAGAGAAAAGCCAGCTGACATGGTTTAGCAATACGGAAGAAACCATTTATTTCTGGTATTCCGAGGAGGCGCTGAGCGATTATATCAACAGTGCGGCCGTGGCTTTCAGCGAAAAGGAGGACGTCAGGGTCATTCCAAAGCTTACCTCAGAGAGCGCCTACCTTGAGGCAATCAATGAGGCATCCATGGCGGAGGAACAGGCGCCCGATGCTTATCTTGTGAGCAATGATTCTCTGGAAAAGGCATATCTGGCAGGACTTGCAGCGGAGATTTCCGATGAGGGAGACATCTGCAATGAACAATATTTTCCGCAGGCGGCTTTGTCTGCGGCGACTTACCACGGCAAAAAAGTGGGATATCCCCTGTACTATGAGACCAGCGTGCTGGTGTATAATGCCAATTACCTTCAAGAGTGGGCTGAGCAGAATGAAAAAGAGAATTTTTTGGATGCCCTGCCCTCCACCATAGGAGAACTCTTGAATATTGCGGACACTTATGAGGTGCCGGAAGGCGTGGAAGGCGTTATGGAATGGGATGTTTCGGATATTTTTTATAATTATTGGGTCGTGGGCAACTATATGATTGTAGGCGGAGATGCCGGTGACGATAAGGCAAACATTCAAATCAATAATACCGAGACTATTCAATGTCTGGAGACTTACGAGGCGTTAAATCAATTTTTCTTTATTGAGTCGGACAAGGTGACCTATGACGGCGTGGTGCAGGATTTTATAGACGGAAAGATTGTGTTTACCATAGGAACCACGGACATTGTGAAACGGCTGGAGGATGCTAAGGCGGAGGGAAGCTTTGCCTATGAATATGGTCTGATTACTATGCCGGATGTGAGCGATGAGTTAAAGAGCCGTTCCCTGTCTGTGACCAATGTGGTGGCGGTCAACGGATATTCCGCCAAAAAAGAGCTTGCCANTCGTTTCGCGGCATATCTGACGGNCGAATATGCGGGNAGCTTGTNTGAGCGGAGCGGCAAAGTTCNCGCNAACAGCGAAGCNAATGCCATGAATGAACCNTTGCGGGTATTTGNCANGGAGTACNGAAAGAGTATACCCATGCCTAAGATGATGGAGNCCGCCAATTTCTGGATGAGGCNTGAAATTTTGTTTTCCAAGGTGTGNAACGGTGCAGACGTGCCGGAACAGGTGGCAGAGCTGGAAGCGGGTATGGGCTAAGCATACTAGCAGAGTGATTGAAAAAAGGCAATTGAAAGGGCTGGAAAGCTTTTTCAATTGCCTTTAAGTATATCATTAAAGTGTAAGAACTCCGATTTGCGGAATTTCATAAAATACTGCTTGACAAAAGATAAACGTTATATTACAATCAAATCATATTAAATTTCAAATGTCTTAATTCAAGTTTTTTCAGGCGTTTCTGCCGTAGCAATTTCACTTGAAAGACGGAAAATAAAACGGCAGAGGCCAGAAATCCTCTGCAGAAGGAGGATTATGGGCAGATATGATGATGCCATGGCGTATCATGAGATACGATCAGATGGAGTACGGAAGGCAGCTGGATGAGCTCAAGAGGGAGAAGCGAAAGAAGAGGCAGGCGGCAGGGCTGCCCCCAAGCAGCTGGACGGAGCGCATGGCAAAAAGTGAGCGCCTTCATCCTGTCTACACCATCTGTTTTTACCACGGCACTCAGGCGTGGGACGGTCCCAGAAGCCTGAAGGACATGATGGAGTTCCCAGAGGGTGAGGATTCCCTGTGGAAAGAGTATTTCCACGACTATGGCATGACATTGTTCTGTGCAGACGAGCCGGGAGATCTGGAGCGGTTTAAAACGGGGCTTAGGCTGCTGTTGGAAGTGCTCAAGCTGCGGCAGGACAAAGAAGCTTTGCTGCGGCTGTGGGAACAGGAGGAATTCTCCCATATAGACAGGGATACGGCAGAGACCATAGCAGTGCTGACAGACAGTGTGGAGATACTGAATAAATTGGAAGATTATGAAAACAAAGAAGGAGGATATAGTATGTGTCTTGCGGTTGATGAGATGAGGAAGGAATGGAAGGCGGAAGGAAAAGCAGAGGGAATAGCGGAAGGTATAGAGAAAGGCAAAGCCGAGGGCATCATAGAGACAGGACTTGACTTCGGTCTGTCCGAAAGCGCCATTCTGGAGAAACTGCAGCAGAAAATGCAGATATCTTTGGAGAAGGCACAGGAGTACTTCGCCATGTACAGTGTACAGACAGTGTAAAGCCTCTCTTTTTCACTGAATACGAAGGAGCCGGAGGGGATTCCGGCTCCTTTCATTCTGCCAACAATGAACCGTGCCGCAAGGGTTAATGACGATAATACTCTTGGACAAAAAGATGTCTCCGGGGCGGAAGCGGTTCCACGAGACAAAGCCGATTCCGGATGAAAAGACCGCTCCTATCTCCTATGGCAGAATTTCCAAAAATGAAGAACCCTAGTTATTAGAAATATACTAAACTATCATAAACCTCAATTAAATTTTGATTGACTTTACGAACATTACCTGTTATAATAACATACATCTAGGGAATCATCTATTTCAAACCATTTCGGCTGACAATCCCTGTATAACAAATGAATATGGCGGATTGCAGGAAATGGTGCGATAAAGGGCTGCATTGTCAGTTATCATACCAATTCTTCTTTCCGCTGAATACGAAAGGAGAACTGTATGAAAACAAATGATGTAATGGAGCAGATTGCAGAAAAAGCATCTGTCAAGAAACAGACCGCACAAAGAAAGACTCTGGAGGAGATGAATCTGCTGGACGACTTTCTGTTTGGTTCAGTGGTTTTTTATCCGGAAATCGGAGAAAGGTTTGTAAGAAGCCTTCTGAAGACCATTTTCGGCAGGGAGTTCAAGCACCTGACAGTCACGGCCCAGAAAGTATTTTATGGCGCAGATACCAAACTGCACGGCGCAAGGCTGGATGTGTATATAGAGCCGGAAAAGGAAGCGCCTGAAGGGAAGGCTGCTGTTTATGATATAGAGCCTGACCGGAACGACAACTCCTTCGATAAAAAGGAGCTGCCCCGCAGGGTGCGTTTTTATCACGGAAAAATCGTCGCCAGAAGCCTGAGTTCAGGAGCAGACTACAACAGCCTGAAGGATGTCATCATCATAATGATCATGCCCTATGACCCTTTCGGTCTGGATCGCATGGTATACACCATGAAGAACAAATGCGTGGAAGTGCCGGAGATGGAATACGAAGACGGGGCAAGCACCCTGTTTCTGTATACAAGGGGGACGATAGGAATTCCCAGCGAGGCGGTGAGGCAGCTGCTGCACTACATGGAAGATACGACCTATGAAAATGCTGTGAACAAAGAACTGCGTGAAATCCACAGAATGGTGGAGACCGTAAAGGAAGACCCGGAGGTGACAGAAATGCACATACAGATGGTAGAAGACATTATGAAAATGGCACGGGAAAATGCTAAACAGGCGGAGGAAATCACAGAACTGACGAAAGAAAACGCAAAACAGGCAGAGGAAATCACAAAGCAGTCAGAAGAAATCGCAAAGCTGAAAGAAGAACTTGCACGGGTAAAAGGCACGGGAAAGTCGGCAGAGCACACTTCACAATGATGCGCTGCGGCAGGATAAAGAAGCTTTGCTGTAGTTGTGGGAGCCGGAGGGGATTCCGGCTCCTTTTATTCTGCCAACAATGAGCTATGCCGCGAGGGTTAATAACAATAATACTCTCGGACAAAAAGGTGTCTTCGGGGCGGAAGAGGTTCCATGGGACAAAGCCGATTTCGGATGAAAAGACTATTCTGTGTCTCCTATGGCAGATTGCCTAAAAATATAGAACTAAAATTATTAAAAATATACAAATTTATCATAAATAAGAGGGGCGCAATTGCTTTTTGGGCAAAAAAATGTTACATTTAAAGTGGTCTGATAATATGAGGATATAGTAGTTTTTTCTTGTATCTGAAGAACCAAAAAATAAATAAGGAGGAGGAAAAAGAAGATGTTTAAGAAATCCATGAAACAGCGTGGATGGAAACGTATGCTTGCGGGCACGATGTCTTTGGCGTTACTGCTTGCAAATCTGTATACAGTTCCCGTTCTGGCTGAGACATCGGAAGGCGAAACAGGGGAAACCGTAGCATCTAGTGAGGTTGTGGACGCAGTAGTTGATGAGACGGCACCTGTTGAATCGGCTAATGTGACAACGGGAACGGACGATGTCACAACACCTGCTGAGGGTACGACGGAAGCCGCACCTGGGGAGGACATCAGTTTGCTGAGCGCAGAGGAGGATGGAATGCATTCCTTCGATGTGGCAGATCTGGATGGTAAGGGTGTAGCGGATAAGGCTGCAGTGGCAGCAGGTACACCCTATGGGGATGGATATTTTACCATAGTGGGAGACGGTACAACCTTACGTACCAAGAAGGATGCAGTTACCAGCATGGAGCTTGCAAAGTTATCTGGCTCTGCTATGCAGTTTACCGTAGAGGGTACGGCAACGGTGACATTGCAATATTCGAGTACTGGCGGAAGCAATGCATCGGATGTGGCATTGGTGGATGCGTCCGGTAACAGAGTGACCAACTCTAAGGGTCAAGATGTTGATACAATGACAGGTACTAGCAAGACTACCGTAACATATACGGATTTGGAAGCGGGTACTTATAAGATTGTGTCACCGGGTTTGACTACAGTTGGACCGGAGACAGGCAAGACGGATGAACAAAAGCAACAGAGTACCTCAGAGCGTGGCATCCGGCTGTATACTGTTATAGTGAGAGAGACGAAGGGTGCTTCCACAGAGAAAGTCACAGTAACCCCCACAGTTTCAGGTGCATTGCCTTCTGGTGCGGCAGTGGCATTAAAGAAAGGCGATACTCTGACTGCTGTGGTAAATGGAACTGCTATGGAGTTGACCAGCGGTACTTCATATGATCTGGTAGTAAAGAATGCTGATGGTACGGTTAATGCTGACTATAGAGTAACTGTTAATGACAAGACGACTTACAAAGTCGGCAAAGAAAATGAGGCAATTACTTTCGTAGTTTCCACTGCCTATGTAAATCCCATCGTGAAGCTGGCGACAGATAGTCTTGCTCTTGCTGCGGGAAATAAGATTACTCTTACAAATAAGACTGATGCGAACGATAAGATTGAACTTACAAGTGCAAATCTGGACAGCACAGTAAAACTGACAATCGATGCAACCTATGTGTTGAGCACCGAAAGCGGCTCCAAGACAAAGGCTACCGTAGGTAGCAACAAGACGGAGTTTAAGGCAGAAGCAGGCATGACTGAGCTGGTGATTGCGGTGGAGTCCACTGTGGTCAATGCGACTGTAAAAATTTTTGATGCGGATAGCGTATTGAGTCAGGTGACGGCGCTGACGCTAAGTGATGGCAAGGGTTTCAGTGTGGATTTGAAGACTGCCACAACTGTGGAGCTGACCATCGGAACCAAGTACACATTGACGATGACCACCGACCCCGCTGATGCGGAGCTGACGGTTGCACTCAATGGCGGAACGAGCGTAACAGCTGATAAGAACACCACGGCATTGAATGTGGAATTGGGTAAAGTTACAGAAGGTTTGTATGTGGTTGATTTGACAGGCGGATTGCTGAAAGATGAAACCTATGCTGATGGAGCAATTTCTGTTACAGCAAATTTCCCTTATAATGCCAATGGATATGTGAAGGGCAGTAGTAATCCTAAAAACTCAGAGGGTAAA
>WFLX010077730.1_pt1 | contig 11232 bp, 8 predicted proteins | sample 4967041 | NCBI WGS metagenome assembly WFLX01 (sample SAMN12857096, study PRJNA449069) | gut metagenome | isolation source: stool from male and female vole | host: Microtus ochrogaster | place: USA:Florida | collected 2017 | reverse complement strand
GATGGGGATCCATCGTGACCGGGGAAAGAGAAAAAATCGACCGTAAAGAATCCGAAAGGTTAACAATGTGGGTAACATCATATATGGATTTAACATTTTGTAATAAGTTTAAACGACTTCCATAATAATGATAGATAAAAATTTTCTTGCTTTAGACTTCGAGACGGCTACCGGTTATCGCGACTCAATATGCGAGGTAGGTGTATGCGTCGTGATACACGGTATGGTGGTGGAGACTCGCTCTTGGCTCGTAAGACCACCTCATAACCAATATTGGAGACGCAACATTGAAATCCATGGTATCACCCCCGAGGATACAGCCGATGCCCCGGACTTCACACAGGTATGGGAGGAGATCGAGCGGCTTTACCTTGATGATATATCCCTGATTGTAGCCCACAATGCTTCTTTTGACCGCGGATGTCTGCACAAGGCTGCCCAGTCTTTCAATATTCATCTTCCTCCGCTTGAATGGGACTGTACCCTTATAAACGCACGACGCATATACACCTTTCATTGCAACAGACTCGGCCACCTTTGCGAGCGTCTTAATATACCTGAGGGCAGACATCACAGAGCCGGGGACGATGCGGAGATGTGTGCCCGTCTATATCTGCGCGAACTTGAAGACATGGAGTAAAATGCAATCGGGTTGCACAAGTTTTGTTGTAAATTTGCATTGTAATCAATAGATATATATTATGCAACAATACATCATGCCGTTTCTTCAGCTTACTCTTGAGATGGCCCCCTACCTCCTGCTCGGCTTCTTTATAGCCGGATTGCTCCATGCTTTTGTGCCGCAGAGATTTTACACAAGGTATCTCCGTGGCTCGAATCTGAAATCGGTGTTCAACGCGGCTATTTTAGGCGTGCCTCTGCCTCTGTGCTCGTGCGGTGTGATTCCGACTGCTATGTCGCTGCGCCGTAACGGTGCGTCCAAGGGCGCGACAATTTCATTTCTCACGGCCACCCCGCAGACCGGTGTCGATTCCATTCTCGCCACAGGCTCACTCATGGGTTGGGGACTTGCCGTATTGCGACCGTTGGCGGCTTTCATGACTGGTATTATCAGTGGCCAGATGGTAAATGTCCTCGACAAAAATGACACTACCGAGCTGCGTGAAGACGCGGAAGACAGCCGTCCCCACGGCTTCGCAGCCCGTATGAAATCAGCCCTCAGATACGGCTTCGTGGATATGATGCAGGATATCGGAAAGTGGCTCGTGATCGGACTCATCATCGCGGGGCTCATCACTATCTTCGTGCCCGACAACTTCTTTGACGCGCTTGGCGATTATCCCCTGCTCAATATGCTTGTCGTGCTGCTGATCGCTATGCCTATGTATGTATGTGCCACAGGCTCGATCCCTGTGGCCGTGGCTCTGATGATGAAGGGTCTTTCGCCCGGCGCGGCCATGGTATTCCTTATGGCGGGGCCGGCAACCAACATGGCTGCTATCATGGTGATCGGCAAGGTACTCAACCGCAAGACACTCGCTATATATCTCTCATCTATCATCATATGCTCGATAGCGTTTGCCCTGTGTATTGACTATGTGTTGCCCGAATGGTTTGTAAAGGCAGCTGTGCCGGCAGGCGGTTGCTGCCATGGCCATTCATTCTCCTGGATACAGATTATCTCCGGTATACTTCTCGGTGCCATGCTTGTCAATGCATTTGCGCGCCGTCATCATGATCATCACGAAAATTCAAACATTACAGACGATAATATTATGGATACAAAAAAATTCAATGTTGAAGGCATGATGTGCAACCACTGCAAAGCCAATGTCGAGAAAGCTGTCTCATCTCTTGCCGGAGTAGAGACATGTGTTGTGGATCTCGACGGAGCTACCGTGACAGTATCGGGTCCGGTCGAGGCTTCAGATGTCTGCACCGCTATCGAGGGTATCGGATACACTTGCCAACCTCTCTGATATCCGAATCACTCTGCACAATCAAAAATATCGTCTGCCCGCATGATCGGACAGCCGATATTTTTCACANTATTGNAGTCGTTTAAANTTATTNCNAANTAACANTTCGAGATTATTTACGAGGCGATTTTGAGGGAGCGATGGGGATCCATCGTGAGCGAGGAAAGAGAAAAAATCGACCGTAAAGGATCCGAAAGGTTAACAATGAGGGTAACATCATATATGGAATTAACATTTTGTAATAAGTTTAAACGACTTCATTATTATCTTCTTGTTAATATCATCTCAGGTAAGCGGTGATGCTTTATCCTTTTCGGCTTGCTTCTGGGCCGCAAGTTTTTCCTGATAAGCCTTAAGCTGCTTCTGCCATTTGATACGACGAGCTTTGTCGCGGGCTGCTTTCCCGGCAAGATAATCTTCATATTGACGCTCGAGATAATTGTCTGCCATTACTTATAATATTTATCTTTAAAACATTTTTGACTCATGTCGTTACCACCCGTGATGAACTTGGTCCGCTGGGCACAAGACGGATCTGTGTAGGTATGCGCTCGGCTAATTCCGCCACATGGCTTATGATTCCGATCCTGCGACCGCCTCGGCGATGCAACGAATCGAGAGTCTCTATCACTGTATCAAGAGTATCATGGTCGAGTGTACCGAATCCCTCATCAATAAACAGGATATCCACATCANTCTTATCCTTACTGATTGCAGANAGNGCCAATGCGNGTGCAAGTGACACGACAAAGCTCTCTCCTCCTGACAGCAGACTCACATTCCTCACGGTGTTACCGTGATTAAGGTCTATGACATCTATTGCAAGTGAGCCGTCCCGGCAGTCGAGAGTATAACGTCCCGACAGCCATGTGAGATATTGGTTGGCCCGTGATAGGAGTGCCCGCAACACATAGCTCTGGGATATGGTGCGGAATCTCGATCCGTCAGAATTGCCGAATACAGAATTGAGCAGACACCATTCATTGAGTTGCAACGCGGCGGCCTCACGTTGTCTGATTTTTTCATCGTATAAGTTGTGCAGTCGTGCATCCTCATCGAGGATATGGGTTATACTCATTCTCTGTTCCTTAGCGGCATCCCTATCCTTTTCACACTCTTCTTTCTCAGTCATCAATGAATCCACCGTGGCGTCTTCGTCGATCTGGGGCTTGGAGCTGTCGTGTTCGGCAATCTGTTGATTTACGGCCTTGAGTGCCCCCTCGGCTCGGGTGAGGTTTTCGTTGGCTTCCTTTATATCCATTTTCCATCGGCTCACTTTCGTCGCGGATACTTTGCCAATCTCATCCACATCTCCACATGTCAAATCCGATTCTGAGAAAAAGGCTTCGGTCTTTCTTGTCATTTCGGCAAGCTGAGCCTTGCAAGTCGCAATTTCACCCGCCCTTCGGCTCAACGTGTTACCAAACTCACTGATCTCGATCTCTGGATTGTCGAGCCGTACCGGCTGAGAGACGTAACCTTCGATATAGCCTGTGGTTGCATCCGGCATAATTGCCATACATCCGTCAAGCGTCTTAGTCAAAGTCTCCACTTCAGTCTCACACTCTTTTAGTGAATCCTTAAGTTTCTGAAATACATCCGCCTCACCCTTGAGTGTGTCAACTGTCTTCTTAAATGTATCAACCGTCAGCTTGAGGCATGTCAATTCTGACAATTCCATGATAGAATGATCTACACTTGCATTGGTATCGAGCAATTGTTGTCGCTGATAGGTCAGTTTTTCCGTAAGTCTTGTCGTTTCCTGAATCTGTTTCTGTAGTTTTTTCTGAATCTCATCTTTGCTGTCAGTTACAGACTCCTTTTTCTTGATGAGAGCACCATGTTCAGACATCAGCCTGTCGATATCTGAAATCTTCGTTTCATACTCTTTGCTTCTATTTACAAGAATCCGTGATTCCTCCTTAAGCAGTGAAGAAGAAATATTATCCGGATTATCACAGCCTACTGATGTGAGTTCGGCAACAGCATTGTTTTCAAGTTCTCGCTTACGTTTAACTTCATCGATTAGCTCGGATGCACTTTTTTTCATCTTCTCGATATCACTCTTCAGACTTCTCTGACGAGCCTTGGCATCAACAAGACGGCGATTTGCATCATCAGTCTTTTCCTTGGCCTTATTCAGCATATCGCTGATTGTATCATCGGGCAGAATTTCAGCGTGAGGATTTCCGCACAGAGGACATTTGTGCGACTCTGAATAGATGATACGGAGCTGACCGATATGATCGGAAATTGTTTTCTGACCTTCGAGAAAAGCATGGCATCTGTCGTATTCGGCAATCACAGTTGGCATTTCGGCTGAGATTGCCATGAGATCGTCCTGCATAGTTTTCAAGGCCTCTGCATTACGGGTCTCTCTTTGAATGGCATCAGCGAGGTCACTACGACGGGATTCCAATGTTTCAAGTAGTTGCAGGGTGCGTGTTATCATGAGTATCCTGTCATCTACTTCTTTTTTTTCTGTTATCAGCTTGGCTCTGTCATGTTTTGAGATACTTGTGGCGATATCCTTTAGCTGCCTGTCGAGCTGACTTATCTCCTTTTCTATGTCATCACTTTTCTGTACCAGTGGCGTCTCTTTGTTTTGCGACTTTGAGAGTGCCATAGCTGTCTCGTTGACCTGACGCTGAGTAAGAGTGTATTTATCAAGCATCGATCGCAGCCCGGAGGCTTTTTCATCTATACGCTGAATGTCAGCGTACACCCTGACCCGTGGCAGTAGATCTTTGAACCGGGCATCTATCTCTTCACATTTTTTCCGGATTTGAGATATTCTGTCTTCAATATGACATATACCGTCGGCTATTCTTCTGGCAGTGTTCTGTCCGTAGCGATTCAGACCGGTTACAAGATCAGCTATGTGCTTCTCCATGTCAAGTCCGCTCTTTAGCATCATCCTGATTTCAGATGTGCTGTCATACCTCTCAATCATAGCAACTTTATCTTTATATTCATCGCTATTGATAATTGCTGTCGTCTTTTCTGATTCACTGACACACACCTCAAGAGTCTTTAGCAAACGCTCCCGAGCCTTAAGCCATTCGAGCTGTCGGTCTATCACCGATATACGCAGGGTCGTTATGGTAACAGTGGATTTCAGAGCCTCTTTCCTTTCGGTCATACGCTGTTTGTCGTCATCGCCCAGCAATTTAATCTCACTGATGTCGGCAGCCAAGCGTGAATATTCATTCTCGGCCTTCTTCATCATCTCAAAGACCGTCTGACCGATACGGGTGTAAATACCTGTTCCGGTAAGCTTTTCCAATATATCGGCCTTGTCTTTCTCGTCTGCCCTCATGAATGCGGCAAACTGCCCCTGGGCAAGCATGGTCGTGCGTGTAAATTGCTCAAAGGTCAGTCCCACGGCATTGTGGATTGCAACATTTATGTCACCCTTTTTTGTAAGGGTCTCTCCGGTGGCAAGATTAATGAGTCTCCGTGACATCAAAAGTTTACGGTTCTCGCCTTTTGATTTACGGTTGGAGTAATGCGCCTCCCATACAGCGAGATACGAGATATTACCACAGTCAATAGACAACGTCACCTCAGCATTTCTGGTGCCTTTGCGCATTAGCTGTGCCGGACTGGATATCCTCACCGTGTCATCATATATGCGGTCATCCTTAACCCCGGTAAGACACGGCACGGCATCATACAAGGCAAGACAAATAGCATTAAGTATGGTAGACTTACCGGCACCGGTGCGTCCGGTGATAAGAAACAGTGGGTCCTCGGCAATGCTACCTTTATCAAAATCTATTTCCGCCTGCTCGATCGATGCGATATTATGTATAGTAAGTTTCTTAAGTTTCATTGTCTTAAGTTTTCCATGGCCAGTCTTATAGCTTGGTCGAGTTTTTGAAACAGCGAGTCTGATAGAGGATCTCCGGTGATTCGCTCGAAACTCATTCTGGCAATATCCGCAGGTGATATACTGGTGAAATCATCCACACTCGTAATTTCGAGTCTGTCATGCTCGCGCACTCTCGGTCTGGGCTTTCGGATTATCTCACAGAAGCGGCATTGCTTGGTGGCGGCTATCTCACGGGCCCTCTCTTCAGCATCGGCCTCAAGCGGTCTCTCCTGGTCTACGAGGATACGCACATAATCTTGCCTGTCAGCATCAAATCTCTCGAATTCAGCTAATGCCTCAGCCAAAGGTGCTCCGGCTTGTGGTATGGTAATCACATCTCTCAGGGTCGAAAGTCGGACACGGCGTATGTCCGGTTCGCTGCCATGCGACAAAATCTCCACGATGTTTACAAAGTGATCATAATCCTCGCTGAAGCTGACGGACAAAACACTGCCGCTGTAATGAGCTGTCGGGCTGATGGCCTGATTGCAGTGGATATGTCCTAAAGCGAGGTAATCATACCCGGAGCCGAGCTCCGATAGGTTCTCTTTTTCGATATTGCCAACGATCCCGCCTTCATGACCGCGTGTATCACATCCACCAACAGCAAGATGTGCCATCATCACCACGGGCAGACCGGCATCGGCCTCGGCGAGCACGCGGTCAAAAAATGCACGCCGGCGCATTTCTGAGGGCGTATCAGCCTCTGCTGCGGGATAATTCGATGAATGGATATAGGGTACACCTATCACAGTACCCTTTCCGGGAAGCCTTACTACAAACTGAGCCGGATCAAATGTGCCGTCACTCTCGCGGCGGCACGTCCCGATGATCTTTACATTATGCCTAAGCCACAGATCGCGGTAGGCATCCAACCTCAGTCCGCTGTCATGATTGCCGGCGGTGATTATTATAGCCGTTTCTTCGCAGGCATCGTGCAGAGCGAGCACCCCCATCTGATACAGCCTCTGGGCTACAGCCGTCGGTGCCGGCGTATGAAACACATCTCCGCTTACCACAAGCGCATCGGGTTGCACTTCAGCTACGAGGCGGCACAGCTGGGAGAAAAAATGCCGGTGCTCGTCGCTGCGGTCATATCTGTAGTAATTATGACCGATATGCCAGTCGCTGGTATGTATTATCTTCATTTGTGGTTTTTCCTTAGTAACCGGCGTTTGGTCTTGATAAACCACTCTGTGAAATCCGGGCCCACGATTTTTTTGATTTTGTGCTTTATCTTATGTTTCGGAGATACCCATGACGCGGCAAATCGGTGTATGGCCATAGTAAGATGATTGGATTCCAGCCTCTTGTGCTCATGGTGTATGGGGCTGAAATAATAGTAAGGCAACACAGACACCTTATTTCCTTCAGTGACAAATTCTTTAGGTGAGGCGATGTCTATCACGCTATATCCGTTATGCTCAATCACTGACATGATGCGCTGCGGCAGTGTCACCGTATCGAGTGTGCCGTCGCTCTTCACAAACGGATGGCTGTCGTAATATTCGAGTAAATGTCTGAATATCGGATTGCCTGATTCTGATCCCATCAGACCGGCTTCTATACAGCCCGAACCGTTTTCATATCCGAAAAAATACGGCAGATGCAGCAGATTGTCAAAATTTTTCAGCACTTCTATATCACAGTCGAAATATATGCCGCCTTCGTGATATAGAGCGTAACACCGTATATAGTCAGCTGCAAAGGCGTATTTGCGTCTGTCAAATGCCTGTTCAACCCATTTTGATTTTGATTTCGGAAACCGGCTGAAATTCCAATGCCTGAACTCATAATCAGGCAAAAGTCTATGCCACGTATCCATATAATTTTTTATATCAGCGGGAAATGGGTCGTCACTGAGCCAGCAGAAATGTATAATCTTAGGTATCATTATCCTCCTGTTTATCTGTAATGATTATCACTACGCATGATGTTTTACACACCGCGTATCTTTCAATGCAAATATGCCAATTTTTTCGCAATTATGCAAATTTTGACAGTTTACTTCGTGCTTTTTTTGAGGTAAAGCGAAAATTAATACCTTTGCAGTGTATTACATGCGTAACACACCATATCTGTATATAATGCAAGGAGACTAACTGACTGTGGATTTCAAGGTAGACCGTCCAATATTCAGACAGATTGCCGACCTGTGTCACGAGCGCATCATCTCGCGACAGTGGGTCGAGGACGAGCGTGTGCCTTCTGTGCGCGAGCTCGGCCTTGAGCTAAACGTAAATGCCCATACAGTGCTTAAGGCTTATGACCTGTTGCAGAAGGAAGGTGTCATTGAGTCGAGACGCGGCCTGGGATATTATCTCTCGTCCGATGCCTGCTCTCATGTCATCCAGGCACGCCGTGAAGAATTTCTATCTACCGACCTCCCTGACTTCCTCAGAAAATCACGGAGCCTCGGCATACCCCTCGACAAGCTGATCGAACACCTCCGCAATCTTTAGACAGTTGCCCCTCTCCAGTAAATAGATGTCCGGCTTTTTTAACTTAAAAATTACGGCTCCACAAATTTTTCCTAAATCACACAAGTATTGGAGTTTTAGACCACAACAACAATAATTATGGAAATCTTTTGTAATTTTGCANANGGTTTCCGTTATCGACCGATACTATTTATTTATGGAGCATCCTGGAGAGGACTCCTACTTGATTTGNAAAANTAATCAAACTTATCATAATAAAAAGCAATGAGTAAANTCATCAAGAACTTGTCACTGTGTGCAGCAACATTAGCTGCAACGACAATGGTCACCTCTTGCGGTGGCGACAAGCAGGCACAGGGTCAGCAGCAGGCTCCCGCACCCTCAATCGCAACCATGACCGTCAGCACTTCAGACTCCGAACTCGACACCTCCTACCCCGCTACTCTCAAGGGCAAGACAGATATCGAGATTCGCCCACAGGTAACNGGATTCATNACCAAAGTNCATGTAGANGAAGGNCAACACGTATCTAAGGGCCAGGTGCTTTTCACTCTTGATCAGGTGCAGTTCCAGGCCGCTGTTGAGAGCGCTCAGGCTGCCGTAAACCAGGCCAACACCGCCGTGTCGACCGCTCAACTGACATATAATAACAAGAAACACCTCTTCGATAAGAATATCATCAGCGAATATGAGCTCCAGATGGCCGAGAATTCACTCAACCAGGCTAAGGCTACACTCGCTCAGGCTCAGGCTTCGCTCGTTACCGCTAAGAAAAACCTGTCTTACACTGTAGTGACAGCTCCGTCAAGCGGTGTTGTCGGCACCATCCCCAACCGCGAAGGTTCTCTTGCAAGCCCATCGTCGATGCAACCGCTTACTACCGTCAGTGACAACTCACAGGTGTACGCATACTTCTCACTCAATGAGAAAGACCTTCTTGACCTTACCCAGAACGGTGCCCGCTCGCTCAATGCCGGTGTGGCAGAAATGCCTAAGGTATCTCTCATGCTTGCCAACGGTGAGATCTATCCTCTTCAAGGTACAGTGGCTACCGTAAGCGGTGTCATAGACCAGAGCACCGGTGGAGCTACAGTACGCGCACTGTTTGACAATCCGTCGGGAATGATCCACAGCGGCTCGTCGGGCAATATCCTCATTCCCCACCAGTCTACAGACGTCATCATCATTCCTCAGAAGGCAACATTCGAGCTTCAGGACAAGAAATTCGTTTATGTGGTCAACGACAGCAACAAAGTGGTATCAACCCCTATCACTATCAGTGAGCACAACGACGGCAAGAACTATATCGTCACCTCCGGCCTTACTCCCGGTCAGGTCATAGCTATCGAAGGCGTGGGCACCACCGTGAAAGACGGCGTGGAGATCATGCCTGTTGACGCTGCACAGGCCGCTCAGAAGGTGCAGGATGCCCCGGCCGCTCAGAAGTAAATCAAGAATCGTCACAACAATTTGTAAAAGATGAAATTAGATAGATTTATCAACCGACCGGTGCTATCTACGGTGATCTCCATCTTCATCGTGGTGCTCGGTCTTATCGGCCTGATGTCTCTGCCGGTGACTCAATTTCCTGACATCGCGCCGCCTACTATATCCGTGACAACCACCTACACCGGTGCCAATGCCCAGACAGTGCTCAACTCGGTGATCGCACCCCTTGAGGAATCGATCAACGGCGCACAGCAGATGACCTACATGGAGTCTACTGCGACAAACACCGGTAGCGCCACTATCAACGTATACTTCGAGCAGGGCTACGACCCCGATATGGCGGCTGTCGATGTGCAGAACCGTGTGGCTAAGGCCCAGGGTCTTCTGCCTTCAGAAGTGACTCGTGTGGGTGTCATCACTCAAAAGCGTCAGACATCCATGCTCATGGGTATCTCGCTGTATTGCGATAACGGCGAATACGATGCAGCATTCATCGAGAACTATATGAAGATCAACATCATCCCTGAGATCCAGCGTATCTCCGGTGTCGGTGATGCCATGGTGATGGGTGCCGACTATTCGATGCGTATCTGGCTCAAGCCTGATGTGATGGCACGTTACAACCTCATGCCGTCAGATATATCGGCAGTGCTTGCCGAACAGAATATCGAGGCAGCTCCAGGTTCGTTCGGCGAGCAAGGTGACCAGTCGTTCCAGTATATCATGCGATACAAAGGTCGTCTGACCACACCTGAGGAATTCGGCGACATGGTGGTGCGTATCGGTGAGAACGGCGAGGCCCTCTATCTCAAGGATGTCGCTGAGATCGAACTCGGTCGTGTGACATACGGATTCTATAACAAACTCAACGGATATCCGGCCGTTACTGCCATGATTTTCCAGATCCCGGGCTCTAACGCAACCGAGATTATCAATAATGTAAAGAAATATCTCAAGCAAGCTGAGAAAGATCTCCCCAAAGGTCTTGCTTTCGAGATTCCTCTCGACACCAACGAATTCCTCGATGCTTCTATCCACGAGGTAATCAAGACCCTCCTTGAGGCATTCGTGCTTGTATTCTTCGTGACATTTATCTTCCTGCAGGACATCCGTTCCACCATTATCCCGACCATCGCCATTCCTGTGGCTCTTATCGGTACATTCTTCGCCCTTAAGCTTATCGGATTCTCCATCAACCTCATCACCCTCTCAGCTCTTGTGCTGGCGATCGCGATTGTGGTCGATGATGCCGTGGTGGTGGTGGAGGCCGTGCATGCCAAGCTCGATGTGGGATACAAGAGCGCACGCAAGGCCTCTATCGATGCCATGAGCGAGATTGGTGGCGCGCTTGTCTCAATCACCCTTGTGATGATGCTCGTGTTCATCCCTGTGTCATTCATGCCCGGTGTGGCCGGTGTGTTCTACCGTCAGTTTGGTCTCACAATGGCATTCGCCATCGGCTTCTCGGCTGTCAACGCCCTCACCCTCTCCCCTGCCCTTTGTGCTGTGTTCCTGAAGGCTCATGATG
>WFLX010291245.1_pt1 | contig 11234 bp, 11 predicted proteins | sample 4967041 | NCBI WGS metagenome assembly WFLX01 (sample SAMN12857096, study PRJNA449069) | gut metagenome | isolation source: stool from male and female vole | host: Microtus ochrogaster | place: USA:Florida | collected 2017 | reverse complement strand
GTTTGACGGCTATTATGCAAATATCACGTCGCTCACTAAATATTTTGACGCAAATATGGATTTGCTCGATAAAAATATCCGCAACGAAATTTTCGGCGACAGAGACGTTTATACCAAGGTAAACGACAGCTCGCCGGCAAAAATTGCAGAGACCGGTAAGGTTAAAAATTCACTTATTTCCGATGGTTGCCTCGTTGAAGGTACTGTAGAAAACAGCATTTTATTCCGCGGCGTAAAGGTAGGTAAAGGTACGGTGGTCAAAAACTGTATTCTTATGTCCGAAAATATTGTCGGTGAAAACTGCAATCTTTCGTACGTCGTAAGCGACAAAGATTCGGTTATCCGCGATAACAGGACGCTGGCTGGTTGCGAAATAAAACCTTATTTCATTAATAAAGGTTCGTTGATTTAAAAGGATTCAGGGGGAAATAAATATGGCAACGGCAAAAAAATCAACTACTACTAAAACGACGGCTAAATCAACGAAAACCGTTGAAAAGAAGCCGGCTGAAGTCAAAAAAGTAAAAGAAGTTAAAGAAGTAAAGACTGTCAAAACCGTTGAAAAGAAGAAAATTTTATTCGTAGCTTCGGAATCAACGCCGTTTATTGCTACGGGCGGTCTTGCTGAAGTTATAGGCTCGTTATCAAAAGCGCTTGCCGCAACCGGCAAATATGACGTANGANNGGTAGTTCCCCTTTATTCTGACATNANNTGGGNATNTAGGGAGAAATTTACCTATCTCGGANATCTGTACGTTCACCTTGCCTGGAGAAATCANTACTGCGGCATATTTACCTATGAAAAGGACGGCGTTACGTTCTATTTNATAGATAANGAATTCTATTTCAAANNCCCCGGTTGCTACGGCTACTATGACGACGGCGAAAGGTTTGCGTNCTTCTCAAAGAGCGTACTCGAAATTATGCNTTTCCTTAACTTCTATCCCGATGTTATGCACTGNCACGACTGGCAGGCCGCGTNAGCTGCAATTTACCTTNAANCTAACTACTGTNTCAGACAGGAATACCAGTTTATAAGGGCGCTGTTTACGATACATAACATTGAATATCAGGGTCAATATTCGCTTGATCTTCTGTGCGATTTGTTCGATATTTACGGTAAATATCAATACCTCGTTGAATATAAAAACAGCATCAACCTTATGAAGGGCGCTATTGAATGCTGCGAAAGATTTTCTACCGTAAGTCCGAGATATGCGCAGGAAATCAAAGATCCGTACTTTGCGCACGGACTTGACCCGATTATACGCAGAAACGAGTTTAAACTGTGCGGAATTCTTAATGGTATAGACGACGTAAGTTATAACAGCGAGCTTGACAATCATCTTTATGCAAACTTCACAGCTGAAAATTCTGAAAATAAGGCGNTGTGCAAGAAGGGNCTACAAAANATGCTGGGACTCCCCGTAAAGCCGGAAACACCCGTAATTTCAATGGTAACACGTCTGGTTTCGCACAAGGGTCTTGACCTCGTTACAAACGTAATAGAAGAGCTGCTGCAAGACGACGTTCAGTTCGTTTTATTAGGAACGGGCGACGCGCATTTCGAAGGTTATTTCAGCGATCTTGCAAAAAGATATCCTGAAAAAATGAGCGCAAATATCGTATTTAACGGCGATTTGTCAAGAAAGATTTACTCGGGTTCGGATATATTCCTTATGCCCTCAAAATCAGAGCCGTGCGGACTTTCGCAAATGATTGCCTGCCGTTACGGTACCGTTCCGATCGTCAGAGAAACGGGCGGACTTTACGACAGTATCAAACCGCTTGAAAACGGGTATACGTTCGCTAACTTTAACGCGCACGATATGCTTCACGTTATAAGAGAGGCGGTTGCCGATTATAAAAATAAGTCTAAATGGAAAAAAATAATGTATCGCGCCGCAACGAGCGATTTTAGCTGGAATCACTCGGCGCGCGATTACGAAAATCTCTATTTGGATATGCTTAAATAACTTTTACAAATTTTATAGGAGAACTTAATGAGTACTACGATTACCGAAAAAGAAGTAAAGGAATTAATCAAGGGCAAACTTTCAAGATATTTTGGCGTTAGCCCTGCCGAAGCTTCTAAAGACCAGATTTATAAAGCAGTCGTCATGTCCGTGAGGGATATTCTGCTTGAAAAAAGACAACAATTTCATAAAAAAATAAAGGCAAAGCGCGCAAAAAGAGTTTACTATCTTTGCATGGAATTTCTATTAGGCCGTTCGTTGAAGAACAGCTTATATAATCTCAATGCGGTGCCTATATTTGAAAAAGTTGTTTCAACCTACGGCGTTTCTCTTGAAGAGCTGTACGAGCAGGAACCTGACGCAGGTTTAGGTAATGGTGGACTCGGAAGGTTAGCCGCGTGCTTTATGGACGCGCTCGCAACGGGAAATTATCCTGCAATGGGATACTCGCTGCGCTATGAATACGGCCTTTTTAAACAGAAGATAGTGGACGGCTGGCAGATGGAACTGCCCGACGTTTGGCTTCCCGGCGGCGAAGTCTGGCTTACTCAAAGAACGGATAAGTCTTTTATCGTAAGATTTAACGGTCAAATCGAAGAGAAGTGGACGGAAACGGGCCTTAAAACCGAGTATATAAACAGCAAGGAAATCGAAGCCGTTGCTTACGATATGATGATATCGGGCAAGGACAGCGAGGCTGTTTCTGTTTTAAGGCTTTGGAAGGCAAAGCCCAGACAGGACTTCAATATGAAGTTATTCTCGCAAGGCGATTATTACCAGTCTATGACTGAAGAAAACGACGCAGATCTTCTAACGAAGGTCTTGTATCCTGCGGATAATCACGTTGCAGGCAAGTCGCTTCGACTTAAACAACAGTATTTCCTTTGTTCGGCTTCAATTCAGAATATAATTTCCGACCATAGACATAGATACGGCGATTTGAGAGATTTGCCTAAACTGGCGGCAATTCACCTCAACGATACGCATCCGGCGATGGCTATTCCGGAGCTTATGCGTATACTTGTAGACGAGTATTTTTACGACTGGAACGAAGCGTGGGCTATTACGACGGCAACCTGCGCGTATACGAACCATACCGTATTGGCGGAAGCGCTTGAAACCTGGTCAGAAGATCTTATTGAAAGAACTATCCCCAGAATTCATTCAATTATTAAAGAAATCAATAGAAGGCTTTGCGAACAGCTTTGGAATGCGTTCCCCGGTGAATGGGCTAAAATCTCACGCATGTCGATAATCGAACACGACAGAATTAAAATGGCAAATCTGTCTGTCTACGGCGGACACAGTGTAAACGGTGTTTCTGCGCTGCATAGCGACATTATCAAAAAGTCGGTGTTCAAAGATTTCTATGATTTCTCGCCTGAAAAGTTTACAAACGTGACGAACGGTATTGCTCACCGACGTTGGCTCAACCAGTCAAACCCCGAACTTTGCGCTCTGCTTGACGAGTGCATCGGCACAGGATACGCGCTTGACAGCTCTAAACTTGTCGATTTCAAACAATACGAGAATGATAAAACCGTTCTTGCAAAACTTGACGAAATTAAGTTAATCAAGAAAAAGCAGTTTGCCGATTACGCAAAAAAGAAGCAGGGAATAATAATTAATCCCGAAACAATGTTTGACGTTCAGGCAAAGAGATTGCACGAATACAAACGCCAGCTTTTGAACGTTTTAAATATAATCGACAGCTATCTTGATTTGACGGATAATCCCGATTTAAAGGTCGTACCCAAAACTTATATATTCGGCGCCAAAGCTGCGCCTGGTTACGATATGGCGAAAAAGATTATTAAGTTAATAAACTACCTCGCCGAAGACATTAAGAAAAATCCCAAGATAAACGAAAAACTCAATGTCGTTTATATGGAAGATTACAACGTAACGATGTCAGAAAAACTTATGCCGGCATCCGAAGTTTCCGAACAGATTTCGCTTGCGGGTAAGGAAGCGAGCGGTACCGGTAATATGAAGTTTATGATTAACGGCGCGCTTACAATCGGAACGCTTGACGGCGCAAACGTTGAAATGGCAGAATGCGTAGGAAATGAAAATATTTTCATCTTCGGATTAAAAGCTAACGAGGTTGACGCCATCTGGCGTGACGGTTACAGCTCAAGCAAGTACTACAACGAATCTCCTAAATTGAGAAGAATTGTAGAATCGCTTATAATCGGTTTCAACGGTCAATCGTTTGCCGATATTGCAAATTATCTTCTGACTGAATTACCCGTTGCTGACCCTTATATGTGCATGGCAGATTTCGGCGCTTACAGTAGCGCGCAGCAAGCGATATCGAAGCTTTATACAAAAGATAAAAATAAGTGGAATCAGATGTCGCTCAATAACATTGCCGCAGCCGGTAAATTCTCTGCCGACAGAGCTATTACCGATTACGCGAACAACGTCTGGAATTTGAAATCTTTAAAATAAAAAATGGGCATATCGCCCATTTTTTATATACTATGTCAGACATAATAGCATTAAAATTTATCTTGATTAATACAACTTTTAAAACGTTTTAAATTAATTAACATTAATACAGTATTTCATATTAATTTGCTGATTTTTATTGATATTGATAAAGCATCAAATTTATAGAAATGCGGTCAAAAATTGAACTAGCCCCTCTTTTTTGTGTAAAAACAAGCATTACTCTTCGTAAAAGCTGTGTTTTACGAACACTTAAATCTTCTTATACAGGATACCACCATTAAGAGGGGTTGTCAAGGGTTCTACTAAAAAAAGTTGAAAAATTTTCAAATTTAATAAAAAAACAGTCCTCTGCCTTGTGCAGGGGGCTTTTTTTAATGCGGTAAGAATATTTGATAGTTACGCCTGTAACCGAACTTCCTTTACTTCCGCCATTCCATTGTATCGCTTTTACGGTTTATTTCGTCAAGAGGGCAGTATTTTTTTTCGTTATAAGGTTTGCGTATTTGTTACGAAAAAAAATCTCCACCTTTAATGTCTTGACTAAATCTCCCTAAAAGCGTTGCTTCCGTTCTGCCGAAAGGCAAATAAATTTAGGTAGGTAAAGGAAATGGAAGAAATGACAGTTTCAGAACTCAACCGTTTGATTTCGTACTTGAAGTCTATCGGTTGGAACGATACGGAAATTGTTAAATTGCTTACGTACATAAGCAGTTAACGGTTTCCGTTGCAGGACATACTAAAAGCCGTCTCCCCTATTCCACAGAAACGGCTTTTACACAGGGCGGTAGAAACCTACCTCTACCGCTCTAAACTTATTTTTATTATAACTTATCCACATTTAAAAATCAATACTTTAAGGAGTTAAAATTTATGTTAAAAATTAAAAAATCTAATATTATCAACTGGGCAAGAAAAACAAGACCGAATTTTAAAAACGAACTTAAAGACACAACTTGGTGGAACGCTTTTGTTACTGTTTTTATACACGATATACTGGGATATACCTTTGCCGAAATAGAAAAGCTTAATTATTCAGTTATAGAAGAAAGCGAGGGTTAGTCCTCGCTTTTTTTATGGTCGTTAATTATTTCGCCTGTATCTGGGTCTACTTGTAAATCAGGGTTGATTTGTAATTGTGTTTGGGTCGCAAAAGGGTTAAACGAACTATTGTCATATTCAACCTGCGACAACATATTTTCTTCCGTTCGCACTTTTTGGGCGAACTTCGTATACAGATTACAATTACGGATATAATCGCGCCCGTATTTTATAGCTCTTTCGCGGTAGGTCATATGTGGGTTTAAAAGGTCTAATAAAAATTCTTCGTTATCCACAGACTTTTTTGCACCGCGTTGAAAAAATGACATATCATTAGAATGTATATCAGTTTCGTTATATAGTGCCTTGTCGGGGAAATCTTCACTATGAACGAGATAAATAAAATCTTGATACTTGTCTTTCATTTGCTGGGCGAAAGTGTTTTGAGATCCCTCTACCATTTTCCGCACTTGCTCGAAGCTCTTATTTTGCTTGAACGTGCAAAGAATATGTATATGAGGGTCTGTCTTGTCTTTGTCATGGAGTATCCACGCATATTTAAAAGCCTTGTCTAAAAGCGGTTGTATCTCGCTTTCGTTTGTGTTATATGTAACTACTTTAAAGCTGTAAAATCTATCCATTTACTGCACCTCGATTATTAAAAATGTGTGTGTGTGTGCGGTTTTGCTATCTATGCAAAAGATAGCAAAACCGCACCCTTTGCCACTGTCCGCACTTCCCCACCGTCCGCCCGGCGCGCTGGTCGCGCGATCAGGGGCGGACGGTGGGTTTTATGCGGTGGAAAATATATAAACCGCGACCCAAATATTTCGAATGCGTTTCTATTTTCCGTTTCTCTCCGCCTTGGGTGCGCGTTCTACGCATACGCTGCCGCTTCCTCGTTGGAACGCGCAATATTCTTTTAAACAGCCTCGCGGTTGCAAAGCTGATAAAAGAGAGGTCAGGCAATACGGTTAGTTATGCACTTTTTTTGCGCTTTTTTACTTCGTCTGGACGTTCCAAAGGGTGCGCCTCGCAATATGCTTTTATCCCCTCAACTGATAAATCGCCGTCTATATGACGTTTATACACATAACCGACTTTTTCTATACCATAGAGAAAATACGGCTCGCCACTGAACGAATTATAGCAGTCAAAGACATTGCCCCAAATACGGAACGACCCCCACTCCGCCACTTTTATTTTTACGTTTACGCCGAGCGTTGAAAGCTCTTTAACAACAGCATTAAGCTGATTACGGATATAAAGGAACTTCCACTTCTGCCGTTTCCAAAACAACAAAAACCGACTTACGCCCGATTTAACAACGTAGTACATTCCGACTAATAACCGCCGTAAAGCCTTATCCAATGCACCGCCAACCTGCATATCAAAAAACAAAGTTATGAGGTTATGACGAACAAATTTTATAAGGTTTATAAGGTAGTTGTTTAAACTTTCCCAGTCACGGCAAAAAGCTAAAACGTCAGCTTCCTGAATGAATACGGCAGAGCCACGGGGCAGATATTGAACTTCGAAATCGTCGTTTGGTAGTCCCAGACGTTGCAAATCAACCGCCCAAGTTTCAATACCCCTGCGCTTGTCTAAAATCATTTTATTATTGCTGAAATACAGCGTATCGGAAATTTCAAGCCGAATGCCGCTATCCGAATAAAAACGCCTTGCGAGGTCTACCGCCAGTTCTTTACGCTCTTTATGATGTCGGCGGTAGTCCTCTTTGAATAAAGCCGTTGCAAGCGAAGTTTTACCCGCGCCTTGCTCGCCACAAATCGCATAAAAGCCACTCGGTAACGGCGCGGACTTTAACATTTTGTTTAAATTCAAAACTTACTACCTCGCTCTTCCTCTCTTTTTAAGCGCTTGTTAAACTTAACAAATTCAGCCTTTAAAACGTCCAAAGCCTTTTTTATACCTGCGTTATAGCCTTTCAATAGCTTGTCTGGAATACGTATTTTTTTACGCTTACAAAATAACCGAGCAAATAAACCGCGTTTTTCTGCGCTTAATTCAACAGGGTCACGCTTTAAATTTTGCAAGTAATTGCCGTGGTCTTTGCGTATTTTCGCTTCAACAATTTTATAAAATAACTCTAATTCTATCATTTTATACCCCTACATTATTTAAATACTGAAACTATTGCAGACACGGCAGAAGCCAATAAAGCCGCTAAAACACCGCAGATAACAAAAGTTGCCACTGCAACAAAAATTTCCCAGTTGCTTGCCGTTCCATTCAATAATGCCTTTATGCAATACCAAATGTATTCCCAAAAGCCAAGCCTGTCGCCGTTGTCTGGGGCGTTTGGTGAAGGGTAAGTGATATTACTTACCGTATCACTGACCGCGCCAAGGTTGTAAACTACACCGTCAGTTTCAAATTCAAGCCGTAAAACACTTACTTTGTCAACTTTCGTAAAATATGTATCGTAATAAATAAAGCCAAAAGCCCCATCTTCCTTTTCTTCTTTTCGTTCCGTTTCGGCAAACATTAAAACCCATTCCCTTCCAGATACGGTTTCATATACAGTTTTTAAACCATTTTTGTCATAATCTGAATTTGCACATACAGTGGAATAAAAATCGTCAACCGAATAAATTTTATCCCAAGAATAAGTGTGTTTGCTTAACGTGAAAATTGACCAAGTATCTTTATGCGTAATGTCAAAACTTTCAGTATAGTTTAAATCAACAGTAGTTTCATAAGCGTCTCCATATTCAACACCGTCCTTAACATCAACCCAAGGTGTCCAGTCATAGTCATATAGTTGACCTGAGCAATACGAATAATAAACGGTAGCAGAAATCAAACGGTCAATATCCCAGTCCGTAGAAAATGCTACATAGTGTAAATCTGTGTACTGCCACTTCCTGTAATTATTTGCAAAAGGACCGAGACCACTATTATATCCACTGTCCGAATTTTCAATAGTAAGGTAACTACTTACAGGGTTTATAATTTGAACAACATAAGTTGCATCTAAACTATAAACAACAGAGCCGTCCTGCTGTGTCATTACGTAATATAGCTTTGCAACAGGAAATGCTTTTTCGTTTATTATGTTATCGTTGGAACTCGGAATGTCGTCTATGCCGTTGATATATTCACGGTAAATACTCGAAATGTTATAATAGCGCAGTGATTTATTACTTGCTACTGTTACACCTTGAACACGATATTTAACGAATACGCCAGTTTCGTTTAACTTAGTCAAACCATATATCTCGGTATCATTTACACTATCAGTCAGCGACATATTCAAATGAGTTGCTGATAATGGACGAGAGAGTTGACAAGGCTGATAAGTATATACATACAAATTTCCTTTTTCACCCTCGGCAATGTTTATAACATAAATTCTATAATCGTCGTCATAAGCGGGAAAGTCGTCAACCCTAAATTCACTATCCTTGCGCAAATCGTCCAATACGTTAGAGTATGAACTTTCAGCAAAAGCGGCATAAGCATTACCGCCTACGCCGCTAATTACTGATAAGAATACCAAAAACACAACGGCGATTATAAACGCAATTTTAAATGTATTTTTAAATACTCTTTTCATTTTCCACCGCCTTAAAATACGTAGTTCTTGTTTAACGTCGTATTGGGCGCGACAGCTGAACCTTCGTCGCAGTATAAATCACGCGAAGGAATATCTGACTCCACAATACCGCCCACGCCGACACCGTTAAAGGTGTAACTGAACGATATATCAATACGCGCAAAGGGGGAAGTGCCATAATTGCACGCCGCAGTATACCAAGCGTAGTAAATAGCTTCTTTGTGTACGGTGTCGTAGTCGTTAAAGCCTTCAATAAACATTGACATTTGAATATCACAATTAACATCACCGTTCGAGCCTGATAGCACATCAGTAGCGTAAAAAGAATGAGATACAACGCTTATGTTAAATTTTAAATAGCTTTTAACGGTATTTATAAAATCTTCATCAAAAGTTATAGCCGCGTTTTGAAATACAAACTCACCCGATACAGTGCCCAAGCTATAATTAACGCCGCTTTCCTTAACGTAAAAATTAGCGTCATCGCCCCAATCGCCGTAATAAGCAAGCGCGCCAGTTGACGTTATTTCTTTTAGACAGTCAATAGTGCAGCTATCAGAACTATCAGTTCCGCGCAACGTCGCCGTTAAAATAATCTGTTCGGCAAAAGGGGCAAGGAAACGAAGCTTTGCCGTTGAGCTATCGCCCGCAACGGCTTCCGCGCTGACGTAATAGTCCGCAACCTTACCGACAGCCCAGTCTGCGGTTTCGTCCGCAAAATTGACACCCCAGTCAAACACGCCGTTTATGTACTCGTTCGACAGCTCGGCGGTTACGTAAATTTCACCATCAGGCACGTATGTCTGATTGTTGCGTGTTTCGCTTAAATACGTTATACCGTTTACTGCACTGCGCCCCATTGAGTACGCGCCGCCGTCCTTTATTGCGCTGCCGTCCGAACTTACGGCGATAGTACTCACCGCGGTATCGCTTGCGCTGTCCGTTCCTATTATTTTGTCGTTGACCCAAGTTTTAAAATTTGGAATTGCAAAGTAACAAGCCACAAATGCAATAAGTAACGCGCCAAGACCCGATAAAATACTAAGTAAAATCTTTTTCATTTTGATTTACCCTCCACTAATATAACGACTTCTTTTCGCTTGTTTGTCTGTTTTTACCTGCTTCGTATGAAGCGGATATTTTACTATCTGCGTTTTTTCTGCCACGTTCCACACAGCCCATTAAATACGCCGTGCGCGTTACGTCTCTGGTATGACTTCTTCTGCGGTTACGGTAATTTCCGTAACGTCTTTTACTTCCGTAATAACTTCTTCCGTATGCCATTACTTTTTACCTCCCACTTCTTCCGCCGTACCCAAATAACCGATAACTTCAACTCCCACAGGCTTATTTGCCAATTCACGAGGGGAACAGTCCAATAACTCCGCAATTACAGCACTGTCAAAAGTTAACACCGCTTCTCTGTATCCCAAATCAACTGCTATGCAGCTATAAGGTTTACCGCTTTTTTCGCCTACCGCTTTCTTGTAAATGATTTTGTTTTTTTCCATAAAAAAACCTCCGATAAATTTTTATCGAAGATTGTAAGTGTTTTCGGTACATTCACCTGCCATAATGCGGAAATTATGTCAGTTGAAGTATCCCGTAAAACATTCCTTTTGCAAATAATTGACTTGACTTTTGAAGTGTATTATGATAATCTTTTTACAAATATTTAGCATACACTACTGGTTGAATAACGAAAGTCAAATTATTCGCAAAAGCCACCGTGTTTTACGAAGAGTTTGATATATTTAGATTTGCGCAAATAGCACCTACACTATGAGTACTGATTACTACGTTCAAAGAAACAATAAGAATTTAGAGACGATCGAGAGATTGCTTGAAAACGATCTCCCGACTTTCTGTTACGATTATTTTCTTGCTATTGACAGTCAGACCAGTACTTTGACCAGGCTCAATTACGCGCATGATTTAAAGATATTTTTCTACTTTCTTTCGCAAAAAAGATTTCACGGTAAATCTGTAAAAGATTTTACGCTGGACGATTTAAATCAAATCACAAGCACCGATATTGAATACTTTCTAGGATTTCTCTACCACTACACATTTTGAGATAAACAACATAACTGAAACGAAAGAGCGAAAGCGCGAAAGCTCTCCTCAGATCTCGCAATGTACAAATACTGTTTTAATAAAAGTCTTATAAACGTTGACAATTC
>WFLX010198701.1_pt1 | contig 11235 bp, 9 predicted proteins | sample 4967041 | NCBI WGS metagenome assembly WFLX01 (sample SAMN12857096, study PRJNA449069) | gut metagenome | isolation source: stool from male and female vole | host: Microtus ochrogaster | place: USA:Florida | collected 2017 | reverse complement strand
CAATACGAAAAAGAATATTTTTTCGGGATAAAGGGCCTAAATAACCTGCTCTCAGATCGCGGGCAAAAAGTTTTATTGTCTGATATACGGGTGAGCCATTTACTATATGAACGCAGTAAATGCAATCATGATCGAATAGAATATCTATTTTATAAAAAAATCTTAGATGAAAAAACATACGAAGAGATTTACGAATTATCCCAACAAGTTTGCATTATTACATTGGGCATAAGGAATTTAATTATCAAGAAAAGATTTAAAAAAATAGAAGAAGATGCTATCATTAATTATCTGAAAAAATATATAGTGATGGAAAATGAACTTACTGATAAAATAATTTGTGGGATTGAAAAGAGCATGTAGACATATCCCATTTTCCTGAGATGTTCAGCATAGTTGTTAATTAATGATATCATAGTTTTCCTCCTTAGAATGATTTATAGAAAACTATGATATCATTAATAGTTGCTTATCATTACATAACCGGGTTCGGTACATAATTTTTTCGTTTACTAGGAACCCCTCAAAATTTTATTTCCCATAAAAAATCTGTGCAATGGGTGATTCCGGTGAGAGAATAACAGTCTTGTTATTGCCCTGCATGGAAACCTTTAAGGCATCTAAGCTTCTTACAAACGAGTAGAAATCCTGCTTGGATTCATCGGCATAAGCCTCGGAGAGAATACGCATGTATTCTGCCTCCCCTTCCGCAATGAGAATCTCTGCATTTTTCTCTGCTTCAGAAAGCGTAACGGTAACTTCTTTGTCGGTGGTGTTCTTGATTTTCTGTGCTTCGGAGCTGCCCTCTGCGGTGTAGGTTGCCGCAATGTTGTCACGCTCGGAAATCATACGTTCATACACGGCTGCCTTGTTGTCGCCGGGTAAGTCCAGCTGTTTAGTCTCAAAGCTTAAAAGTTCAATACCGTACTGATCCAGAGTGCTGCCGATATTGGCAATAATGGCGGCGGACAGCTCGCCGTCACGGCCGGATATAACGTCGTCCTGCGTGGTGCTGCTGATTACATTTTTTGTTGAGTTATACACAATAGTATTTAAGCGACTCTCTGCATTGGCGATGGATGAGTTCAAGGTCTGTGCAAATTTCAAGGGGTCTGTAATATGCCAGAGAATATAGCTGTCACAGATCATAGTCTTTTTGTCACTGGTAATGACATCCGACGACGCAAGGTCATACAGCAGGGTTTGCTTGGGCAGTTTGTCTACAGTCTGGATGAAAGGAAGCTTGAAGCTGACGCCGGCATCTGCCACCACATGGTCTACGCCGCCGAACTGGCGGATAAGGCTGTATTCATTCTCGTTGGTGACTACCAGACAGGACGAACCGATGATGAGTACGGCAAATACAATAATAATAAGGGCTACATTTCTAATGGTCTTTTTCATATTAACGGTACCTCCTTAATTATTTGCGGCATTGTTTGTACCTGAGTCGCTATCTGTTGATGAGTTCGTGCCGCCGGAGTTCGTGCTATTGTAATTTACAAAGGATTCAACAGGATAAATAGTCTGTATGTCTCCGTTAGTTCCCTCGATGATAACCTTTAAATCCGGCAATACCTCCTCCATAGCTTCATAGAACATACGCTGTCTGGTTACGGTAGGATTTTTAATATACTCTGCATAAAGGGCATTGAAGCGTGCCACCTGTGCGGTTGCTTCGTTGATACGCTCGGTCTTTTGTGCTTCGGCGTCTTTAATAATGCCGTCCGCTTTTGCCTGAGCAAGGGGAAGCTGCTCGTTGCGGTATTTATTGGCATTGTTAAGTGCGGTTTCCTTGCCCTGTTTTGCGGTTTCCACAGCCTTGAAGGCTTCCATTACTTCTGTGGTAGGCGGTTCGGAGTCCTGAATAGTGATATTTACCAGCTGAACTCCGATATCCTGTTCTTCCAAATCCGCCATGATCATTTCCCTGATTGCTGCCTGTATTTCATTCTTACCGGTAGTCAATACCTCATCTACGGGATAGCTGCCGATAACGGTACGAATACAGCTTTGACTGATGTTGCGCAGGATATCGACAGGGTTTTTAGAGGCGTAGACCGCTTTTACGGGATCGCTGTAGCGATATTCCACAAAAAAGTCCACATTTACAAAATTATAATCTGAGGTAATCATCAACGATTCATTTTCCGTAGATTCGTTGGAATCAATGTTGTAGCCAATGCTAAAGCCCTGAATGGTGGTATTTACTTTTTTTACCTGTTGAATCAGAGGAATTTTAAAATGCAGTCCGGAATCGGTGACGGCTTGCGCTTTACCTAAAGTAATGAGTACCGCCTGCTCCTGCTCCCTGATTTGGTAAGTTGAATTAAATGCTAGGAGAGCAATTACAATTACTAAAATAATAATGCTGACTATTTTGCCGCCGGAGGCGCCGGCTGGCTTGGGGTTGCTGCCGTCCATGGTTTGAAAACCGTTCTGNCGGTTACGAAAAGNANCTTTTGTCATNTCTNTCCGCTCCCTTCTTAACCTGTGTGAAAAGTGNTAGGATTCGTTCGTTTACTATATCTTACTGGAAATAGGGGAGTTTTGCAATAAAAAGAAGCGCACGTTAAGGAAGGACAACGTGCAGAGACAAGGTCATTCTGATATGACAAAAAAATAATATGCTGATACAAGCGGGTGGTAATGCGTGTTGCCAAGAGGAAGAAAATGACATAAAATAGAGTTATGGTTTTATGTGTCGAACTGAAATCAGGATAAAATGAACATTTGGAAGGAAAATAAGGGTTATGAAAAAGTACATAATGGCGTTGGATCAGGGAACCACGAGTTCCCGCTGTATTATTTTTGACAAAAACGGAAATATCTGTTCCATGGCACAGAAGGAATTTTCGCAGATTTATCCCAAGCCCGGATGGGTGGAGCATAACCCCAAGGAAATATGGTCCTCTCAGCTTGCGGTGGCTGCGGAGGCAATGGCGATGCTGGGAGCGGAAGCAGAGCAGATAAGCGGCATCGGAATCACCAATCAGAGAGAAACTACCATTGTCTGGGATAAAAATACGGGGGAGCCGGTGTATAATGCAATAGTTTGGCAGTGCCGCAGGACCTCGGATAAAATTGAGGAATTAAAGAAAAACGGTTTTCATGAGGTGATTCGACAGAAGACGGGATTGATTCCCGATGCTTATTTCAGCGCCTCCAAGATTTCATGGATATTGGAAAACATACCGGAATGCAGAGCGCGGGCGGAAGCTGGCGAACTGCTTTTCGGTACGGTGGACACATGGCTTATTTGGAATTTGACAAAGGGAGCCGTACACGTTACCGATTATACCAATGCTTCACGAACTATGCTTTTTGATATTCACAGGCTTTGCTGGGATGAAGAAATTCTGGCTTATTTTGACATACCAAAGAGGATGCTGCCCAAGGTATGCGCTTCCAGCTGTATCTACGGTTATACGGACAGCACGGCTCTGGGGGAAGGGATTCCTATTGCGGGAGCGGCAGGAGACCAGCAGGCGGCTTTATTCGGACAGTGCTGCTTTGAGCCGGGGGAGGTGAAAAGCACTTACGGCACAGGCTGCTTTATGCTGATGCACACGGGAAATGAGGCGATTAACTCTAAGGCAGGGCTTTTAACTACTATGGCGGCATGTACCACGAACCAAGCCGAGTATGCTTTAGAGGGCAGCGTTTTCGTTGCCGGGGCCGCAATTCAGTGGCTGCGGGACGGCATGAGGATGATAAGCTCCGCCGCTAAGTCTCAGGAATATGCCATGCAGGCGGAGGATACTGCGGGAGTGTATATGGTTCCTGCATTTGCGGGAATGGGTGCACCCTATTGGAATCAGTATGCAAGAGGAACGATTGTGGGCATTACCAGAGGCTGTACCAAGGAGCATTTTGTGAGGGCGGCGTTAGAATCCATTGCTTATCAGACGGCGGACGTGCTGGAAGCAATGGAACAGGACAGCGGCATGGAGTTAAAAAGCCTTAAGGTGGACGGGGGAGCCAGTGCAAATGATTTCCTTATGCAGTTTCAGGCTGATATCATGAATACGCAGGTGAAACGTCCGGAGTGTATTGAGACCACTGCTCTGGGGGCGGCTTATCTTGCGGGGCTTTCCACCGGATATTGGAGCGACAAGGCGGAAATACGAAGGAATTGGCAGATGGGAGAGCAGTTTGGTGTCAATATGAACAGCGAAAAGAGGGAGAGGCTGCTTAAGGGCTGGCATAGAGCCGTCAAATGCGCGCTTGTGTGGGCACAGGAGCAGGAATAGNGGTTCGGTATAGATATNGCATTGGNGGAGNAAACCTACTTGTAAAGTGGGTAAAATATGTTAAAATGTAAGAAAAGAACAGCTGTGACAATTATTTGGCAGAAATAGTAAAGAAAGGGGCTTTGGTGCATGACTAAAGCAACGGAAAGGAATAAAAATAATGTTAGTTCAAAAATACAAGGATATGTTATCAGGTAAATCTGTAATCAGGCAGCTTTCCGAATTCGCCACTGCAAGAGGGAAGGAGATAGGCTACGAGAATGTGTTTGATTATAGCTTGGGCAACCCTTCCGTACCGGTGCCTAAAGAATTTACCGACAGTATGATACACATGCTGTCTACAGGAGAGTCCTCCGAGCTTCACGGCTACAGCCCAAGTCTGGGTATTACCGGTGTCAGGGAGGAGATTGCGGCTTCTCTTGAAAGGCGCTTTGGAATTCCCTACCGCAAGGAGCACATTTTTATGGCATCGGGTGCGGCAGGCGCTTTGGCGCATGCTTTTCGTCTGGTAACGGTGCCGGGAGACGAAATTTTGACCTTTGCCCCCTTTTTTCCCGAGTATCATCCCTATGTTGATTTGACGGGCGCCGTGCTTAAGGTGGTTCCCNCNGACACGGAGAGCTTTCAGANTCATTTTGACNCATTTNAGGAAATGCTNACGGAGAAGNTGANNNCTGTGCNTATTAACACNCCNAACAATNCCNCCGGCATAGTATATNCTACNGGAACNATGCAAAGGCTTGCCNATATATTAAGAGAGAAGTCCGCAGAATACGCACATGATATCTATCTGATTTCCGATGAGCCTTACCGGGAGATTGTTTTTGAGGGAGTGGATTCTCCTTGTGTTTCCCGTTTTTATGACAATACCATTATGTGCTATTCATATTCTAAGTCATTGTCTCTGCCGGGAGAACGTATCGGTTATGTGGCAATCAATCCTGCCTGCAAGGATGCCGAGGATATGATTAATATATGCGGGCAGATTTCCAGAGGAATCGGACATAACTGTCCTCCCTCCATTATTCAGCTTGCAGTGGCGCAGGTGGTAGATAAGACGGCGGATTTAAGCGTTTATGAGACAAACATGAATATTTTATATAAGGAGCTGGTCAGTCTCGGTTTTACCTGTGTGAAGCCGGGAGGAACCTTCTATATTTTTCCCAAAGCGCTTGAGGAGGATGCAAAGATATTTTCTCAAAAAGCGTTAAAGTATGACCTTATTCTGGTGCCGGGCGACACCTTCGGTGCACCCGGATATTTCCGCATGGCATATTGTATCGATACGGAAAAGGTGGAGCGTTCCCTTGTGGCTTTGAGGAAGTTCGTGGAATGCGAATACGGTAAATAGACGGCGTGGCTATACGCTAAGATGTCATTGTTGAAGACATTTTTGGAAAGAGGTAGAANNTAATGTANCAGGCAGGTTTAGTCCTTGAAGNCGGCGGTNTGAAGGGGATTTATACTGCGGGTGTTTTAGAGTTTTTTCTGGATAAAGGGATTGAGTTTTCCCGTATATACGGTGTGTCTGCCGGAGCATGTCATATGTGCAGTTATTTATCGAAGCAGAGAGGNCGTGCGCTTGATATCAGTATTGATTATCTGGATANGAAANAATATTGCAGNGTTGAGAGCCTTTTGACAACAGGAGATTTATTTAATGTGGAAATGTGCTATCATCTGATACCGGACTATCTATATCCCTATGATTATGAGGAGTTTAACAAATATCAGGGTAGGGCGTACAGCGTGGTGACAAACATTGCCACAGGAAGACCGGAATATATGCGGATTCGGGATATGAAGGCAGATATCGATAAAATACGCGCCTCAGCATCGCTTCCGTTGGTTGCGCGGAATGTAAAAATAGACGGCAAATATTATTTGGACGGAGGTATCAGTGATGCAATCCCCCTGCAAAAGTCCGTGATGGACGGCAATCGCAAGAATATTGTGGTAATGACAAAGGAAGAGGATTACATCCGTAAACCTACGGCGCAGGCACAGCTTGCACTCATAAAAGCGCGATATCTGAAATATCCTAAAGTNTATGAGCTGANGNNACAGCGCCATATTNNGTATAACGAGACGGTGGAGTATATTTACCGATTGCAGGAAAGCGGGCAGGCATTTGTGATTCGCNCTAAACAGTCAAGTGCCGTGGGGCGTATTGAGAAGGATAAGGAAAAGCTGCTTNCCTTGTATAAGGAGNGATACACCGAGGCTGAGAGCCGTTATGAGGAAATGCTTGCATATCTGGAGGCTTAAAAGGGCATTTGCCGGCTGTCCGTGCAGGCACGGTCGCCCGGCTCATTGCTCTCAGGAATAAAAGGATTGGAGAGAAACAATAATGTTAGAGATTATCAAGGCGATTATTTACGGTATAGTGGAAGGAATTACGGAATGGCTTCCCATCAGCAGCACAGGGCATTTGATACTTGTGGAGGAGCTGATTCCCTTTAACGGAACCAGCGAGGGCTTTTTTGGTATGTTTGACGTGGTAATTCAGCTGGGTGCCATTTTGGCGGTCGTGGTGCTGTTTTGGAACCAGATTTGGCCCTTTGCCCTGACGAAGAAGGAAAGGGAGGGAAAAACAGGCGCCGTTTCCTTTATCAAAACGGACATTATGACCCTATGGTTTAAGATTCTGGTATCCTGTGTGCCGGCGGCAGTGATTGNAGTTTTATTTNNCGATGAATTCGATAAGTGGTTTTATAATCCGCNCTGTGTGGCNTTGGNACTNATTATTTTTNGTGTGGCGNTTATTGTGATTGAGAATTGGAATAAGGGGCGAAGGGAAAAGGTGACATCGCTGTCGGAAATTACTTATCAAACGGCACTGCTCATTGGTGCTTTTCAGTTAATTGCCGCGGTTTTTCCGGGAACCTCACGCTCAGGTGCGACCATCGTAGGCGCACTGCTGATTGGCGTCAGCAGAACCATTGCCGCGGAATATACCTTCTTTTTGGCAATTCCCGTTATGTTTGGGGCCAGTCTGTTGAAGGTGGTGAAATTCGGATTTGGATTTACTGCATTGGAATTAGCCCTGTTATTGATTGGAACGGTGGTGGCATTTGTTGTTTCTTTATTTATTCTCCGCTTTTTAATGGGCTACATTAAAAAACATGATTTTAAGATATTTGGCTGGTATCGAATTGTGCTGGGTATCGTTGTTCTTTTGTATTTTGGGCTGTTAGCATAATTGCTGAGGTTGACAACTTCTTGTGAATAGAATACACTTAGGAATGGAAAAAAGAAAAGATATAAATTTCATATTGAAGGAAGGAGTGTTATTATGGCAGCGCCGAAGAAGATAACAAGTGAAACTGTAAAGGCAGTAAAAGCAGAACCTGTAAAAGCGGAGTCAGTTAAGGCAGAGCCTGTAAAAGCGATTGAGAAGACAGAGGTAAAAGAAGTTAAAAAGCCTGAGACTGAAAATGCCACAGTTAAGAAGCCGGAAGCTAAGAAAACGGCGGCTAAAAAGCCGGCAGCTAAGAAGGCAGAGCTTAAGAGTACATTGCATGTTCAGTTTGAGGGAAAATCCTATTCTGAAGAGGATTTACTTAAGATGGCTAAGGATGTATGGAAATTTGACCTTAAGCAGAAGGCGAGAGAGCTTTCCAGCGTGGAGCTTTATGTAAAGCCTGAGGAGAATATGGTTTATTATGTAATGAACAAGGAGTTTATGGGAAACTTCTATATTTAAGGTTGAAAATATCAGGTAGCCGTTTGGTGCTTGATTGCGGATACTCCAATGATTGGACGCTTGGAATACAGGAATAAGCAACGGCTACCGGAAAAGGAATTTATGATGCAGATAAAAAAGGACATGCCTGTATTACTGGCGTATCTGCTGGGCTTTATCGTTATGGCGATGACTCTTGCAATCTATCAGCCCCTTGCAGATACGCCTCCCTTGTATGCGAATCCGCCTGACGAGCATTCCAGATATTTGATTCCTCAATATATCTGTAGGAACGGGGAAATCCCAACAGGCTTAGAAGAGGAGGTGCGCATACCCGGTTATGGTACCTCCTATGGTTTATATAATGTTTTTCCTTATATTATTCAGGGATATTTGATGCGTTTTGTCAATCTTTTTACGGATTCCGATGTGGCGCTTTTGTACACTGCCAGAATGGTGAATGTGTTTTTTGGCGCATTTATGGCGGTAATGGTTTACTTAATCAGTAAGCAGGTGTTTCGGAACAGGCGCTTTGGGTGGCTGTTTTGTTTTGCTGTCATGTATCTGCCCCAGAGTCTGTTCGTGCATACCTATGTAAATACGGATTCCTGCTGTCTGCTGGCAACCTCCATGATGGTGTACGCTTTGATCAGGAGTTATAGGGAGGGATTTAAAATAGGCAATTGTCTGTGGCTGTGTGCGGGCATTATTTTATGCGCGCTTTCTTATTATAATGCGTATGGCTATATTCTAAGCTGTATTTTGCTTTTTATTGCCTATTTCATCAAAGCTGGCGAAGGGCATTTCCGATATGATTGGAAGGAGATGCTGAAAAAAGGTATTTTTATCAGTGTTATTGTCCTTTTAGGCATCAGCTGGTGGTTTATCCGCAAATACAATACTTTGGACGGGGATTTTCTGGGACTTGACACGAGAGAGAAGATGGCGATACAGTATGCCGTGGAAAGCGTCAATCCCTTGACAAGCCAGACTTATCGGGAACAGGGTTATACCGTATGGCAGATGATGAAAGAGCGAGGCACTTTAGAAGGGGCATTCCAAAGCTTTGTGGCAGCATTCGGTTCCATGTCCATGTACAGTACCATATGGCTGTACCGTGCCTATAAGATATTTTTTGCCGTGGGCATTGTGGGAGCGGTTTATTGGCTTTTTAACAGGAAATTATTCTGCAAAACTCGCAGGAAGTATAGCGGGAAGGAGATTTTTTTCCACTGGAATATGGTGTTTTGTATACTGATACCCATAGGATTGATNATTTATTATGCGTATACTACTNATTATCAGCATCAAGGAANATACGTCATGCCTATTGTGATACCGCTGATGTATTACATTGTAAAAGGAATCGAAAAGCTTACGACAATACGCTTTAAGCAATATACATTGCCCGAGTGGCTTATCAATGCGGGCTTGGTCATCTGTTTTGTTTTAATTATAGGANGTACGGCGGAAATGATTTACTGTAGGTCGCTGCCGGAATATTTAAGGATTGGAATGGTGCTCTGAGGAGCGCCATTTTTACTTAATAATTATTTTAGAATTATTTTCTGAGAAATCTGTTGACAACATATAGCCTAAGTGCTATTTTATGGNAAGANGATGTTAGCACTCTTCTTGGNTGAGTGCTANTAATAAAATAAGCCGGCAGATANTATGNAACTTTTCGGCAGGCGTTGTGGCACAAGTTCCCAAAAGGAGTGATGGGATGCAGTTGGATGAGAGAAAGACCAAGATATTGCAAGCCATTATTCGGAACTATCTGGAGACAGGAGAACCGGTAGGCAGCAGGACAATTTCAAAGTACACCGACCTGAACTTAAGTTCCGCGACCATTCGAAACGAAATGGCGGATTTGGAGGAGATGGGGTATATTTTACAGCCTCACACCTCGGCGGGCAGAATTCCTTCCGATCAGGGTTACCGCTTTTATGTGGACACTTTGATGCAGGAGAAGGAGAAAGAGGTAGTGGAAATGAAAGAGATGCTTTTGGAGCGTCAGGATAAGATGGAGACGCTTTTGAAGCAGATGGCAAAGGTGGTGGCGCAGAATACTCAATATGCCGCCATGATTTCCGCTCCTCAAACCAAGCGCAACAAGGTAAAGTTTGTACAGCTTTCAAGAGTTGCAGAGAATCAGATACTGGCGGTGATTGTTGTGGAAGGGAATGTAATCAAGAATAACATTCTTTCCGTGACGCAGGAGCTTTCAGATGAGACTCTGTTAAAGCTTAATATTCTGTTGAATACTAATTTAAACGGCTTGTCCATTGATGAGATTAATTTGGGGATGATTTCCGCTATGAAGCAGCAGGCGGGAAGTCATAGTGTTATTGTCAGTGAAGTGATTGACGCAGTGGCGGAGGCAATCAAGGCGGACGAGGATTTGGAGATTTACACCAGCGGAACCAATAACATTTTCCGTTATCCCGAACTGGCGGATCAGCAGAAGGCAAGCGAGTTGATCAATACCTTTGAAGAAAAGCAGATGCTTGGCAGTCTGGTGCAGGAGACGCTTGCAGACGGGGAAAATACGGGGATTCAGGTTTATATCGGTGATGAGACTCCGGTGCAGAGCATGAAAGATTGCAGTGTAGTAACCGCAACCTATGAATTAGGTAAGGGAATGAGGGGAACTATAGGTATCATCGGTCCTAAGCGAATGGATTACGACAAGGTTGTAGGAACACTCAGAACGCTTCAAACCCAGTTAGATGAATTATACAGAAAAGATGATCAGGCATAAAAGAATAGAAAGGAATGGGTAAGCATGGCAGAACAGGAAAAAGAAATATTAGAGGAATCTGATGTTGAAGAAAATACTGCTTCCGATGTGGAAGAGACAGATACAGAGCAGGATTTAGACGGGCAGACAGAAGAAGCCGGCGAGCCGGCAGAGGAAGGCGGTAAGACCTGGGCGGAGAAAAAGGCAGCAAAGAAACAGGCAAAGCTGGATAAGAAAACAGACGCCTACAAGGAGCAGATTGAGCAGTTAGAGGACAGAGTCAAGCGCCAGATGGCGGAATTTGAGAATTTCCGCAAGAGAACAGACAGGGAAAAGCAGGCAATGTTTGAGACGGGAGCCAAAAGTATTATTGAAAAGATACTTCCTGTTGTAGATAATTTTGAGAGAGGGCTTGCCACTGTTTCGGAGGAAAATAAGGAAGACCCCTTTGTGGATGGAATGAACCGTATTTACAAACAGCTGCTTACCGAGCTGGAAGCCATGGGCGTTGCGCCTATTGAGGCAGTTGGCTGTGAGTTTGACCCGAATCTTCA
>WFLX010172224.1_pt1 | contig 11237 bp, 2 predicted proteins | sample 4967041 | NCBI WGS metagenome assembly WFLX01 (sample SAMN12857096, study PRJNA449069) | gut metagenome | isolation source: stool from male and female vole | host: Microtus ochrogaster | place: USA:Florida | collected 2017 | reverse complement strand
TGTTGTAGCCCACCACGGTGTAGGTCACGTCGCCGCCGGTGTCGAGCACGTCGTCATAGCTCAGGGCTGCGCCGATGGCCGGCGACTCGAAGGTGTGGATGAGCTCGCCGTCGCGCGACAGCTCTATCTTGGTCAGCTCGGCCAGGGGGTTGCCGGCCATGTCGAGGGCCGGGGCCTTGAAGGCCACGGTGGCCTTGTAGTCGCCGCCGGGGGCGGGGGTCACGGTCAGGTCGGTGGCGGCTGCGGGGATGGAGGCGGCCTGCGGGGCGCTGATGGAGAGGTCGTCGATGTAGAGATAGAACTTGTCCTTGTCGCTGATGCCGTGGATGCCTATGTAGTAGGTGCCGTCGCTGGCGGGCACAATGAGGTTGCCCAGGGTCACGGGCGTGGCGCTGGTCAGTACGGTGGGCGCCACCAGGTCGCGGGTCATGGCCGCAGCGGTGGCGTCGGTGCCCCACTTGGCCTCCACGCGCTCGGCGTAGGCGCTGCCGGAGGCGTGGGCCACGAACGACACATTGTAGAGCTTGCCGCCCTGCAGCTTGATGGGGGGCGTGATCAGCCAGTCGTCCATGTCCATGCTGGAGTTGTAGGTCATGCGCACCTCACCGTTGCCGGAGTTGTTGGCCCACAGCCACTTGCGCGCGTCGTTATTGGCGTCGATCACGGTGAAGCCTTCCAGGTCGGCCTCGGTGTCGAAGGTGTTGTCGTAGGGCGGTACGATGCCGGCGCCCAGGGTGATGGCGTTGGAGGTGGCCGGAGCGCTGCTCATGCCGTTGCTGGTGGCCACCACGGTGTAGTAGAACTTGGTGAGGCCGGCGAGCTCGCCCGGGGCCTCGCTGTAGCTGGTGGCGGTGCCTTCATACACCTTCACCTCGCCGGGATAGCGGGTCACGGTGTAGGTCACGTCGGCAGCGTCGAAGTAGCCGCCGTCGACCGATGNGGTCACGGGCGTCCACGTCAGCTTCAGCATGTCGTCCACGTAGTCCAGGGTGGCCGTGGTCGAGGCCGGAACGCCGAAACCGGCGTAGAACTCGAGCTTGGCCACGGGGCTCGTGCCGGTGGCGTTGGCGGTGGTCACGGCGAAGGTGTAGGCGCCGCTCGCGGGCAGCGTCACGGCGGCGCTCACGGCGGCGCCATACTGCGTGGTGCCCGTGGCTGCCTGCTCGCCATTGGCCAGCACGGTGTAGCTCAGCTGGCCCGTGGCGGGGGTGCCGTCGTAGGTGGTGGCGGGGGCGTCGAACTTGATGGTGCCGCTCAGCGAGCCTGCGTCGAACACGGCCTCGAGAGCGGTGGCCTCGGCGGGTGCGCCATCTTCGGCGGCCGGCGGGGCGATGTAGAGGCCCTGGATCTCGGCGTTCTCCTCGAGGGCCACGATCTTGGTGGCCGCGCCCGTGGTGAGGTTCACCTCACACAGCAGGCCCAGGTCTTCGCCGGAGGGCGGGCACACCGTCCAGTACATCTTGCCCGAGCGGGGGTCGATGGTGGCCGAGCTGAGATACTGCGGGGCATAGCCCGTGGCGCCCACCTCGGTGACGGCGGCCGTGGTCTTGTCTATCTTGCACAGCGTCGAGCCGGTGGCCAGGAACGAGTTGCCGTCGCTCGTGCCCGTGTAGCTGATGCCGTAGAGCTGGCCGTCCGTGCCGCAGGCTATCGAGTTCCAGTTGCCGGGCAGGATGCCTATGGCCGAAACGGTGATGCCCGAGTTGGGGTCGAACTCCACGGTGGACAGCTGCATGTTCTGGGCGTCGGTGGTGTAGCCCAGGCCGTACACGGTGCCGGTGGCGGGGTCGGTGGCGAAGTCGAAGATTATCTTGTCGTAGTCTTCGCCCCAGCTCGAGAAGTAGTTGTGCTCCTCGCCGGTGGCCATGTCGTAGACATAGGTGTAGACGATGGTGGAGCCGAAGAAGCTGCCGTAGCTCGAGGTGTAGTAGTAGCCGTCGACGGGCACGCCGCCCAGGCCGTCGGGCCCGAGGAAGAGCTCGTCAAGGCCGCCGTCGGCCTTGATCTGGAACAGGCCGGCGGGAGCTGCCGAGAGACCTGCCCAGGAATCCATGTAGGTGACCATGCCGCACAGCTCGGGCAGGCGCACTTCAGCTGCTGCCGCGGCCTTGGCGGCGCCGCGGGTGCGCATGGCGCCGGCCGCCGTCATGGCCCGGCGCAGCGAGGGCGTGGCCGCGGCAGCGCGCCGCGAGGTGGCCTCGTGGAAACTTTTCTTGATGGGTGCCGGCATGTCGGCCACGCGCTGCGAGGCTGCCGCCCGTGCCTCCGTTGCCGGGGCTTTCGTCTTGAGCGTCAGCTTCTGCGGTGCGTCGGCTGCGGCGGGCATGGCCACGGCCAGTGCCAGTGCTGCCGACGAAGCAAGAGTGAGAAATCTGTTCATTAATTTCGATTGGTTAGGAATAAAAAAAACAATTTTGCCCAAAGATAGCAAAAATAACCATAAAATCGAAATTTTAAACACCGAACTGCCCGCGGGCGCCCGCTACAGAAAAGATACAAAAAAACAAAAGCATCAAAAGAACAAAAAAATAATCGGGGCATTCCGCGTAACTATTCAGCGAATTGTTGCATTATGAGAAAACTCGCGCGGAGGCGCAGAGAATTATTATATAAACTGAAAGCCAGGTTAAAAGCCGCGTCGGAGACGCGGTGTTCCTTAGCCTCAGGTCGAGCATTGCGAGGCCTGAGGAATGCTCCGGATTCCACGGNAAAGCCTCGGAGAGGCGANGTTATTACATATAGTCGTGTGAGAAAACAGCGCATCTCCGAAGCGCCGTGACTTATTGAGTGGAACCTCAGGCCTCGCAGTGCTCGACCTGAGGTTAAGGAATGTCGCGTCTCCGACGCTCTCATTGCTGAATAATAATAACTTATATATTTTCTCTGCGCCTCTGCGCGAGGTTTCCCCGAAAAATTTTTTTTGTCCTTCTGTATCCCGTAGAAAACCGGNGAAAAAAANGCCCCTGCGCGGCGGGGCGCAGGGGCGTTTNGGNNTGGGGGAGGNGNGCNGTTACTTNACNGCTACCTTGGCGATCTTGGTGCCNGCCTTNACCACGTAGATGCCGGCGGGGGCGGCTACGGTCTGGCGGGCGGCGGCTGCGCCGTTGAAGTAGAGCTTACCATCGGCGGCAGCTACGGTGAGCAGCTTGCCTTCGGCACCGGCAACGGTGATGATGCCCTTGCCTGCGGTGATGCTGATGGCGGCGGCGGAANCTTCCTTGATGCCGTCGTATTCAACGGTGGCGGTGTTCGAGGGAGCCGACATGCCGGTGGTGTAGACGGTCACAACCACGTAGCTGTGCTCGCCGTCGGCGGCTTCGGTGTCGGTGTATTCACACTCCTCGACGGGCTCGTCGTTGATCTTCTGGCCGTCGCGGTAGATGTCGTAGCCCAGGATGCTGAGCTCGGCCGAGTTGCCGGCGGCGGTGAAGGTGAAGTCGTCGAGCATGAGCATGAGGCCGTCGGCCGAGCAGCTGCGCACTGCGAAGTGCTTGGCGCCGGCGGGAACCTCGAAGCTGTACTCGGTCCATACGGCNNCCACGCGGCTTACGGTAGCACCCACCTTGATGAAGTCGGCGGGANCGAGGCTGCCGGTGCTGTAGTACATCTCCATGTCATCGGGGTACTCGGAGCTGACGCTCTTGGCCCAGAAGGTGATGGTCTGAGCGTCGCCGGTGAGCTCGGGCGAGATAGCCCAGTCGTCCACTGCGCCGTAGTCCTCGCGGTAGATGTCGGCGATGTAGAGGTTGCCGCTGTGGGCCTTGAATGCGGAGTTGCCGATTTCAGAGTCATCGAACACGATGAAGGAAGCGGTGGTGACACCTGCTGTTACGCCGGGGAGATCCCAGTCGCTGAACACGCCGCCCACGGGGCTGCCGTCAACGTCTACGAAAGTCCAGCCTTCGTATTCAAATGCCCAGGAGTTGCCGTCTTCGAAGCCTTCGTTGGTGGGCTCAACGCTCACGTTGGTCAGGTCGGGCTCGCTCCAGGTGAGTTCAACGCCTTCTGCGCCGCTCTGGGCGTCGAGGTCGTCGACCTTGGGCAGGTTGCTCAGCTTGGGAGCCACCTCGATGGTAGCGGTCTTGTTGTTGTCGAGGTTTTCATCGGCGGTGTAGGTCACTTCGGCGTAGTATTCTACGGCCTCGGTGGCGATGGCGCCCATGGAGGCCTCGAAGCTTACGATGGTGGAAGCAGCGGATGCCAGGCCGTCAACGGTCTTGGTGGCTACCTTCTCGCCGTCGGCATAGAGCGAAACGGTGAATTCGGTGGCGTCTTCCGTGCCCTTGTTAGTCACGGTCACGTTCACTTCATAGTCGTTGCCGCAGAGCACGGTGGCGGGAGCCTTGATGTCGGTGGCAGCGAGGTCGTTGGGCACGAGTGCGCCGATGATGATCTGGTCGATGAAGGTGTAGGTGTAGGTGGGGTTGGTGGCAGCGAAACGCACCTGCACGGTCTTGCCGGCATACTCGGGCAGCGGCAGGAATGCATTAGCCCAGGTGTCGCCTTCGCCGAGTGTGTTCACTACGAAGGGTTCGCCCACGGCGGTCCAGTCGGCATCGGCGGGTTCCTTCACGTAGATCTGCACGTAGTTGTCGTCGTCGGCAGCGATTACGTAGTTGTANANGNTTACGCCGGCNTTCTGGGCGNGCAGGGTTACNTTACCGGTGAANNGGCTCGAGTATGCATCGGCATACTGGCCTTTCATGCCTGCGAAGCCATTGTCGCCGTCGGCCGAGGGAATGTTGAGCTGAGCCTCGGTGTAGATATCCCACGCGCCGTAGTAGCTGTAGCCTTCGGCCCATGCAGCGTAGGTGAAGCGGCCGTTGGCGAAGCTTTCTTCCATGCCGTCGTAGGGGGTGCCCACGGGAAGCAGGCCAGTGCCCATGCCCTTGCCTGCACCGCCGTCGGTCTCGGAGAAGATGGCGTACTGGACGAAGGCCTGCTCGCCTTCGGGCACAGCCTGGAAGGAAACGGAAGTGCCGGTGATGTGGTCGAGACCTTCGATGGCATACCAGCCGCTGTTCTTATATTCGGCCACTATGTACCAAACCTTGTCGGGGTTGATGGAGTTGCCGTTCTGGTCGGTGTCAACGGCGTCCCAGGTGATGGTCACCTTGCCGGTGTTGCCTTCTTCGGTCATTGCCACATTGGTGGGAGCGGCGGGCTTGTCGATGCCGATGAATGCGGTGGCGGATACTTCAGGACCGTTGCCGTCTTCGTTGTAGGCTACGACGGTGTAGGTGACGTCGCCGCCTTCCTCGGGCTCGTCGGTGTAGCTGAGGGCTGCGCCGATGGCGGGAGCGTTGAAGGTGTTGATGAGCTCGCCGTTGCGCGAGAGTTCAATCTTGGTGAGCGATGCGAGGGCGTTGCCGGCCATGTCTACGGCGGGAGCCTTGAAGGAGATGGTGGCCTTGAGTTCGCCGTTGGCGTCGGGGGTCACGGTCAGGTCGGTGGCAGCTGCGGGGATGGCAGCGGACATGGCGGCGCTGATGGTGAGGTTGTCGACGTAGAGCCAGTACTTGTCGGCGTCGCTGATGCCGTGGATACCGATGTAGTAGGTGCCGTCGGCGGGCGGGCAGATCATGCCGTCGAGAGTCTCGTAGGCGGTGCTGGTGAGGTCGGTGGGAGCCACGAGTTCGTTGGTCATGGCCTCGGCGGTGGCGGCGGTGCCCCACTTGGCCTCAACGCGCTCGGCGTAGTAGGCGCTGTAGGCAGCGGCGTCGAAGNNGANCTTGTANANCTTGCCGCCCTCGAGCTTGACGGGAGGAGTGATCATCCAGTCGTCCATGNCNNNGTTCNTGTTGTAGGCCATGCGCACGGCGCCGTCGTAGAACGTCCACATCTTGTCGTCGCCGTTGGAGTCGAGGATGGTGAAGCCGTCGAGGTCGGAGGCGCTGTCGAAGGTGTTCTCGTAGGGAGGAACGATGCCNGCGCCCAGCNTAACGGTGTTGGACTGTGCGGCAGCGCTGCTCAGGCCGTTGCTGGTGGCCACTACGGTGTAGTAGTACTTGGTGATGCCGGTGGGCTCGGCCACGGGCTCGCTGAACTCGGTGGCGGTGCCTTCGTAGACCTTAACCTCGCCGGGGAAGCGGGTCACGGTGTAGGTCACGTCGGAGGCGTCGAAGTAGCCGCCGTCGGTCGAGGCGGTCACGGGCGTCCAGGTGAGCTTCAGGGTGCCGTCCTCGTAGGTGAGGGTNGCGGTGGTGGCGGCGGGCACGCCGAAGCCGGCGTAGTAGNCGAGCTTGGCCACGGGGCTNNNGCCGGCGGCGTTGCTCATGGTCACGGTGAAGGTGTATTCGCCGCTTGCAGCGAGGGTGATTTCCTCGGAAACCTCTGCGCCGTAGGTGGTGGTGCCGGCAGCTACGTTTTCGCCGTTGGCAGCGATCTCATAGTTGAGCGAGCCGCTGGCTGCGGTGCCGTCGAAGAGGGTGGTGGGAGCCTTGAAGCTCACGGTGCCGGTGAGGGCGCCGCCTGCGAAGTCGGCTGCCAGGTCGGTGGCGGCGGCGGGAGCGCCGTCTTCGGCAGCGGGAGCCTCGACGTAGAGGCCCTGAACCTCGGCTTCGCCTTCAAGGTTGAAAAGCTTGGAGGCAGCGCCGGAGGTGAGGTCGACGGTGCAGAGGAAGCCTTCGTCGGTGCTCACGGCCCAGTACATCGTGCCGCTCTTGGTGTCGATGGTGGCGGAGCTGAGATACTGGGGAGCGAAACCGGTGGCGCCGATTTCAGTTACGGCGGCGGTAGCCTTGTCGAGCTTGCACAGCTTGGAGTCGTCGACGATGAAGCTGTCGCCCGAGCTGTGGCCGGTGTAGCTGATGCCGTAGAGCTGGCCGTCGGCGGTGCAGGCGAGCGAGTTCCAGTTGCCGGCCAGGTTGCCGATGGGGGTAACTTCGTCCATCAGCTCGGAGCCTTCAATCATGAAGTCGTGCTTGGCCAGCATCATGCTGCTGCCGTCCTCGTTGTAGCCTATGCCGTAGAGGTCGCCGGTGCTGGGATCGACGGCAAAGTCCATCACGAGGTTGAAGATTTCGCCGTTCTGAGTGGAGGCGATTTCTTCGCCGGTCTCAATGTCGTAGGCGTGCATTTCGATCCACTGCCACATTCCGTAGAAATCCACATAGGCGGTGGTGTAGTAAACGCCGTCCTTGGCGATGCCGGTGTAGGCACCGGTGCCCACGGTGAACTGCTGCTCGATCGAGCCGGTCGACGAGATGGCGTAAACGCCGGTGGGGCTGGCATCGTCCCAGTCGTCGGAGTAGGTGACCATGCCCATGAGGTTGGGGAAGGCACCTGTGGCTTTCAGGGGAGCTGCCTTGCGGGAGGCGGCGGTAGCCTTGTAGGCGTTGGCCTGCTTCATGGCCTTCTGGAGGGAGGGAGCGGCGGTGGCCACGCTGCGCGTGGAGGCCACGTGGAAGCGCTTGGCGTCCTTGACGGGCTGGGTCAGCTCACTCACCTTCTTCTTGGCTGCCGACTCCATGCCGGGGCGCGAAGCCTTCTTGGCAATCATGGTCTGGGCTACTGCCGGCGCCGGCACCATCATAGCAAGAGCCAGCGCTGCTGAAGAAACAAGAGATAAAACTTTCTTCATGAGTAATAATGATCGGTTTCGTTATTATGGGTGCGCGGCTGTCGAAACCGTTTAGGCAGCCGCGCACCGGGAAATTATTATTTAATAAAGATTTTGCTGCGGAGGGCCAGCTGCGGGGCTGTGGCTATGTACAGGCCGGGAGCGGGCACGGTGGCGCGGCCGGTGGCGCCGGTGGCCACGAGGCGGCCAGTGGCGTCGTAGACGCTCAGGGTGGTGCCGGCGGGGGCGCCCAGGAGCTCGATGGTGAGGCCGCTGGCGGCGATGGTGGCGCCGGTGGCGGTGGCGTCGGTGATGCCTACGGCCTTATCCGTGGTCACGGCTATCTCCTGCGAGGGGCGGGAGGCCAGGCCGTCGGCGTCGTAGGCGCGCACGGTGTAGTAGTATTCGGTATCGGGCTGCAGGCCGCTCACGGTGCACTCCGTGCCGGTGCCGGCGGGATAGTCGGTGAATCCCTCGACGGGCACGGGCGAGAAGGTGATGCCGTGGCCGACCACGACGTCGTCGATGGCCAGGGCGCCCTTGGTGCCGGTGCGGCGGAAAGAGATGCGCATCTGGCTGGTGCCTTCGGGGATGGTGGTGGCGTCGAGCTCGACGGTGGCGCCGCCCTTGGCGGTCTCCACGGGCAGCTCGGCGATGGTAGCCCAGCTGCTGCCGTCGCCGGCCGAAACCACGATGCGGTCGGCCTCGGAGGTGCTGCTGCCGCGGTGCCAGAAGGCGAGGGTGCGGATGCCGTCGTCGTAGACGGGTGTCTCGAGGTAGTCGCCGCCGGCGCTCAGGCGCAGGGCGGGCACGGCGGCGCCGCTATAGGCGGCGTTGGCGTAGGACGCGCCGCTGGTGCTGCTCCAGCCCTTGGGGAAGGTGCACTTGGTGCCGTTGCCGAAGTCGCAGCCGTCGGCGATGGGTGCGCCCCATTCCTTGGTGTAGATGTCGAGGGTGTAGCTCTCGGCGTCCTCCAGGGGCTGCCATGCGGCGGTGAAGCCGTCTTCGGCCACGTCGGTGGCTTCTTCGGCCACCACGGCGCGGCGGTTGATGGGCAGGCGGCCGGTGAAGGCCATGATTTCGTTGCTGGGCTCTGACATCTCGAGGCCGCCGCCCACACACACGGTGTAGTAGTAGGCCTTCTGGGGCTCGAGGCCGGTCACCTCCCAGGAGGTGGCGTTGCCCACGGCGCGGTTGCGGTAGCCGGGCAGATAGGTTACTTCAACGGCTGCGGCATCGCCGGTCTCGGCGGCCGTGGCCTCTTCGGGGCGGGTGTAGACGTTCAGGATGTAGGTGGCGTCGTCGCCGGCGCTCTCCCAGAGGGCCGTGAAGCTGTCGCTGCCGGATTCCTCAACCTCGAGGGCCACGGTGGGCGCGAGGGGCTCGCGGCCGCCGCACACCTTGAAGGTGATGATGCCTTGGGCGCTCTCGGCAATGTCGGTGATGGGCAGGTTCAGGCGCTGGCTGCTCCAGGTCTTCATGGAGGGGGTGGTGTCGTCGGTGAAGGAGGTGACGCCGGATGCGCCGGGGAAGGCGTCGCCNTCGCGCGAGTANTCGCTCTGGGTGCCGTCGGCTTCCTCGATGTCGACGTACTGGTGGTACGACGAGTTGTTCACGGTGTTGCTGTCCCACACGCTGCTGCTGTAGTCGACGTGCCACACGAGCATGCCGTGGCCGGGGATGTAGGTGTCCCACGATGTCTGCTGGCGGTTTTCCAGCAGGAAGAATTCATTGTCGCTGCCGGTGCGGATGATGCCGGCCTGGTTGGTGCCTATGGGGTTGAGGGTGGCGTTGAGGGGGCCGTTGATTTCCACGGGGTCGATCCAGCGGAGGGCGTAGCGCTCGAAGGCCGAGTAGAGCGGCGGGGTGCAGCCGTCGTTGTTGTAGGGGCCGTAGTCGAGGGCGCTCCAGGCGCCGGGGGTGAAGGCGCCGGTGTAGCTGGTGGCGTAGAGGTCGGGCAGGCCCATCACGTGGGAGAACTCGTGCACGAAGGTGCCCACGCCGTCGGGGCGGCCGCTTTCATATTCGTTGGAGCAGCCGTAGCGGTCGAGGCGCACGCCGTCGAAGTAGTAGGGCACGCTGGTGGCCGACGAGATGTCCCACGAGTGGGGCCACACGGTGTCGTCGCTGCCGCCGCTGGCCTCGCCGCGGCCGGCGTAGAACACGAACACGTTGTCGATGTAGCCGTCGCCGTCGCGGTCGTACTGCGAGAAGTCGACGGTGGCGTCGAGCTGCTGGCAGGCCTCGATGATCATCTCCTCGGGGCGCTGGTCGTTGCCCCACCAGTCGTTGCCGCCGTAGTAGGAGCGGTTCTGCGAGAGGGTCACGGGGCCGTAGACGTCGAATTCCGGCTCAAACTGGCCCATGGAGCTCTCCATGAAGAAGTCGTAGGCGCTGCCCGTGCCGCCGTAGTCGCTGAAGCCGGGCTCGTTGAGCATGCGGTGGAAATAGTCGTGGGCGTCGGTGAGGGTCATCTTCACGTCCTTGTATTCCACAAGAATCACGATGGCCTTCTGCTTGCCCATGGCGGGGAAGTGGGTGCCGGGGAAGAGGCCCGGGCCGCGCTGGGCTCCGACCTTGAAGCGCGAGGTCTCGCGAGCGGCGCGCGCGCTGAGCTTCTCATATACGCGCGGCATGTCCACGGCCTGCACATAGGAGCGTGCCACGCCGTCGCGCAGGGCCGAGGCCGTGGCGCGGATGTTGCTGCGCACGATTGTGCCGGCGTCGTCCACGTCGGCATAGTAGTAGGTGTTATGGTCGTTGACCAGGAGATAGCCGTCGTCGCTCAGATAGAAGTGATGGCGTTCGTCGCCCATGATGCGCACGGGCAGGGTGGTGCCGTCGGCCTGGGTGACCTCGATGAGGCCGGGCTTGGCGGGTACGGCGATGGCGGGAGCCGACGCGGCGGCCGCCATGAGGGCGGAGAGAAGTATCTTCGAATAAGTTTTCATGTCCTAAATTAGCACTCTTTGAGTATTGGTATTTAAATACGGCTGCAAAGTTATGTTATAAAACACAATTTGGCAACAATTTTTCAATATTTTTTTACTTTTTGCTGAATTTTTTGAAAATTCCCGCCTCGGTGGTGCACAAATTTCAGTCCCGGCCGGTGCCCGGGCTATTGGCGGAATTGGAGCTATTGGAGGAATTGGAGTGATTGGAGGAATTGGAATTATTGGAGCTTTTGTAGCACCCGNGCGCATAGATATTCGCGCTCTGCGCGCGGCCCCCCCCCCAAAAAAAAATTTTTTTGTTTCTTTTGAGTTTTTGTCTTCTTTGTATCTTTGTGGCAGGCGGTGGTGATATACAAAAAGCGCCACGCTTCGGCAGCGGGGCGCTTCGTGTGACTCGCACAGGATTCAAACCTGTAACCTTCTGATCCGTAGTCAGATGCTCTATTCAGTTGAGCTAGCGAGCCAAGTGGCTTGTTGCGAATTGCGACTGCAAAGTTAAGCAAAAAATTTGAATCTCCAAATTTTTTGCTTAACTTTTACTTAAATTTTTTCTGTCGTGCGCGCGGCGTCAGTTCTTGTCGCGCATGAATATCTGGATGGGGGTGCCGGAGAAGTCCCAGTGCTCGCGTATCTTGTTTTCGAGATAGCGGCGGTAGGGCTCCTTCACCCACTGGGGCAGGTTGCAGAAGAAGATGAAGGTGGGCACGGGGGCGCCCTTGAGC
>WFLX010113430.1_pt1 | contig 11238 bp, 2 predicted proteins | sample 4967041 | NCBI WGS metagenome assembly WFLX01 (sample SAMN12857096, study PRJNA449069) | gut metagenome | isolation source: stool from male and female vole | host: Microtus ochrogaster | place: USA:Florida | collected 2017 | reverse complement strand
AGCTCTCCGAGCTGAGATCCAATAAGAACGAATACAAAATACAAGAATGTATGATTGAATATATAAATGGGACTATAGGGGAGTTGGAGCCTACTCTTGCAGTGCTGGAATGCGCCGGAGTTGGATATGGCATCAATATAACATTGATGGACTATGCGAAGCTGCAGCAGCTCAATCAAGTGAAGCTTTATGTGCATGAGTCTATTCGCGAAGATGCTCATGAACTCTACGGATTCATGACAAAGCAGAGCCGCGAACTATTCAGGCAGTTGATAGGCGTGAGTGGGGTAGGACCCAACACGGCAAGGCTTATTCTTTCCTCCATGACAGAAGACCAACTCATAGATGCTATTGCCAATGACAAACCGGCAGCCTTGAAAAGCGTAAAAGGAATCGGGGGAAAGACAGCGCAGAGGATAATTGTAGACCTTAAAGATAAAATAAAAGCCACCGATATTGCGTTAATTTCAAGTACGCCCGTTGTCGGGGAAGCGTTTGATGATTCTGTGGCTGCTCTCACTATGCTTGGCTTTAGTCCGCAAGCAAGTCGCGTCGCACTCAAGAAGCTCTTCACCGAAGATCCGAACCTAACTACAGAAAAGGCCATAAAGCTTGCATTGACAATGCTTTGACCTATCTGCCGAGGGTCAGGAACGGGACATTGATTGACTTGAACGACAACAACTTGAGTAAGCGCAAATTCAACATATCTCGAATCCGTTGGGTGGCAGCACTCGTAGGAGTGTTGGCACTCTCTGCAGCATCTTTTTCGCAATACACTAAGTCGACTCTTGACCCACCTCCACCACCTCCTGTGCCAGACACCACAATCACCGGAGGGGATTCAGTCAAGACAATCTTCCCTGTGAAACCCACCGTGCAAATGAGGGCGGAGGACTTCAAGGGAGCAGAATATCCTGCCGACCTCCGGGATCCTCAGAACATCACCACCCAGCCGGTCTATGACCCTGAGTTGGGAATGTATGTGCTCCATACTAAAATTGGGGAACGAGATATCATCACTCCTTTTCTGATGAATGCTGAAGACTATCATGATATGGTCAACCGCAAGGAGATGTATAACTATTTCCGCTCCCAGAACTCAGCCAATTTCGAGCAAAAGGGGAAAGAGGCCTTCAACATCCTTGATATGAATTTTGCCTTGGGCCCACTTGAGAAAGTGTTTGGTCCCGGAGGTGTGCGCCTGACCACACAGGGCTCTATACAGATTTCAGCGGGCATAAAGAGCAACAAGACAGATAACCCTGCACTATCCTTAAAGTCGAGAAGAAAGACTTATTTCGACTTCAATCAGAAAATTCAGGCTACGATCAATGCTTCTGTGGGCGACAAGATGAAGTTTAACATGAACTACAACACTGACGCCACCTTCAACTTCGACTCCCAAAAACTGAAATTGCAGTATGAAGGAAAAGAAGATGAGATTATCAAGAACATTGAGGCGGGCAATGTCAGCATGACCACCGGAAGCAGCCTGATAAGAGGCGGAACAGCACTATTCGGAGCAAAAGCGAAACTACAGTTTGGCAAGTTGACGCTGACCGGACTCCTTTCACAGCAGAACTCAGAGTCGAAGACCATCTCTACACAAGGTGGAGTGCAAAGCACAGACTTTGCCATCAGCGCAGCCGACTATGACGCCAACCGCCACTTCTTCCTGAGCCAATATTTCTACACGCACTATGACGAATTTTGCGCGAAGCTACCCTATGTGGCTTCGGGCATCAACATCACGCGTATAGAAGTATGGATAACAAACAAGACACAGAAGTTTGACGAAAGTCGAAACTTTGTGGCATTTATGGACTTGGGTGAAAACACAAGGCTTGCCACTGACTACTGGACTCCTGACTATGCTATCCCGGTGCCATCAAATGCGAGCAACAACTTGCTGCAGGTGATAAAGACAGAATATCCGGGCGCAAGAAACATCAATCAGGTGACTGAGGTGCTGAAACCTCTTAATGCCTATGGCATAGAGGGTGGNAAGGACTTCGAGAAAGTGGAAAGTGCAAGACTTCTCAACTCAAGCGAATATTCCCTTAACTCAGCACTNGGATACATATCGCTGAAGCAGGCTCTCAACACTGATGAAGTGTTGGCTGTGGCTTTTGANTATACCTANAATGGCAAGGTGTATCAAGTGGGAGAGTTTTCCGGCGACGTCACATCAACAGAAAACGCCCTCTTTCTGAAGATGCTCCGCGGCACAACAGTCTCGCCAAAGCTTCCAATGTGGCAGCTTATGATGAAGAATGTGTATAGCCTTGGAGCATATCAGATTCAGAAAAACAACTTCAAATTCAATGTAAAATTCCTCAGTGATTCCACTGGCATTGAGATACCCTATCTTCCTGTCGGCACTATTTCGAATAAGCCATTGATCCAGGTGATGGGACTCGACCGCATTGACTCCAATGGAGAATCTGTGAGCGACGGTATTTTTGACTTTATAGAGGGGTATACAATCCAGACCTCAAACGGAAAGGTGATCTTCCCGGTAGCCGAACCTTTCGGCTCCAACCTGCGGAAGCAAATAGGGAATGACGCGCTCGCCGACCGCTACGTGTATCAAGAGCTTTATGACTCTACCCTTGTAGTGGCAAAGCAGTTTGCCGACAAGAACAAGTTTACGATGTACGGGCAGTACACGTCAGGGAGAGGAAGCCAGATCAACTTAGGGGCTATGAATGTGCCTCGAGGTTCGGTAGTGGTGACAGCCGGAGGTGCAGTATTGACAGAAAACAGCGATTATACCGTAGACTACTCCATGGGTATAGTGACCATCACCAACCAGAGCATCATCGACTCNGGCACNAACGTCAGTGTATCGCTTGAAAACCAATCAATGTTTTCGATGCAGCGAAAGACGCTCATGGGTCTNGANGCNCANTATCGCTTCAACAAAGACCTGACAGTAGGAGGAACCCTGCTTCATTTCGGAGAGAAATCTCTGACTGAAAAAGTAGGAATAGGGGAGGAAATCATCAACAACACCATGTTTGGCGCCAACATAAGCTACAATAAGCAGTTTATGTGGCTCACCAACCTTATTAATAAGGTGCCGACGATCAATGCCACGGCACCCTCCACCTTCAACCTCACGGCAGAATATGCCCAGCTTGTGCCCTCTAAGCAGAAGACCGGCACAAACCAAGGCAGTTCATATATTGACGACTTCGAGACTTCGCAGACAGGAGTGGATTTGAGAAACCCGTACAGTTGGTGTCTGGCATCAGCACCACAAGACGGTTCGTCGGATGCTCTCTTCCCTGAGGCAGCGCTGAGCAATAATCCGGAGTATGGCAAAAATCGTGCACTCTTGGCATGGAACTACATTGACCGCATCTTCACGCAGAAAAACAGCTCCATGCTCCCCGGATACTTGAAAAATGATCCCCATCAGCTTTCCAATCCCTACGTCAGGGAAATCAAGGTGCGTGAGATCTATCCAGGGCGTGAGACCAACTATGGAGACGCTAACTACATACAGACACTCAACCTTTCTTTCTATCCGAAAGAGCGAGGCCCTTACAATACGGATGCAGAAAATATAGACAGTGATGGCTCACTTCTCAACCCNGAGAAGAGGTGGGGCGGCATCATGCGCAAGATTGAGAACTCCAACTTCGAGACATCAAACGTAGAATATATCCAGTTCTGGCTTCTTGACCCATTCCTCGACAAGGATGCTCCTGCCAACCCTGGCGGTGACCTCTATTTCAACTTTGGTGAGATATCGGAAGACATACTGAAGGATGGCATGAAGAGTTATGAGAATGGTCTGCCTGTGGATGGCAACAACGACTTCATCGAAGAAACCGTCTGGGGCAAGGTGTCGAAACAAAATTCACTGACCTACGCTTTTGAAAATGCTCCGGATGCACGATTGCTCCAGGACGTAGGTCTTGACGGCATACCGACNGAAGAGGAGTTTACATTCCCGACATANGCCGACTTCGTGGAAAAACTGCGCAACAGACTGTCNGGGGAAACGATTGCAAAGATGCAGGAAGACCCTCTTTCAGTCTTCAACGACCCGGCAGGCGACAACTATCATTTCTTCCGTTCGGACTATTATGATGCGCAACATACTTCCATCCTCGACCGCTATAAGCACTACAATGGAGTGGAAGGAAACTCCCTCTCGCCCGATCAAAGCCCGAATCCTCAATATCAGTCGAGCAGGGCAGTGCCTGATGTGGAGGACATCAACCAAGACAACACCCTCAATGAGTATGAAAGATATTTCCAGTATAAGGTTTCGATTCGTCCGGAAGACCTTGTAGTGGGGAAAAACTTCGTGACCGACCGCCAAGTGACCATGGTGCCCACCCTCGAGGGGCAGCAGGAAGCAATCTGGTATCAATTCAAAATTCCATTGACGAGCCCGGAAAAAGTGGTAGGAGGAATCAGTGACTTCTCCACCATCCGCTTCGCAAGAATTTTCATGACAGGATTTTCGGAGACTACCCATCTTCGTTTCGGCTCNCTGGAACTCGTAAGAGGAGAATGGCGTGACTATAAATTCAACCTCAATTCACGCAACGACTCACCGGCAGAAGGGGAACTCGACATGAGCGTTGTGAATATTGAGGAGAATGCTCACCGCGCACCAGTGAACTACATTTTGCCTCCTGGAGTGACTCGAATACAAGACTCAAGCAGTGCCGCTGCCACCCAGCTCAATGAGCAGTCGCTTCAGCTGAAACTTACCGGCATTCAACCTGGAGATGCGCGAGGTATCTACAAAAATACGCAGCTTGATCTCCGAATCTACAAGCGCCTGCAGATGTGGGTGCATGCAGAGGCTGAGGTAGACGACCGCACCAACCTTAAGGATGGTGACCTGGCAATCTTCGTGAGAGTGGGTTCGGACGTCAAGAACAACTATTATGAATATGAGATACCTCTTGACATAACGCCACCGAGCACATCTTACAACCTTTATTCCACTGCCGACCGATGGGCGGTGTGGCCTAAGAATAACTTCCTTGACCTTCCTTTCGAACTATTCACATCTACCAAGACCGCGCGTAACCGTGCAATGTCAGAAGGACAAGAGGGGGTAGGCTATATCCATCTATATTCATTGCGAGATCCGAACAATCAGCGCAACACCGTTTCGGTGATGGGTAATCCATCGCTCAGTGACGTGCGCACCATGCTCATTGGAGTCCGCAACAAGTCGAACACCGTAAAAGATGGTACGATATGGGTCAACGAACTNAAAGTGACCGACTTCAATCAGGAAGGTGGTTGGGCTGCTAAGGTNAATGCAAATCTTGCCATCTCTGACGTGGCAACCGTCAACTTTGCCATGCATAAGGAGACAGCAGGTTTCGGCGCTGTAGACCAGGGGCTTTCTCAGCGCAGACTTGACAACTACGACCAGTATAACTTCTCTATCCAAGGAAACCTTGGTAAGCTCGTGCCGGAGAAAGTGAAACTTGCCGCTCCAGTCTACTATTCACGGAGCAGCGAGACCACGACACCGAAATATAATCCACTCGACCAGGACATCCTTCTAAAAGATGCCCTCTCGGCGGCTACAACCAAAGCAGAAAAGGACTCCATCAAGAGCTATGCTGTGACAAAGAAGACGACAGAATCATTCTCTCTTTCCAACATGAGATTTAATGTCACTTCGCAAAATGCAATGCCTTGGGACCCGGCCAACTTTACGATTGCCTTCAACTTCAACAAGCAGCGTAACCTTGACCCGACGATAGAGTATGAAAACACCTCCGACTACAGAGGCTCTTTCCAATACTCATACTCTCCTTACTTCAAGCCTTGGAAGCCATTCTCGAAACTCAACGGGAAATCGAAGTTGCAGAAATTCNTGAAGGATTGGCAGGTGAANTGGCTATTCAACAACCTTACCTTCTTCACAAGCATGTCGCGCCACTATTATGAGCAGCAAGTGCGCTCGGAGGTGGATGTGAATATGCAGTTGCCAGTGCAAGTGAGCAAGAACTTCCTTTGGGACCGTCAGCTTTCTCTCAACTGGAACATCATACAGTCGCTTACCTTCTCATTCCAGAGCAATACCACAGCCAGAATAGAGGAGACACTGGGAGCAGTCAACAAGAAACTTTTCCCGGACAAATACCGCGACTGGAAGGATACAGTGCTAAACTCCATCAAAGGACTTGGCACTCCATGGAATTATAACCAGACCTTCACCGGAAGCTATAAGGCTCCTTTCAATAAGATTCCATTCTTGGATTACCTTACGGGCAATCTGAGTTATACTTCCACATATCAATGGGACAGAGGGACAAAGATACAGGATGTGGACATGGGCAACACCATCCGCAACCAGACAACCTGGAATGCTGATGCGCGACTTAATTTCGAGACACTCTACAACCACAGCAANTATCTGAAAGCCATCAACCAGAGATTNTCAGGAAGAAGCGGTGGCAATAGNAAGCCTGGCACTGCCAACAATGGCAAAAATGATAAGAATGGCACCGCTGCTTCAAAGAAATCAGACACCAAAGCAAAACGATTGGAGAAAAGCATCCAGCTTTCAGAAGACACCACCACAATCTTCAAGCATAACTTGAAGACGAAAGACTTAGTGTTGACAGCGACAGTCAGAGGAAAGCGGTATGAGCTTAAGACTAAACCTATTGATGAGAACAGCATTGAAATTCTCAACAAGGGGAAAGATATAGTNAAGATTATCGCCAAAGAGAAGGTGAAGGAGGAAAAGAAAAGCTTAGGAAATGAGATTCTTGAGCATGGTCTTCGCCTGCTGATGGCTCCTCGAAATGTCTCCATGCGTTGGCGACAGAATCATTCGCTAAATCTTCCACTTTTCAAGCCCTCGGTAGGGGATGTGTTCGGGCAATCGAATGGTTATGGACCGATGAGTCCGGGCCTTGACTTTGCNTTNGGNTTCTANGANGAGAGCTATGTGGANAAAGCATTGGAGNGNGGNTGGCTNTTGACNGATGGNCAGAATACNTCGCCNGCCATNTGGAACAAGGGTCAGGAATTCAACTTTGAACTTACATTGGAGCCAATCCGCGGACTCAAGATAACCTTGACAGAAAATCTGACAGACAACCGTACGAACCAGGTGCAGTTTATGTATAGCGGGATGCCGACATCGCGCACGGGTAGCTATACACGCACGCATGTGGCTCTGAAGACTGCTTTGAAGACGTATAAAGCTGAAGATGGATATAATTCTGAGGCTTTCAACAAGTTCCTTCAATATATACCAATAGTAGCCCAAAGATATGAGAATATCTATACTGATATGCGTTATCCTGACAATGGATTTATGGAAGGAAATCCTCTTGGAGGCACTGTATATAATCCTGAAGTAGGGAGCGTAAGCCGCACATCGAGTGATGTGTTGATTCCGGCGTTCTTGGCTGCTTATAGTGGAACAGACGTCAACAAGGTTACTCTCAATCTCTTCCCCGGGCTTTCAGCTATGCTNCCTAACTGGAAGGTGACATACGATGGATTTGTCAATCTTGGCAATATGAAGAAATGGTTTAAGACATTTACAGTGCAGCATGCATATAACTGTACTTATTCCACTGGCGGCTACACCTCTTATCTCAACTGGATAGGGGTGAATGGCGACTATGGATTCACTCTCGATGAGGGAACCCAGAGTCCGATACCGTCTTCTCCATATAATGTGTCGTCGGTAGCCATCACTGAGAAATTCAATCCTTTGATTGGTTTCAATGCCACTCTGCACAATGACCTGAAGATAAACATGCAGTATGCCGACAGCCGAACCCTGAACCTGAACTCCCAGGCAGGACAGGTGGTGGAGACTTCCTCCCGCCAGATAACCATTGGAGCTGGTTATAAGATTGCCAACTTCAATAAGATCATAAAGATCGGAAGCAAGCAGGGTGGAGTGAGCAATGACCTTTCGATTGATGTGGACCTGAATTTTGCCAACAATTCGAGCCTTATNAGAAGAATTGAGACGGCTTATACTCAGGCAACNCAAGGCACGCANTCGTTTTCGCTCAATTTNATGGCGAGCTATGTGCTTAGCCGCCGCATCACTTTGGCNGCATTCTTCGACCATCAGGTGAATACTCCNCTGGTGTCGTCTACGGCGTTCCCAACTTCTAATAGCAATTTTGGGGTGTCTATCAATATGTCGCTGGCTCGATGATTGAGATTATATGGAAAAAAGAGATTAATTGAATGTATTTCGTAAAGTCTGGTCATAGTTAGGGGCAGACGTCTCGAGGCGGTTAGAAACCGCCTTCCCATTGACTATGCCGCTTTTGAATGAATTGAAAAAAAGGGTGGCAAAAGGGTAGGTATTGGGATTCAAAAATGTTGAAAAATTGTTAAGGAGTATGAAAAAGATGCCGATTTTTCAGTTTTATAGGCTACAAAACCATTAAAAATATGTTGTACAGCATATTTTTTAAAACAAAACACTGTGAAGTGCCGTTATATATAATGAAGTGATAATTTGGGAATAGAGATTCCCGACAATCTAAGTTAAATGTTTTGGCCTTGACAATGAAGGAAAAAATGCGATAGAAACCTTTCATGCGAGGCGGCATACATACCCATTTATGCTATGCTGGAAAACCAGAACGCCCCGGATACTCTCCTTGGTCGGATACATTAGTACAGATCTTTCCGGGTAAGTCTAACCAAAAATTGTTCTTATGAATTTAAAACTGAAAACTACGGGAATTCTTTCCGGAATCGGCTTGATGGGCCTTGTGGTGCTCACGTCGGCAGTTTCTACAAAGAATGTACCGTTGGAGGTAGGAAATCAGGCTCCAGAAATTTCTATTTCAGCNGCATCGGGAGAGTCGATGCTTCTTTCNGATCTGAAAGGAAAAGAAGTGATATTGAATTTTTGGAGTGCACAGGATGCGGAGAGCCGCATCAGCAATATCCGCCTCGCAAGAGAAGCCGAGCGCACAGGAGCGAAATATATCGGAATGTGCATCGATTCAGACCGTCAGCTTGCCGAAGAAGTGATGAATGCTGACGCAGTCTCGACCGACCAATTGTATTTCGCCGACCGACAGGTGACTGATGAATATCAGCTCACCAAAGGAACTCGGACAGTAAAAATTGACCCTTACGGCATAGTAGCCGCTATTGATTGAAAAAAGCATCCTTTATAGGATGCTTTTTTTATGCATAATTCATAATGCATAATGCATAATTGGATCTGGTCAAGATAAGGGGAGGGAGAATATTTTGGGGATTTGATGAACTGTCTTGGCACGATGTTTGTTAATAATTACGAAAAACACAAAAAATTAACAATTATGAACTTCAATAATTTCACAATTAAATCGCAGGAAGTCATTCAAAAAGCGATTGACTACACTCAGCAGGCTGGACAGCAGCAGATTGAACCTGTCCACATCCTGAAGGCGATAATATCTGAAAGTGAGACTATTGTCAACTTCATCTTCCAGAAACTTGGAGCCAACCTCAACGCCGTGAATATGGCGATTGAAGCCGACATAAAGTCTCTTCCGAAAGTAAGCGGCGCAGACGTGGTGCTAAGCCGCGAATCGAATGAGGCAATGCGCAAGGCTCAGGACTACGCGAAGAAGAATGGCGATGAGTATGTCTCAGTAGAGGCAATGCTGATGGGTATCCTTCAGACCAAGTGTAATGCTTCGCGCATCCTGAAAGATGCAGGCGTCACTGAAAATGGTCTTGATGCCGCAATCAAGGAGCTTCGCAAAGGAAACAAGGTGACAGGGCAGAGTGCTGAAGAGTCTTATCAAGCCCTCAGCAAATATGCCATCAACCTCAACGACCGTGCCCGCAATGGTAAGCTCGACCCGGTGATCGGGCGTGATGAGGAGATTCGCCGCGTATTGCAGATCCTTTCAAGAAGAACTAAAAACAACCCGATGCTTGTAGGCGAGCCGGGTACAGGTAAGACAGCCATCGCAGAGGGTCTTGCACAGCGAATNGTGCGTGGCGACGTGCCTGAAAACCTTAAGTCGAAGCAAATTTACTCGCTCGATATGGGTGCGCTCGTAGCAGGCGCTAAATATAAAGGAGAGTTTGAAGAGCGACTCAAAGCTATCGTGAATGAAGTGACTCAGAGCGATGGCGAGATCATCCTCTTCATTGATGAGATCCACACCCTCGTGGGTGCAGGCAAGGGTGAGGGCGCAATGGATGCAGCCAATATCCTTAAGCCGGCTCTTGCTCGTGGCGAACTCCGCAGTATCGGCGCCACAACTCTCGATGAGTTCCAGAAATATTTTGAGAAGGACAAGGCTTTGGAGCGTCGATTCCAGAAGGTAATGGTAGACGAGCCGGATGAACTTGCAGCCATCTCAATTCTCCGCGGACTTAAAGAGAGATATGAAAACCACCACAAGGTGCGTATCATGGATGAGGCGATCATCGCAGCCGTACAACTCAGTGTGCGCTACATTACAGACCGTTTCCTTCCTGACAAGGCTATCGACCTTATTGATGAGGCAGCTTCNAAATTGCGTNTNGANATGGACTCNATGCCGCAGGCTCTTGATGATGCCACCCGTAAGATTCAGCAGCTCGAGATCGAGCGTGAGGCNTTGAAGCGTGAAGACAATCAGTATCGTCTGAAAGAAATCGATGAGGATCTCGCCAATATCCGNGAAACCCAGAAGTCGCTTAAGGCTAAGTGGCAGGCTGAGAAGAACGAAATCGACAANATNCAGCAGAACAAGATNGATATCGAGCAGCTCAACATTGAGGCCGAGAGAGCAGAGCGTGAAGGCGACTACGGCAAGGTAGCCGAAATCCGCTACTCAAAGATCAAGCAGAAGCAAGATGAAATTGAGCAGACTCAGGCTAAGCTCCGTCAGCTTCAGGGTGAGAATGCTATGATCAAGGAGGAAGTTGATGCCGAAGATATCGCTGAAGTAGTAAGCCGTTGGACTGGCATACCTGTCAAGAAGATGGCTCAGAGCGAGCAGGAGAAACTTCTCCATCTTGAAGAGGAGCTCCACAAGAGAGTTGTGGGTCAGGANGNNGCNATNCGNGCCGTCAGCGANGCTGTNCGNCGTNNNCGTGCCGGNCTNAACGACCCGCGCCGTCCNNTNGGTTCGTTCATCTTCCTCGGCACAACCGGTGTNGGTAAGACNGAGCTTGCCAAGGCATTGGCAGAATATCTCTTCGATGATGAGGATATGATGACACGTATCGATATGTCGGAATATATGGAGAAGCACTCCGTGA
>WFLX010217984.1_pt1 | contig 11240 bp, 6 predicted proteins | sample 4967041 | NCBI WGS metagenome assembly WFLX01 (sample SAMN12857096, study PRJNA449069) | gut metagenome | isolation source: stool from male and female vole | host: Microtus ochrogaster | place: USA:Florida | collected 2017 | reverse complement strand
CCGATCTTTCAGCCTCGGGGCTGCACGGAAGCGACACTCCCGCAATATCGTAGCCTGCCATATTGTCCTCCCGTTACTCCGCCGGTTTTACGCTTACCGTAAACTTCGCCGAAACGCCCGCNTAGAGACGCGCTTCCGCCGAAAAATCGCCGAAGCCCTCTATCTTCATGCCGACGGTTATCTTCTTCTTATCGACGTCCANCCCGAGCGATTTTTTTATCGCCGCNGATATTTCNTTGGAGGTCACCGTGCCGAAAAGCCTGTCGTTCTGCCCCGCCTTCGCGGTGACGGTAACGGTCTTGCCCTCGAGCTTGCCCGCCGTGTCCTTNGCGTTTGCTATTTCAACGTCTATCTTGTGCTGCGCGCTGTCCTTCTGACCCTGAAGGAGATTGAGGTTGGCGTTGGTAGCCTCCTGCGCCAAGCCCTTCTTGATGAGGCAGTTGCGGGCGTAGCCGTCCTTTACCTCTTTGATCTCGCCCTTTTTACCCGTGCCTTGCACNTCNTGCAGTAATATTACCTTCATATTATACCCTCCGTCTATTGAGTGTTATTGACTGTTAAAATATTCGTCTATCGCCGTGTGGAGCTTTTCAACGGCTTCCTCGGCGCTTATNNCNTANAGCTGNGCNCCCGCCATCGTCTGATGACCGCCGCCGTCGTTTATCTTGTTGCCCATGCTCTCCATAATGACCTGAACNTTCACCTTTCCGAGAGACCTCGCGCTGATGCTCCAGCCGTTTTCTATCGGGTAAACGGTAAAGGAGGCGTCCACGTTGCGGATATACAGCATCTCGTCCGCCGCCTGCGAGCACAATACCCGCATCTCCGAAAAGCCTTCCTCAACGAGCGCTATGGCGCATCTTCCGCGGTATATCTTGGCGGAAGAGATTATCGCGGATTTGCGCGATTTGCTTTCTATTGAGGTATCGAACAGCTTTTTCACCGCGATNGTATCCGCGCCGAGCTTTTTANGATNCGCCGCCGCCTCGAACGTCGAAACGCCCGCCCGCATTACGAAATCCTTCGTATCGAGCGTTATTCCCGCAAGCAGCGCCTCCGCCTCGAGCGGCTTTAAAACAACGTCGCTGCTCAGGTACTGTATGATCTCCGTTACGAGCTCGGAAGCCGAGGAGGCGTTCGATTCCTGGCAGCGCACCGCGAATTCGGTTATAGCTCCCGCGGAGAGCCTGTGGTGGTCGATTATCGCCACTCTGTCCTTCTGCGCCATTTCGTAGAGCTCCGGATCCTCGAGCTTTTTGAGGATATGCGTATCGACGATTATCAGCGCCGATCTCGGCGATATCCACTGCTTTGCCTCCGCCGGTTCTATCGCTACGGCGGTGTCGTACTCCTCGAATCTGTCGAACAGATTACGGGCGTTCGTTTTGGTCTCGTCGCGGAAGCGCGCCACGGTATAAGCGGGCTTGCCCATTCTCCTTATAGCGCAGGTGAGCCCTATCGCCGCGCCGGCACTGTCGAAATCCCCGTAGCTGTGCCCCATGATGTAAACGGTATCGGAGGTAAGTATGAGGTTTTTTATCTCCTCCGCCGCGAGACGTATCTTTACCTTACCGGTGCGCTCCTTGCCCTTGGAGACCGCGCCGAAAGCGTCAAAGCCGGAAGCCGTCTTGATGAGCGCCTGGTCTCCGCCGCGGTCCAGCGCCTTGTCGAGCATTTCCCTCGCGAAGCGCTCGCTCTGAGACAGCGACTCGGCTGTCGTTCCGACGCCTATCGACATCGTTACGTTCTGCCGCTCGCGCACTATTATATCGTGCATACGGTTGATTATGGACATCTTGTCCTCTATCATCTCGCGCAGATATCTGTCCTCGAGAAGTATGAGGAACTTGTCGCCGGTTATTTTCTGGAGCACCGCGTGCTTGTGCGCGAAATACTCCTCCATTTTCTTGTCTATCTCGATCGAAACGGAAGCGCGGTCNCTTTCCTTCGCGCCCGAAAGAAGCTCCTCGTAGTTGTCGACCATGGCGAGCATCGCAACGGGGCGCGACTGCTCGTGCTTTTCCTTTAAGCGCTTNTAATCCGTGTTTTCGCGGAAGATGAGCATGGTTATCATTTCGGTGTTTTCGCTTTTGTCCGATTTGAAGACCCTGTCGGTTATACGTTTATCCACGGAGAACTCGTGCGGGGAGGAATACACGCGAAACCACTGCTCGCCGTAGCGTATCTCTCTGCCCTCTTTGCCGAAGAGCTCAAGCGGAACGTCCGTTACCTCGTCGATGGTGCTTTTATCCTCGTCGGGGGTGAAGAACGTTTCGGTGAAGCAATCGTTGCTCCAGATGACAGAGCGCGAAGCGTCCACGACGCAGATAGGCATCGGAAACCCGATAAGCGACATCGAATCGGCGCAGCGTATCTCCTTGGAGAGCTGCTGGAAATACCAATACTCGCTTTGGCGTATCTGAAGGAGCTTTCCGAGAGTTATCCCCGAGACCCCGATCAATATTGGCAGAGATACCCAGAACATCACTTTATCATCGCGGAAAACATAGACGTCCACGCCGATAAGAATGATTATCAGCGCGCACACCGCCGCGAGAAGCACGTTGGATTTATAGAAGTTCCGCATATCCTCACCCCGCCTTTTGAAAATATTATCTTACACTTCCATTATTATGGGAAGTATCATCGGGCTGCGCTTTGTTTTCCGGAAGATGAAATCCGAGAGCTCGTCGCGCATAGCCGATTTGATGTTGCCCCACTCGCGCACGCCGCGGTCGAACAGGTCCTCCATAACGCCGTTCATAAGCTGCTTCGCCTCGTCGAGGAGCTCCTCGCTCTCACGGACGTACACGAAGCCGCGCGATACTATGTCGGGACCCGCTAGAACCTTGCCCGTCTCGCGTTCTATCGTCGCGACGATTATCATAACGCCGTCCTCGGCGAGGTGCTTTCTGTCGCGGAGCACAACGCTGCCCACGTCGCCTATCCCGAGACCGTCCACCATTACCATGCCGCTGGGCACCGTTCCCGTAAACTTCATATCAACGCCGTCCGTTTCAAGAACGTCCCCCAGACCCGCTATAAACGCGCGGTCTTCCGGTATACCCATACCCTCGGCGAGCTTAACGTGCTTTTTAAGGTGCTTGTACTCTCCGTGTATCGGCACGAAAAACCTTGGCTTTGTGAGCGAGATCATCATCTTCAGTTCTTCCTGGCAGGCGTGACCCGAAACGTGAACCTCATACATNCTCTCGTAGATAACGTCNGCGCCCTGNTTCATNAGCTCGTTCACNACCTTCGTNACGAGCTTTTCGTTGCCGGGTATCGGGTTCGCGGAGATGATTATGAAATCGTTCGGGGTGATGGTGACCTGCCTGTGGTCGCCGCTNGACATTCTCGAAAGCGCCGAGAGCGGCTCGCCCTGAGAGCCCGTGGTGGCTATCACCAGCTCCTCGGGATCGTATTTGTTCACGTCCTCGATGTCTATGAGCGTCCCTTCGGGGACTTTAATGTAATTCAGCTCAACAGCCTTCGCGATAACGTTCGTCATGCTCCTGCCCGAAACCGCGACGCGCCTGCCGTGCTTTACAGCCTCGTCGATTATCTGCTGTATCCTGTGGATATTACTGGAAAAAGTCGCGATTATGATGCGCTTGCCCTCCGCTCTCGCGAAAAGCCCCTTAAAGCTCTCGCCGACTGTGCTTTCGGACTTCGTGTAGCCGGGACGCTCCACGTTGGTGCTTTCGCTCATCAAAGCGAGTACGCCNCGGTTGCCCAGCTCCCCGAAACGCGCGAGGTCAATTATCCCGCCCTCTATGGGGGTGTAGTCCACCTTGAANTCNCCCGTGTGNACGATAANGCCCGCGGGNGTGTGTATAGCGAGCGCGCAGCTGTCGGGAATNGANTGGTTCACTCTTATGAACTCCACGGACATACAGCCCATTTTCACGTTTCGGCGCGGCTCGACTACGTTAAGGCTCGCCTGCGANAGCAGCCCGTGCTCCTTGAGCTTGCCCTCGACGAGACCGAGAGTAAGCCGCGTTCCGTAAATCGGGACGTTTATCTTCTTCAAAAGATACGGCAAAGCNCCGATGTGATCCTCGTGTCCGTGCGTGATGACGATACCGCGGAACTTGTCCTTGTTCTTCTCGAGATAGGTGAAATCGGGAACGACGAGATCCACGCCGAACATCTGGTCGTCCGGGAACGCCAGACCGCAGTCCACGATGAACATATCGTTAGAGCACTCGTATACATAAAGGTTCTTTCCTATTTCGTTAAGTCCGCCCAGCGCGAAAAATCTCACGGGCGTGGAGCGGTTCCCGCGCTGCTCGCGGGGCTTGTGCGCGCTTTGAGATCTCGCGTTCGCGGAGGTCTCACCCGAGCCTCTCCCGAGCACCGGCGTTTTTTCNGNCTTATTCTGCCGCGCCGCGAATATCTCGTTCTTNTTCTGACGTGCCGTGAACACCTCGGGCTTGCGGTTTTTGAGCGGCGGAGTGTTTTTGTACGCCTGCTTCTTCACATCGTTTTTAGCGCTTCTGTCGGGCTGTTTTTTCGCGATGTTCTCCTTTTCGCTGAGCAGGCTTTTATTCGACAATAATCCCATACTTCTTCCTTTCTAAACGGCAGACGGGACAAATGAAGCCGAGCGCCCCGCGGCGCTTGAAGATCGGTTTGGCGCACGAAAAACGCGCGGTCAGCCCCATAGCTTCCGTTCGCAAAATGTTCTTTTTAGATTTTAATGTATGATTTTCGGTCAAAAGGAGCATCCGCGGTTTTCTCAATTTATGGATCGGAATTACAGTGACTAAAACGCCGCAATTTAAAGACAAAAATTTCCGTTTCTCTTTCGCACATAGAAACATTGTTTCCGTCAAATCATAAAGAGGATATTCCANNTGACAAAATGACCTTTGATTATACGATTAGTATATAGCCCNNNGTTCTCCGCGAGCTGATTATGTAACGCCGCTCCAAGCGGCAAATTGTTCAAAGCTTCCAAAAACGGTAAATACATATCTATNATTATACNTCATNCCGGCAAAAATGTCAAGNGGGTTATTTCCGTAAATTCAAAATTCCGTTCNGCGAGAGGGAAAANNGAAAANTACCTCGGAGANATAATTTATCCGCCGATTATTTCAAATCATAATCGCGGCGCGCGGGCGAAAAATAGGTGAGCCGCGAAAAAACGCGGCAAAATTCCTGAAAGGCTGGAACTGTTATGATAAAACGTTTACGATATAAAATAGTTTCGGGNGCGGCTGCCGCNGTTGCGGCGGGCTTAGCGGCNGNNTTCGCTTATCTTCACGCCGTGCTCCCTTTAAATATATGCACCGAGACGGGCNCGGAGCNCTGCGCCGCGGGGTTTGCTCCCGTATCCCTTAAAAGCACCGAGGACGGCGCGGAATATATTCTGGCGGGTATACCTATAAAGCGCGCGGAGGTAACGGAAAAGGAGCGCCGTTATGTTATCCCGAGCGGAAAGCCGTTCGGGATAAAGGTGATGTCAGACGGAGTTATAGTCGCAGATACCGCCGAGGGCTCTCCCGCGCGGAAAAGCGGACTTAAAACCGGCGACGTAATCACCTCCGTGAACGGCGCGGAGGTATTCACCAACGAAGAACTCGCGGATGCCATCAACAGCTCCGGGGCTTTCGCGGACATAGTTTTCAAGCGCGGAGACCGCGAGATATCGGCAAGCGTCGAGACCGTTCTTTCGGACGGAATGCGCAGGATCGGCGCTTGGGTGCGCGACAGCGCGGCGGGCATAGGCACGCTCACCTTTGTAGACCCCGAAACGCGGGAGTTCGGCGGGCTGGGGCACGCCGTCAGCGACATTTCCACCGGAGACCCCGTTCCTCTGGCGAGCGGACAAATAACCGAAGCGGAGGTCTACGATGTTATAAAGGGTGAGAAGGGCTCCGCGGGCGAGCTCTGCGGGCATATCTTAAGCGAATGCGAGACCGGCGAAGTCCTCCGGAACACTCCCACCGGAGTATGCGGACAATATTTCGGAGAGATCGAGGGCGAAGCCGTTCCCGTGGCGTTCACGCAGGAGGTAAGAACCGGCGCGGCGTCCGTGCTCACGGCGATAGACGGCGGCGAGCCGCGCGAGTACGCCATAGAGATAGAGCGCATAAACCTCGCCGATCTGAAAGGCTCGAAGGGTATGCTTATAAAGATAACAGACCCCGAACTGCTCGAAAAAACCGGCGGCATAGTCCGCGGCATGAGCGGCAGCCCAATAATCCAGGACGGACAGCTGGCGGGTGCGGTAACCCATGTTCTGCTCAGCGACCCGGCGAGAGGGTACGCGGTTTTCGCCGAAAGTATGCCGGCGGTGTATTGAACAAGAAGCAAGAGGTTAGAGGTTAGAGGTTAGAGGTAAGAGTTTGGGGGNTCTTACCTCTAAAACTCTTATCTCTATTTGCCTGCTTTAGTGCTTTGCAGAACGAGTGCCTCAAAGCTGCCGTCTGCAAACGCCACTTCTACTCGCATCCCGCTGCGCAATTCGCCGCTGACTATCATTGAAGAGAGCATATCCTCGATGTCGGTTGTTATTCTCCTGCGCAGCGGTCTGGCGCCCATGCCTTCCTCGAAGGCGCTTTCGCACAGGCGCTTTTCCGCGGAGGGCGCGAACGTGAGCTCTATGCCGCGCGTTTTCGCGCGCGCAGCCACTTCGCCCAGCATTTTCGCGCATATCTCTTCCATACTGCCGNCCGAAAGGCTCTCGAAAACGACAACGCTGTCTATGCGGTTTAAAAGCTCGGGACGGAACTGCTTTTTCAGCGCCTTCATCACGTCCGCGCCGCCGCCCTTCGCTCCGCCGAAGCCGACGGAGCGCTTCTGGAGCTCCTCNGCGCCGACATTCCCCGTCATGATGACGATTGTGTTCTTGAAATCCGCCGTCCTGCCGTCGGAAGCGGTAAGCTTGCCGTCCTCCAATATCTGGAGCAGAATGGTGAGCACCTCGGGGTGNGCCTTTTCCACCTCGTCGAACAANACCACGCTGTAGGGATTTGAGCGCACTTCTTTTATAAGCCGNCCCTGCTCCTCATACCCTACATATCCGGGAGGAGAGCCTATCAGCTTGGAAACGGAGTGCGGCTCGGAAAACTCGGACATATCGAAGCGGATAAGGCGCTTTTCATCGCCGAAAACGCCCTCCGCGAGCGACCGCGAGAGCTCCGTTTTGCCAACGCCCGTTTCCCCGAGGAACAAAAACGAACCCGTCGGGCGGTTCGGGTCTTTGAGCCCCGCTCGCCCTCTGCGCACNGCGTTCGCGACGAGCTTCACCGCGTTTTCCTGACCGATGACCCGCTCGCGGAGCAGCTCCTCCAGTCCCGCGAGCCGCTTGCCCTCGTCCTCGGTGAGGCGGGCGGTTGGTATACCGGTGACCGCCGAAACGGCGGCGGCAACATCCTCTTCGCCGACTATCACGCGCTCGCGAGGCGGCTTCTCCTTTGTGACACGGTAAAACGTCGTCTTTGTGGAAACGCGTTCGGTGCGGGCTCTTGCGGCGGCTTCGTCTATGAGNTCTATNGCCTTGTCGGGAAGGCGGCGGTCCGCGAGATACCGCTCCGAGAGCTCCACAGCNGCTCTTATTGCGCCATCCGTTATCACGGCGTGGTGGTGCTCCTCCAAACGCGAACGCAAGCCCTTCAATATAGACACCGCGCCCGCTTTATCGGGCTGAAGGACGGTTATCGGCTGAAAGCGGCGGTCGAGGGCGCTGTCCTTCTCGATATAGCGGCGGTACTCGTCCGTTGTGGTAGCCCCGATAAGGCATATTTTCCCGCGCGAGAGGAGGGGCTTTAAGATGCTCGCCGCGTCGATAGCGCCCTCCGCCGCGCCCGTGCCGACTATCATGTGTATCTCGTCTATGAACAAGATGACCTCGGGGTTTGCCATCGCCTCGTCGAGGGCGTTTTTCAGGCGTTCCTCGAAATCGCCGCGGTATTTTGCCCCCGCGAGCATCGCGGAAAGGTCGAGCGCGAATACCCTCTTGTCCGAGAGCTCAAACGGCACGGAGCCGTAAGCCACGCGCTGCGCGAAGCCCTCCACGACGGCGGTCTTGCCCACACCCGCGTCCCCGATAAGGCAGGGGTTGTTTTTGGTACGCCTTAGCAGTATCTGCACAAGGCGCTCTATTTCGGTATCTCTTCCGATGACCGGGTCGAGCCTTCCCGACCGCGCCTCCGCGGTGAGCTCGCGCCCGTATTTCGCGAGCGCCGGGAGATCGTTTTTGGGTGCTTCCGCCTTCTTGCCGGGCGCTTTTTTCGCGTTCTGCTCGTCGAACCGCGGCGGCTCGTAGCCCTTGGCGGAGATATTCGCGCATAGCTTGGCGGCGTCTCCGTGCTCGCACAGCATCGAATACGCCGTGCACTCGCGGTCTGTCAGCATTGCGAGCAGAATATGCTCCGTCCCGACGTAAGCGTCGTTTTTCGCGGAAGCGCAGGCGCGGGCGTTCAGCAGCAGCTTCCGCAGACGCGGCGAGAAGTCGTTTTCCGAGAGCTCCGCGCTCTGTCCGAGACCTATCCGCTCCTTGAGCTGCATGATAAGATCGCGGAAGCGTATCCTCTGTCTCGCGAGCAGCGCGCCCGCGGCGCTTTCCGGTGACTTCGCGAAGGCGCACAGCAGGTGCTCGCTCCCTATATATGTGTGACCCATCTGCCCGGCGATGGTTATCGCGCACCCGAGAGCCTCGGCTNCCTCTCCCGAAAAGGGCGGAGTTGTGTTTTGNTTTGACATCTTTATTCCTCCGATCTCAANAATTACTAACCTATTATTGGAAATTTTAGAAGGATTATGCAAATCTTTTTATCTGCATTACATACAAAAAATCCGTCCAAGTCTCTCCCTCCAAACGTTCCTGCGAACGGTTTCTTGGGGTGGGACTTGGACGGTGTTATTTAAAAGCAAAAAGCTCGCACCGCCGAGGCTGTCGCCTCGGCTAGCCAANCCTCATTGCCTCCGCTTCGCTGCGGCAATGAGGCTTGCTTGCGACTTTTTGCACTCTTCGCTTGCGGTGCGGCTTGAGATCAACCCTCTTCGCGCGAACGAATAAGCTCCGCGTAAAAGCCGCCGTTTTTGATAAGCTCGGCGTGAGTGCCCTGCTCGACGATATGCCCCGACTTCATTACAAGTATACAATCCGCCTCCCTTATCGTAGACAATCTGTGGGCTACCACAAAGCTCGTTCTGCCCTCCATGAGCTTGTTGAACGCGTTTTGTATCTTCATTTCGGTGCGGGTGTCTATAGAGCTGGTCGCCTCGTCGAGTATCAGCATAGGCGGCAAGGCGAGCATTACTCTCGCTATCGAAAGCAATTGCCTTTGCCCCTGCGAGAGCTCCGCGTCGTTGGTTATCACCGTGTCGTAGCCCTGCGGAAGACGCTTTATGAAGCTGTGCGCGTGCGCCGACTTCGCCGCCGCGATTATCTCATCGAGGCTCGCTTCGGGCTTGCCGTAGCTTATATTCTCGCGCACCGTGCCCTTGAACACCCAGGTCTCCTGCAAAACTATCCCGAAGCTTCCGCGGAGGCTGTCTCTTGTGAGCTCCTTTATCGGCTCCCCGCTTACCCGTATCTCTCCGTCAGAAACGTCGTAGAACCGCATGAGCAGATTGATGAGCGTTGTTTTTCCGCAGCCGGTTGGTCCCACTATCGCGATATGCTGCCCGCTTCTTACGTTAAGGTTCAGATCCTCTATAAGCGGTTTTGAGGGAACGTAAGAGAAATCCACGTTATCAAGATCAACACGGCTGTCGCAGTGCTCGAGCACCTTCTTGCCGCTGTCGGAACTCTCCGCGGGAGAATCTATCAGCGCGAAAACTCTCGCGGCGGAAGCGAGCGCGTTCTGAAGCTCCGTCACAACACCGGAAATTTCGTTGAAGGGCTTGGTGTACTGGTTGGCGTACTGCAAAAAGCAGCTCAGGTCTCCGACGGTAAAGCCGCCGCTCACTGCCTTTACCGCNTTGAGAGCTCCGAAAACTCCCACGCCCGCGTACACGAGCGAGTTTACAAAACGCGTGCAGGGATTTGTGAGCGCGGAATAGAACTGCGCTCTTCTTCCGCAGACGTTCAGGCGCTCGTTTATCTCGCCGAACCGCGCCTTTGCGCTCTCCTCAAAGCCGAAAGCCTTGACGAGCCTTTGACTTCCTATATGCTCGTCGATATATCCGGTGAGCTCGCCCTTTATCGCGGACTGCTCCTTGAACTTCCCGAAGCAGAGCCTTGAGATGACAGCCGCCACCGCGAACGAAAGCGGCGTTATGCAAACGACAACGAGCGTTATCTGCCAGTTGAGCGACACCATGAACACAAGCGTTCCGATAATGGTGACCACTCCCGTGAAAAGCTGCTGAAAGCCCTGCAAAAGTCCGTCCGATACCGCGTCCACGTCGTTTACGGCGCGGCTGATTATGTCGCCGTGAGAGTTGGAATCGATATACGCCAGCGGAACGTTCTGCAAATGCGAGAAGATGTCCGTNCGCAGAGCCTTTACCGTTTTATGCGTCACAAGGTTCGTNNANAANTACATAANCCACTGGAGCAGCGCNACNGCNGGNATNACCGCGGCTATCGTTATAAGAATGGGGATCATTCTTTCAAAGTCCGTCNTTTCGCCGATACAGTCAATAGCTCTGCCTATCAGAACGGTAGTATAAAGCGACAGCAGAACGCTGCCCGCGGCACACGCTATCGCGAGCACTACGGCGGGTATCTGCCCTTTCATATAACGGAGGATACGCCCCAGAGCGCCTTTTTTCTCATTACCCATTTATGCCGCCCTCCTTTTCCTGTTCCCGCAATTCCTCTTCCGTATATTGAGTGGCGCAAATTTCGTGATAGACCGCGCAGCTTTTGAGGAGTTCCGCGTGCGTTCCGATGCCCGCCGCTCTGCCGTCGTCGAGCACTATTATCTTATCGGCGTGCATTATGGTTCCGGTTTCAAGCTCATAATCCCCCTTCACTTCCGCTTCGGTCATGAATCTGGTGGCCGGCACGGCATCGTGGAAATAGTCGGCGTGCGTAGTGCCGATGTTGGGGAGGGGCACTCCTGCCTGAGCCCACGCTGTGGCGTAGGTGGAATGAGTGTGGACCACTCCTCCGATCTCCTTGAAAGCGCGATAGAGCACGAGATGGGTCGGGGTGTCGGAAGAGGGGCGAAGGGAGCCTTCCACCACGTTGCCCGTGGCGAGGTCCACCACCACCATATCCTCCGGTTTCATGTCGTCATAGCTCACTCCGGATGGCTTGATCACTACGAGACCCT
>WFLX010156064.1_pt1 | contig 11241 bp, 11 predicted proteins | sample 4967041 | NCBI WGS metagenome assembly WFLX01 (sample SAMN12857096, study PRJNA449069) | gut metagenome | isolation source: stool from male and female vole | host: Microtus ochrogaster | place: USA:Florida | collected 2017 | reverse complement strand
CTGTTTCTTCCACAACAGCAGGTTCTGTTTCTTCCACAACAGCAGGTTCTGTTTCTTCCACAACAGCAGGTTCTAATTCTTCCACAACAGCAGGTTCTAATTCTTCCACAACAGCAGGTTCTAATTCTTCCACAACAGCAGGTTCTAATTCTTCTACTACGGCGGGTTCTAGTTCTTGATTTTCGACTACTGGTTCAAGCTCTACTTTTTCTTTTACAGTCTCTTCATCCTCTTTAGTTGTCACATCACCGACATAATCAAAAGTAATTTGGCGTTTCGGAATATTGACATCCCGTACCTTAATATGAACTGGCATACCAAGCGCAAAGCGTTTTTGAGTGTTTTCCCCTGTCAAAGTCATTGTTTCCGCGTCGTAATTATAGAAGTCATCTTCCATATAGCGTAAAGGAATGAGACCTTCAATAGTATTGTCTAAGCCAACGAAAAAGCCAAAGCTGGTTACGCCGGTAATGACTCCATCGTATTCTTGCCCAACTTTATTTTCCATATATTTAGCGGCTTCNAAATCGTTGACGGTTCGTTCAATGGANACNGCTTCTTTTTCCATTTCAGAAAGATGCAAAGAAGATTTTTCCATTTTCCGTACATCCTTTAAAAGNGTACGTTCATCGTTTTTCTTTTCCAATACATGNGAGCGTAACATACGATGAATGAGNAAATCGGGATAACGACGAATCGGGGAGGTGAAATGGCAATATTCATCCAAAGCCAAACCATAATGACCCAAGTTTTCCTCGCTGTAGCGCGCTTTTTGCATCGAGCGTACAGCAACGGTGGACAAAATTTCTTTATCCGCTGGATCTTCTACAGAATTTAAAAACTGAGCAATGTCTTTTGGATCACAATTTTCTGGATCAATATCACANGGTACATGCAACACCCGCGCCATGGATACAAGCGATTGTAATTTTTCTGGGTCAGGGATTTCATGTACGCGGAACATTCCAGGCAATTGATTGGCGTGCAATTCATGCGCGACCGCTACGTTAGCTGCAATCATCGCTTCTTCAATCATTTGTTCACTCCATCCGCGTTCGCGAACAATGACATCCACAGGAACGCCATCTGGTCCAAGAACGAAATAAGGTTCTTTGGTTTCAAATTCAATATGACCCCGTTTTTCGGTTTGGGCCTTGAGTTGTTTGGCTAAATCGGAAAAATCACGAAGCATTTCACCAAATNGTTCATATTCGGGGGTACTTTCCGGATTGTCTAAGTAGCTATTGACTTTAGCATAGGTGCATCGGCCATCCGAATGAATCACACTATCGTAAATCGAATAATCGACCATAATTCCTTCNGGATTGAATTCCATTTCACAAGTCANNGTTAAGCGATCTACNTNGGGATTTAATGAGCAAATGCCATTGGAAAGTTCAAAAGGAAGCATAGGAACTACACGATCGGCTACATAAATGGATGTTCCGCGCTCATAGGCTTCATTATCTAAAGCTTCTCCTTCTTTGACGTAGTAGCTTACATCGGCAATATGGACATACAACTTCCAACCGCCATTGGAAAGTTTTTCTACAGAAATAGCATCGTCAAAGTCTTTGGTGGAATCGCCATCAATCGTCACCGTCATTAAATCCCGTAAATCATGTCGACCAGATATTTCGTGTTTGTGAACGCGACTAGGAATGTTGGCGACTTCTTTACGGACTTGTTTGTTGAAATCCTGACGTACTTCGTTTTCAGCTAAAATAGCCGAAATATCCACCCCTGGTTCGTTTTCTTGGCCTAAAATTTCAATAATTTTAACCTGTAATGGGGAGGCATATTTTACTACCTTTACAACGGCTTTGGTTCCAGGTTGTAAATTAAATGCTTTTTTATTTACCACATCAAAAGAGGTATGAAGATCGACATCGCTACGAAATTTTAACCCCGCGCGCGTCATAATAAAGGTACCAGCAATACAAGTGATTCCACGCTCATAAATATGAACGACTTCATTGCCNTTTTTCGGATCCACTTTCACCAAAACTTCGTCTTTATCCATTAANATGCGNCTATCGCGTTTGGGAACATAGATTTTNTGATCCCGATTAATAATAGCGTAATCACTCGCTGAAATATCACGAGCGCGTCCAACGAACCATTCGGGTCCGTCAAGGAGAACATATTGTTCCCGATTGTTATAAATAAGCCGTTCGGCCTCAAGTTCATTTAAAACCACACTCAGCTCCTTCATATCGGCGCTGGTTTTGATGTGCATGGCCTTCGAAATAGCCCCTGGCGTCATCTGCTTATTGGTTTTGAGCAATTCAAGAATTTCTTCTTTCATACTGATCTCCTTTTGGCCACTTCGGCCAAGAAAAAAAGGGCATAGCGCCCCCTATTAAACTACCTGCAAAGCGATGACCAATGCGAAAAATAAGATTCCACAGCACAGCGTTAAACGGCTGATCATTTTTTCCGGTCCTCTTTCTTTAGTGACCGCAAAAAGGTTTAAGTCTCCACTTCCGGTAAATGCGGCGGACAGGCCATCGGATTTTCCGCTTTGAAGCAAAACTAGAATGATAAGAACCGCTGCGTCAAACATCAATACAACGTTCAAAATATTTTCCATAAACTTTTCTCTTTCTAGTCCTCGGTCATTATACCAAAGCTCAAAGACTCAACGCTTTGAGATGCTAAGAAAGTCCACATCATCTAGGCTTTTCACCACATGATCTGGATAAATTTGAAACTTTGGAATGTCCTCTTCATGGTGAACTCCCGTTTGGACAAGAACCGTTTGGACTTGGTTATTATACCCAAGCGCGATGTCAGTTTCTAGGTTATCTCCAATTAAAACCACATCCTCTTTTTCCAAATTGGCTTTGTGTAAAGCGGCTTCTAAAATAGGAGCATCGGGTTTACCGATTTTTGGACTTTCTTGGCTACTGGCAAATTCAAACATTCGTACAATAGCTCCATTGCCCACTTCGAAACCTTCCGGTTTAGCTAAAATCCGATCGTAGTTGGTTCCAATGAGTTTAGCCCCATTTAAAAGAAAACCAAGCGCTTTGGAATACGTTTGATAATCTGCTTTCTTATCCAATCCCACAAAGACAAAATCTGGATGATCTTCAGTAATTTCAAACCCCTCTTCCAATAGAGCTTGCCGTAACCCATTGGCTCCTACAAACCACGCTTTCTTTTGGTTTGGAAAATGTTTTTTTACATAGGCTACTGAGGCCATAGATGAATTGAAAAAATGTTCTGGTTTAATATGGTCATAACCCATATTTAGCATGTGTTGAGCATTTTCCTCAGGTGTACGCATGGAATTATTGGTTAAAAATAAATAGGGAATATTATGCTCATGTAAAAAATTGATGGCTCGAATTCCGGCTTCAATGGGCATGGTCCCTCGATACATCGTTCCATCCAAATCAAATACCATTGTTTTTGGTTTTTTAGTCATTCGAAAAATCTCCTTTAGGTTATACCTAATTCTTTATTTCTACCTTGCCTCTTTTTCTCTTCTTTTTCCTTTCGAATGCTTTAAACTTATTTTCTTAAAACAAAAAAGCTTTCACCTTTAAAAAGGTTGAAAGCTAAAAATAATAACGATTAAAAAACTTGGATTCCTCCAAAAGGTCGCACATGCAACACTTTACAAGCCCCCTCACCAAAGACTTGGTCCATTTGTGTTTGATAGCTTTCCACTAAATCGTTGGGAACGAACGCTAAAATCGTTCCAGCAAAGCCACCTCCATGAACTCGGTGAGCCCCTTGATCTTGNAAAAGATGTTCACTTAAAGCTAAGGCTAAAGAGAGCGCTTGGTGTTTGGGAGCTTTGGGAGTATAGACATTTTGCAAGTATTTAAAAGAGGAATTGCCNGAAGCCATAATTTCTTTTTCAAAAGCGATTAAGTCTTCATTTTTTAAAGCTTCTACCGCTTTTTCAACGCGTTTATTTTCTTCAAAAACATGAAAGGCACGTAAAAGGGCGCGATCATTTTTAATCTCTTTGCGTAAGATGGGCAATTGTTCATAAAATTGTTGTTCATTTACTTCTCGCAATACATCTTGACCAAAATACTCATCAATAACTTGAAGTTCAAAGGGAATATCAGCATAGTCTTGGACTAATTCGGCATGGGAGGCATGTACATCGGTAATACAAAGGGCGGTATTAAAATCGGCAAAGTTTACCTCTACTCGTTCCATAAACGGATCNGTTTTATTTTGAAAATCAATATGGATTAATCCACCTACCGAACAAGCCGATTGATCCATTAATCCACATGGTTTTCCAAAGTATACGTTTTCGGCATATTGCCCAATCCGTCCAATTTCTACGGGATCGAGTAANCCTTCATTATATAAATTGGAAAAGATATTTCCAATGAGTACTTCAAAGGCAGCGGAAGAGGAAAGCCCACTGCCTTGCAACACTTCACTCGTAATAAAGGCGTCAAAGCCTCCAATAGCATGGCCTTCGTCTTTAATTTTAAAGGCGACTCCTCGAATGAGTCCTTGGCTCGTTTCCACTTCTTTTTTATGGATGGACAAATCGGTAAGATCAATAGCGGGAATGTCATAATCATCGGACAAAACTTTCACAATACCATCTTCTCGTTTGGCTACAACAGCAATCATATCCAAATCAATAGAANCAGCTAAAACTTTTCCCTGTTGATGATCGGTGTGATTGCCAATAATTTCACTACGGCCTGGAACCGAAATAACACAAATATCTTTATCACCATATAAACTGATAAATTTTTCGATCGCCTTTTCATAACGGGATTTTTGAATTTCTAAACGCTCACCATATAAAATTTTTAACTCCGCATCTTTATGACCGGCAATGATTTCATCTTTCAATTGGCTAGCTAACATCAACTTCTCCTTTCGCTCTTTTTAGGCGGGACAATCTTGATCTATCTTTGTTTTGATTTTAATCTGTCAAAGCACTTGGTTCAACACGTTTATAAGCGGTTCCATTCTTCTCGAAGCCTTAATTTAAAGGAGAGTAGGAGGCCTAAAATGTGTTTCTTTTAACCATCAAAAAAAGCGCCAAGTTTGACGCTTTGTGTAGTTACTCTTCGATTTTTTTCAAATCCGAAAATTTGACATCGACTTGTCGCTCATCGCCAAGAATATAAAGAGATACTTTAGCAGTACGATTGGGCTTATCAATGGATAAAATGGTTACCGTATTGCCCTTAAGCGTTCCCCCANTGACTTCAACTTTATCGCCGGGCTCATAATCAATGTGAATTTCATCTTTCGATTGTCCCAAACGCGATAAAACAGCATCAATTTCTTCTTGGGCGACAGGGAAAGGTTTAGCTCCTTTTCCAGAGGATCCAATAAACCCAGTAACTCCAGGAGTATTGCGCACGATATACCAAGCTTCATCCGTCATACGCATTTGTACAAGAATATAGCCGGAAAAGAGATTGTGGGTTTTTTTGGTTTCTTTTCCGTTTTTGTATTCCGTTTCAGTTTCTTCAGCAACGACAACTTGAAAAAGAGAATCTTCAAGACCCATAGTCTTGATACGTTTTTCCAAATTTTCTTTTACACGATTTTCTTGACCGGCATAGGTATTGACCACATACCAGTTTACATTTTCATCTGTTGTACTCATCGTTTATTTTATCTTCTTCTTAAGAAGACGATCTCCTTTCATAAAAATGCGGATTGGACACCCGAGATGCNTGGGAGCGACANCTCCCNTTCTGTAAAGTATCCATTAGCCCTGTAGGGCTTNTTCCAAGATACGNTCGCTTGTCTTTCCATCTAACGCTTTTAAAGAGAACCTGTCGCTCTTCTTTCTGTTATAAAGCCGGTTTTCGAATCCAATCCCAAAGCCAGAATCCTTTCAGAGTTAGATACCGTCCCAAAGGTTTTACATCTTTGCCTCACCGTCCCTATTCATCAGAACTTTTAAACACAAAGCAAAGAGCAACTTGGTATAAGATTTGTGTCTTTGGTAATGGAGTTTTCGAAGAAGGCTAGTCAACAACGGGATAAGTCTGAGACTTTAGTCATGGGTTATTGACGGCTTTATGCCTAGACTATAACACGCATAGAAACAGCGAGGTTATCTCAAAGACCGGTCCACAAGAAAAAAAGAACAGAAGCGAGTTGCAATTCTGTTCTGAGTTTCTGTGCCAGCCATGGCAGACCTTTTAAAGGGAAACAATCCAGCTTACAAGTCCAGAAGCGGCAAGTTCGCACAGAAAGAAATAGATACCAAACAAAAACGTAAAGATTAACACCAAACCAGAACTTTGCATTAAGCCTTTAAAAGAAGGCCAGCGCACTTTTTTCAGTTCAGCGAAAATTGCTTTAGGAGAAAATGTTGGCATCTCAAGCAAATTTGTATCTTCCATACATTCTTTCCAGTGGCCTAGGAAAAGTCTAAAGTTTGTCCCTTTACAGGCCACTCTTTTCCTTTTCTACTTGGATTCCTTATGCAAAGTATGCTTGTTGCACTTCGGGCAAAACTTTTTGATTTCAAGTCTTCCGATCTGGTTTTTCTTATTCTTTTCGGTGACGTAATTTCGTGAAAAACATTCGGTGCAGACCAAAGTTACTTTATCAGCCATTTTAAGGCCCCCTTTGCAAGAAAGAAGTATAACATTTCCCCTTGTTGGTTTCAATCATCCCACCAAATCGATTTTGTCCTTCTTCCCTATATCTATTCTTAAACTAAAGCACCGCCTTCTTATTTAAAGAGGCATAAATGTGCATCGCTTTTTGTTGGGCGCGACGTACTTTACTAGGATTAGTATTTAAAATTTTAGCGATCAGCACTTGCGAATACCCTTGGCGTAAAAGTTCTAAGGATTTGCGTTCGATCTCGTCTAAATGGGAAGACAATTGGTCTAAGACCTGATCACACGTAATTTTAGTGATCCAATTTCCTTCTTCTTGAGAAGGTCGATAGGCACTTGTCTCTTCGACCAATAAGATCTTCCCCTCTTTATCCAAGCTTTCATAAGGACAAATAGCAGAAGAAGGAATGGATTTTTTAGCCTGACTAGCCCGCAAAATTTCACAAGAACGATGACGTAAGAAGGTGACAAAAAGCGAAAAGAAGGCCACACTTAAATCTTCCCGATAGCGATTGATCGCTCGCTCCAAACAAATCATCGCTTCACTTTTCCAATCTTCAATCTCAATAAGCCAAGCACAGTTTTTGTGAATCAAATGAATGATCGGTAGGGATTGCTCATAGAGTAGATCAAAAGCTTCTTCATCTTGTTGATGAATCAAATACAGCAGCTCATTAACGTTCCAATTATCCCGCTTGGACATTCCCATTCCCCTGATTGGCTTCTTCACGTTTAGCTTGAATTTCGTATAATAAAATGCCTGCCGCTACAGAGGCATTGAGAGATTGAACATCTCCATGCATAGGAATATGCACTTTAAAATCGCAGGCTTCTTTAACGCTTTTGGACATCCCTTTTCCTTCATTGCCAATGACCAACACCAATTTTCGATCGTAAAGCCCCTTTCGATAATCAAGAGAGGTTTCATCAAAATCACTGCCTGCTACCCAATAGCCATGCTCTTTTAACTTTTTAAGAGCTTGGGCCATACTGGATACACTCGCTACAGGGACCGAATAAGCGGCTCCAGCGGAAGTTTTCACGGCAGCGGGTGTGAGTCCTGCTCCTTTATGACGACATAAAATGACCCCACTTGCTCCTGCAGCATCTGCCGAGCGTAAAATGGCTCCAACATTATGTGGATCTTGAATTTCATCCAAAGCCACTAACAAAGCTTGTTGACCGGTTTGAGTTTCTTGCCTTTCTGCTTTTTCGATGAGTTCTTCTAAGTTCAAGGTTGGCATATCTTTGACACGTGCTGCAATGCCTTGATGAACTCCTCGATCGGTTAATTTATCCATTTCCTTTTTAGATACGGTTTTTAAACGAATGGATTTTGGCAAGGAGGAGAGAATCTTTTGAATACGTCCATCTACCGCTCCATTTTGGACATAGAGTTCTACAATTTCTTGGGGATTTTCCTGCAATGTCTCAAAGACATTTTTTCCATAAACGATCATAGTTGATCTCCAATCTCCATACACAATTCCAAGAGAAATTCCATACGCTCTTCGTGATGGTATAAATACAAATATCCAAACAAAGCTTCAAGCGCGGTAGCTTTTAAATAAGTCTTTAAATCCGCATTTTTAGCTGGACTTTTGACGTGAGCATTGCGGCCGCGACGAACGATTTCCAGTTCATCTTCGTTTAAGATGTTTTGTTCAAGTAAAGAATCCAAAACTTTCGCTTGGCCAACCGCACTGCAACGCTTGGCAGCTTGTTTTTGTAAGATATCGGCCCTGCGTGCTCCTCGATCTAAAATGCGCTTACGTACTTTGGTGGTATAAAGCGCATCCCCCATCCAAGCTAGGGTGACGGGATTTTCCATAACAATTTCCATATTAGATCAAACCTATTTTCATTAATTGAGCGCGGCAAGCATNAGNTGTTTCAAAATCTTTGGNTTTTGCGGCGGCTTTCNACTTTCGGTAAAGATCAAGTTGGTCTTGACTAGGAATAGAAAGTGAGAGTTCAACTCCTAAAACATGAAGCATACTTGTAATCGAGCTATAGAGCGCTTGAATTTTAGGATAATCAAGTTCACGCTTGCGAAGGGCTTGATTAAGTTCCTTAATGGCCGCTTGTAAAGCGCTAATCGCATTTGGAGTATTGAGATCATCCTCCATAGCGTCCATAAAAGCTTTCCAAGAAGCCTCATCTTTTTCCATTTCGGGATAATATTGATCGGCTAAGCACAATTGAAGCAAGGCTTGACGCAATGGTTTTTCAATTTTGGACAATTCTTTTTGAGCGTTTTCTAAAACCGTTTGAGAAATGGTTAAAGGGGCACGATAATGTGTGGAAATCATCATCCACCGACAAGCAGGTCCTCCATAAGTCTCAATGAGATCTTTAGCCTGCATGACATTGCCTAAAGACTTCGACATTTTAACTTTATCTTGTCCAACATTAATCATCCCATTGTGGACCCATGTGTTGGCTAATTTAGTCTGATTGCTCATACGAGCTTGGGCTACTTCGTTTTCATGATGGGGAAATTTTAAATCCAATCCCCCCCCATGAATATCAATGGCTGGTTTTTGAAAGACATCTTGAATCATGACTACACATTCTGTGTGCCAGCCAGGACGCCCTTTTCCCCATGGGGAATCCCATTGAATTCCTTTGTCGGTTTGTTTCCAAAGAGTAAAATCCAATGGATTTTCCTTTTTTTCATTTTCATCAATACGTGCTCCGACTTGTAAATCTTCTAATCGTTGATGAGAAAGTTCTCCATAATTGGGATCGGCATTGACGCGGAAGTACACATCGTTGTCTTTAACATAAGCCGCTCCTTTTTGGACTAAATCATCAATAAACGAAATAATGTGATCCATGGTTTCCGTCACCCGAGGAGTATAATCAGGATTCTTAGCTCCAAGGGCTTGACGGACTTCTTGGTATGAGCGAATATAGCGATCCGTTATCTCTTTTTCAGTGGTATTTTCCTCAATGGCTTTGGCAATAATTTTATCGTCCACATCGGTATAGTTGGAGGCATATGTTACATCATAGCCAAGCGCCTCTAATGTTTTATATAAGGTATCAAAAACGACAATCGGTCGAGCATTGCCAATATGCGGATCGTTATACACCGTGGGTCCACATACATACATGGAGACTTTTCCTTCCTCCATAGGGATAAAGGGTTCAATATTTTGAGTGTAACTGTTATATAACTTCATACTTTAATATAGGGAAAGCCCTTTTTCTCCTTTCCATTTTCTAAAAGCTTAGCGTTTATCATCTCGCAATAAATCAGCAAATTGTTGCAACAAGGACTCATCGATTCCCTGTTTTTTTAAGCTTTCGAGGTAAGCTGCATCTAAATCGTCTACATCTTTGGTGAGATCATCTCGTTGCGTATCAGTAAGTCGTTGTTTAATAGCCATANTTGGCTCCTTTCTAGAACGNACCTTATTTCATTTCTAAATACGTCAAAAAAGTCAGTTTGATTCTTTCATTTTACGAAATTTTGAAAGGGACTCAACCAATCGCAGTTGTTTTTCCNTTTCTANGGAAAAANAAAAAAAAGAAAGAAGGTCCGAAGACCTTCTTTGGAGTTTGGTTGCAATTAAGCAGCTTTTTCTTGGTCGAGTTCAGCAAAGTGTTTGATTGTACGAACCATTTGAGAAGTGTAGGAGTTTTCGTTGTCGTACCAGGAAACAACCTGAACAAGAGTATTGCCATCNCCAGTAGGAGTAGCCATNGTTTGAGTNGCATCAAACAAGGAACCATAAGTCATACCGATAACNTCAGAAGAAACGATTTCTTCAGTGTTGTAACCGAAGCTTTCGTTTTGAGCAGCAGCCATAGCAGCGTTTACTTGATCAGTAGTAACTTCGCCTTCTACTTCAGCAACAAGGATTGTTGTAGAACCTGTAGGAACAGGAACACGCTGAGCAGAACCGATCAATTTACCATTGAGTTCAGGAATAACTAAGCCGATCGCTTTAGCAGCACCAGTGGAGTTAGGAACAATGTTCACTGCAGCAGCGCGAGAACGACGTTTGTCACCTTTTCTTTGTGGGCCATCAAGAACCATTTGGTCACCAGTATAAGCATGAACAGTTGTCATGATACCGGATTTGATTGGAGCGAGTTCATTAAGAGCTTTAGCCATAGGAGCTAAGCAGTTTGTTGTGCAGGATGCAGCAGAAATAATTTTATCATCTGGAGTAATAACATCTTGGTTAACGTTGAATACTACAGTTGGAAGGTCATTTCCAGCAGGAGCGGAGATAACAACTTTTTTAGCACCAGCATCGATATGAGCTTGAGCTTTTGCTTTGGATGTATAGAAACCTGTGCATTCAAGAACAACGTCTACATCAAGATCGCCCCAAGGAAGTTTGGAAGCGTCTGCTTCTTTGTAGATTTTGATTTCTTTACCATCAACGATGATGGANTCATCAGTAGATTCTACTTTGTCAGCAAGTTTGTAAGTTCCTTGAGTGGAGTCATACTTAAGCAAGTGGGCAAGCATTTCAGGTTTTGTCAAATCGTTGATAGCAACTACTTCGTAGTTAGGATCATCGAACATTTGACGGAAGGCAAGACGGCCAATACGACCAAAACCATTTAAAGCAACTTTTACTGTCATTGTCAGTAAATCCTCCTTTAATACAGTCCAATTATAGGGGAATCAGTAAGC